>Ga0209382_10006112_pt1 | contig 15537 bp, 17 predicted proteins | sample SoiMetdeltSBSDD5_FD_187599 | JGI IMG/M metagenome (GOLD analysis project Ga0209382, IMG submission 187599) | Bulk soil microbial communities from a Populus tree surrounding site in Tennessee, USA - Soil MetaG P. deltoides SBSDD5 (SPAdes) (version 2) | ecosystem: Environmental > Terrestrial >...
TACGCCAGCACGGCGGCGCAGAACCGCCACTTGATGGCGCAGCACGGCGATCTCCACGGCGTCCGCGTCCGGCGTCGGACCACACGCCAGCACGCCCAGCACCCACCGGACGATCATCAACGCCACCGTGCGAGCGACCACCAGCGAGCCCGCCGTCTTGCATCTCCGCAGGCCAGGACCATCACCCTGAAGTGGCACCCCACGCGCTGGTGGCGACTCGAATGCAAGTGGCCAGTTAGTGCCCGAGAGTTGCGGCCCATTTGTCAGGTGCTGATCGCGACTCTCCTTGTTGTCGCTGGGTCCTTTGCTACCGCTGCGATGTCACGCGGTGTCGAGGTCAGGCCGTTGCTCGGTCCGCCGCACCCTGGCGCCGCGTTTCTGCGGCGAGTAATCACGCCTCCACTGGCGCGGGTTGGGGTGCTGGCGGGCTCGGGTGGTGGGTTTCGTACATGCGCGCTGCGACGAACAGACCGGAGGCCGCGGTGATGGCTGCGACGAGCCAGATCGCGGCGCGCAGACCGAGCAGGTCGGCGGTAATCCCGGCGATCAGCGCGCCGGCGGCGTAGCCGAGGTCCCGCCACAGGCGGTAGACGCCGACCGCGCGGGCGCGCCAGGTGGGGTGGGCCACGTCGCCGACAACGGCGAGCAACGTGGGGTAGACCATGGCGGTGCCGGCGCCCATGAGCACGGCGGCGACCGCCCACGGTGTGAAGCCGGTGGTCGCGGCAACCACGGCGATGCCGATGGCTTGGAGCAGCATGCCGGCGGCGATGAGCCACTTGCGGCCCCACCGGTCGGACAGGGCGCCGGTGAGGATCTGCCCGACGCTCCACACCGCCGGGTACAGGGCGACGAGGACGCCGATGCGGGCCACGCCGAGTCCGGAGGTGGCGAACAGGATCGGGTACAGGCCCCAGGCGAGCCCGTCGTTGAGGTTGTTCACGAGGCCGGCCTGGCTGGCCGCCGACAAGGCGCGTTCGTGGAAGCTGGTGAGGGTGAAGATCTGCCGGCCGGTCAACCCGTCGGGATGCTCGCCGTGGCGCGGGGTGTGGCTACGAGCTTCGTGCCGGGCGTGCTGGTGGGTCTCCCGGACGAGGATCGCGGACAGGCCGAGGCCGAGGGCCGCGTAGGCGAGGCCGAGCAGGAACGGGGCAGGGCGCAGACCGTGCTCGGCCGCCAGCCACCCGGTGGCCAGCGAGGTAGCGGCGAGGGCGAGGTAGCCGGCCGCCTCGTTGAACCCCATGGCCAGCCCACGTCGAGCCGGGCCGACCAGGTCGATCTTCATAACGATGGTGGTGGACCAGGTCAGTCCCTGGTTGATGCCGAGCAGGACGTTGGCGGCGAGGATCCATCCCCAGTTGGGTGCCCAGATCAGCAGCAGCGGTACCGGTAGCCCGATCAGCCAGCCGGCGACGAGGACCGGCTTGCGGCCGTACCGGTCGGACAGCGCGCCGGCGGCCAGGTTGGTCAGGGCCTTGGTGATGCCGAACGCGACGATGAAGGTCAGCGACGCGGTGAACGCGCCGATGGCGAACACCTGGTCGGCCAGCAGCGGCAATACCGTGCGCTCCTGGCCGATCATGCCGCCGACCAGCGCGTTGACGGCGACGAGCAGGGTGAACTGGGCCATATTCGCGCGCAGCCCGAGCCGCGGCGTCGACACGGTGCTGCTCATCGGCTGGTGTCCAGCGGGACGCCGGTCGCGGCGGCCCAATCGGCCGGGCCTCCGTCCAGGATGGACAGATCGTGGTGGCCGGCGCGTTCGAGCAGGCTGGCGGCGGTCGCGGCGCGTTCGCCGTGCCCGCACATCACGGTGGTCGGCGCGTCAGGCAGCGCGGTGGCGTGGTCGGCGAGCGAGCCGAGTTCGATCAGCTGGGCGCGGGGCAGGTGTCCGGTGGCGTGTTCGTCGGCCTGCCGCACGTCCACCACGATCTGACTGTCCACCTCGGACGGTCTGGCCAGGCGGGTGGTGGCAAGCGAACCGCCGGCTGCGACCCAGGCTGTTGCGCCGCCTGCGAGTTCGCCGGCGAGGTTGGGGTAACCGACGGCGAGTGCGGGCCACAGGATGTCGGCGGGGTTCTGGCCGGGGTTGCGCACGACGACGATCGGCATGTCTGGGCGTAGCAGCCAGCCGAGCCAGGTGGCGAACGCCGCGCGCAACGGGATGGCGACCGAGCCGGGGATGTGGCCGGCGGCGTAGTCGGCGACCGGCCGCACGTCGAGTACGGTGGCGCCGTCGCCGAGCAGCCGGCGTACCTCGACGGCATCGAGCGGCGGCAGGACGGGCGGCGCGGTGACGAGCGGGCCGTGGCGGTTGAGCTCGCCTAGGCGGGCGAAGTAGGCCGGGTAGCTGCCGAGGCTGTCGGCGAGCAGGCGCACGAACGTGTCCTCGTCCGGCGCGGCGAGCAGCGGGTTGGTGGCCTTCTCGGTGCCGATGGTGGAGGTGCGCGCGGCCCCGGGCGGGGCGGAGCAGAACGAGCCGGCGCCGTGGGTCGGCCACGCCGCCGTCGCGTCGGGGAGCGTGGCGAGGCGGTGTAGCGAGGCGTACTGGGCCCGGGCCAGTTCCTCCGTGCGGTCGGGACCGGTCAGGTCGGTGCGGGCGGCGGCGCCGACGATCAGCGACCCGCCGGTGAACACCCCGACTTCCCGGTTTCCGTCCAACAGGAGGTAGGACAGGTGCTCCGGGGTGTGTCCGGGGGTGGCCAGGGCGCGCAGCGTCAGGCCGCCAAGGTCGGCCTCGTCCCCGTCGCGAAGCCGGGTGTGGTCGAAGGTGCGTTCGCCGGCGGCGGAGGCGAGCACCGTGGCGCCGTGGTCGTGGGCGAGCTGCCGGGCGCCGGTGAGGAAGTCGGCGTGCAGGTGGGTCTCGGCGGCGTAGGCGATCCGCAGGCCCCGCTTCGCGGCGGCCTGGTGGACCGCGCGCAGGTCCAGCGACGGGTCCACGGCCAAGGCCCGGCCGTCGCCGAGGTCGAGCAGGTAAGCGCTGTTGCCCAACCCCTCGTCCACCAGCGGTACCAGCAGGTCGTCGACCCCGCCCATCTGCGCTCTCCCGTCGCCGCTCGCTCATCTGATACTATTCCATGGATTCATGGAGGAGCGGAATGGGTGACGCAGGTCGCAAGGCCGAACTGTTCGACCAGCTGGCCCGGGTCGGCAAGGCCCTGGCCAGCGGCAAGCGACTGGAATTGCTGGACCTGTTGGCGCAGGCCGAGCGGCCGGTCGACGCACTGGCCGCCGCGGCCGGGCTGAACCTGACCACCGCGTCGGCGCACCTACAGGTACTCAAACAGGCCGGCCTCGTGGCCATCCGCCGCAAGGGCACCCGGGTGTACTACCGGCTCGCCGGCGACGACGTGATCGATCTTCTCGTGCGCACCCGCGACGTGGCCGCCGCGCACCTACCCGACGTGGCCGCGGCCCGCGGCGCCTACCTCCACGGTGACAGCGAGGTCGAGTCGATCGGGCGCGACGAGCTACGCCGCCGCCTGGCCGCCGGCCAGGTCACCGTGCTCGACGTCCGCCCGACCGAGGAGTACACAGCCGGTCATCTGCCCGGCGCGGTCAACATCCCGGTCGACGAGCTCGCCGACCGCCTCGACGAACTACCGGGCGACGTCGAGGTGGTCGCGTACTGCCGCGGCCCGTACTGCGTGTTCGCCCACGAGGCGGTCCGGCTGCTGCGCGCACGGGGACGCCGCGCCGCCCGACTGGCCGACGGCGTCGTCGAATGGCGGCTGGCCGGCCTGCCCGTCGCCGCGTGAACTGTCGGACCGGTTCGAGGTCGCCGTGGTGGAGCTGCCCGGCCTCAACGGTGCCGGACGGCCGGGCGTCGATCCTGACCTGGCCAGCATCGCCGGCACAATCGTCGAAGTGCTCGGGCGGACGTGGACGGCCCCATTGACGAGACAAGCGGCGAACTACGACGATCCGATCGAGTTCAAGCCCGACGCTGTACCTGTGGTCGCGGGCAACCCTACTGGCCCGCATCATCTCCGGCTTCGTGCTGCGGCCATGTCAATACCCGCTCAGCAGTGTCCACAATGGAGTCTAGAGTCGACCACGTCGGTATGAGCCGATCCCCTGCCGGCGGCGAGTCCCCTCTCGGAGGTCACCGTGACCCAGCCCCACGACGCGAACGCCACCGCCCATGTACGCGACTTCTACGAGCGGTACGCGCCCCGCTACGACCACGAGACCAGCTACTACGACCGGTTCCTGCTCGGCGACCGCAGGCCTCGCCTCTGCGGCCGGGCCCGCGGATCAGTGCTCGAAGTCGCCATCGGTACCGGCCGCAACCTGCCGCACTACCCGCCCGGGATCCGGCTCACCGGCATCGACGTGACTCCGGCCATGCTCAGCGTCGCCCGCCACCGCGCCCGCGAGATCGGCATGCCCGTGTACCTGATCCGAGGCGACGCCCAGGCGTTGCCCATCGCGGACGCCACCTTCGACACCGTCGTCTGCACCCTTGCCCTCAACGCCATCCCCGATGACCGAGCGGCCATCGCTGAGATGTACCGGGTACTCCGCCCAGCCGGAGAGCTCCTGTTGCTGGGCCATGTCGCAAGCCATCTTGGCCCAGTCCGCGCTCTGCAGCGGCTGCTGGAGCGCAAATCACTCCCCATCGCCGGCGATCACCAAACCCGCCAGCCGGTGCCGATCCTCCTCGCCACCGGATTCGCCATCCAACACCATGAACGGTCCAGAGCGGGCATCATCCAGAGCATCACAGCGACCAAACCCACCAAGTGATGACGTCGGCTGTGGGTGTCTGCCGCGAGGCCGGCCGTCATGCTCCGGACGAGGCCCGGGGCTCGGCGCCCGGAGCGTCTCGATCTCGCGAGTGAAGACTCAGGAGCGAGGCGGGCGACGACCGGCCAGCGGAATACTGACCAGGTAGAGGGCGTGAAGGAGGACAGTGTGGCGGACCGGTTCGCGGTGGTGTGGCAGCGCCTCACCGCGCCGCCAGCCGTCGCGGTCGATGTCGGGATCGCCCTGGTGTGTTATCTGGCCACGGTGGCGCTGCCGGTGAAGGCCGCCCCGATGGCGGGCTCGTCGCTGTTCGTGCTGGCGGCGTTGGCGTCGGTGCCGCTGGTGTGGCGGCGCCGGTACCCGGTCGCCGTGGCGGCGGCGGTCGGCGCCGGCACGGTCGGGCTGGCCGCCACCGGTGCGCAGAACTTCATCCCGCTGCCGTACGGGCAGCTCGTCGCCACCTACACGGTGGCCGCGCTGGCGCCGCCGCTGTGGCGCCTGGTCACCATGCTGTGCACCGGGGCGGGGGTCGTGGTGGCGGTGACGGTGCTGCTCGGGCAAGGGCCGTCGACCCTGGGCACGGCGGTACTGCCGTTCGTGGTCGCCTACGCGATGGGCACCGGGGTGCGGGCGCGGCGGGACCGGATCGCGATGCTGGAGGAGCGCGCCGGTCGGCTGGTTGAGGAGCGCGAGGCCGCCGCGGTCCGGGAACGCGAACGCATGGCCCGCGAGATCCATGACATCGTGGCCCATTCGGTCAGTCTCATGGTGGTACAGGCCGAGTCCGGCGCGGTCCTCGCGGCCGACCAGGACAAGGCCCAGGCCGCCTTCGACACCATCTCGGCCACCGGCCGGGAGGCCGTGACCCACCTCGACCGTGCGTTGGGCGTGCTGCGCGGCGACGGCCCGCCCCGCCACCCGCTGCCCGGGCTCGCCGACCTACCGGGCCTGGTGGAGCAGGCCCGACCGGCGGGGCTCGACGCGGACCTGGTGGTGCGGGGCGAACCGCGGCCGGTGCCACCGGATCTGGCCGTGGCCGCCTACCGGGTGGCGCAGGAGGCGTTGACCAACACCATCAAGCACGCGGGGGCACGGCGGGTGACGATCAGCCTGGACTGGCAGGAGACCCGGCTGCGCATCGACATCGTCGACGACGGCCGCGGCCCTAGTCCCGACGCGGCAGTCGCCGGTCGTGGTCTGGTCGGGATGCAGGAGCGGGTGCGCGCCTTCGGCGGAACACTCGATATCGCGGCCGGCGAGGGTGGCGTCGGGTTCCGGGTGACCGCCACCCTGCCGCTGGACGGACCGGGCAACGATGCGGGGGTGAGCCGTGGCTGAGCCGATCCGGGTGCTGGTCGTCGACGACCAGCCGCTCGTGCGTGCCGGCTTCACCGTCATCCTCGACGCCGAGCCGGACATCACCGTGGTCGGCGAGGCCGGCGACGGCGAACACGCGCTGCAGGCCACGGTCGCGCTCGGACCCGACGTGGTGGTGATGGATGTCCGGATGCCCGGCATGGACGGCGTGGCCGCCACCGCCGCCATCTGCGCGAAGACCACCGCCCGGGTACTCATGCTGACCACTTACGACCTGGACCAATACGTGTACGAGGCGCTGCGCGCTGGTGCCAGCGGCTTCCTGCTCAAGACGATGCGCCGTCAGGACCTGGTAGACGCCGTGCGTGTGGTGGCGGAAGGCGATTCGCTACTCGCCCCGACGGTGACCCGCCGGCTGATCGCCGAACTGGTCGCCCGGCCCACGGCCGCGGCGCCCCCCGCTACGGCGGCGACGCCCAGCGCGGCTGCGGCCCGGTTGGCTGGGCTGAGCCCACGGGAGACCGACACGCTGCGCCAGCTCGCCCGGGGACTGTCCAATGTGGAGATCGCCGCCCAGCTGTTCGTCACTGAGCACACGGTCAAGACTCACGTCAGCAACCTGCTGTCCAAGCTCGGGCTGCGCGACCGGGTCCAGGCGGTGGTGCTGGCCTACGAGTCCGGGCTCGTCGTCGCCGGTACCGCTCAGTCGCAGGAGTGAGGCGGGGGTTCCCTCTCATCGGCGTTCCGCCGACCCGGTCGCCGAGCCGAGCATCGAGGCATGCTGCGTTGGGTTACGCGTCTGTCGATCCGCCGTCCCGCCCTGGTCGTCTCGGCGTGGCTGGTCGTCGCTGCCGGCTGCTTCGCCGTCGGGGTGGGGGTGTTCCAGCGGTTGGAACCCGACGTCGGGCTGGTCCCGGGCAGCGAATCCGACCGCGGATTCGTCCTACTGCGCGAGGCCGGGCCGCAGCCGGTGGTACTCACCGTGGTCATTCACGGCCGGACCGCGACCGACCCGCAGGTGCGCGACGCGACCGCGACCGCGGTGGCCGACCTGCGGCGCATCCCCGGCATAACCGAGGTATCCGAGCCGCTGGCGTCCACGACCACCGGCAGTGCGCTGCTGGTGCGGATCACGCTCGCGCCGGGCGACCGGCTCGACGACACCGCCCGCGCCGCGGCCGACCGGCTACGCGACATCGACACCGCCCAGGTGACGGTGGCGGGCGGGCCGCTGACCGACAACGAGTTCAACGCCCAGGCCCAGTCCGACGTGCAACGCGCCGAACTGCTCACCACCCCGATCGTGCTACTGCTGTTGCTACTCATCTTCGGCGGCGTGCGGGCGGCCGGCCTGCCGCTGCTCGTCGCCGTCGTCGGGGTGGGCGGCACCTTCGCGATCCTGTACGGGTTCAGCCTCGTCGGCGACGTGTCGGTGTACGCCATCCAGGTTGCCACCATGCTGTCGGTCGGCCTGGCCGTCGACTATGGACTGTTGACGGTGAGCCGCTTCCGCGAGGAGCGCGCCACCGGTCTGTCGGTCACCGACGCGGTGGCGCGTACCGGCGCCACCGCCGGGCACACCGTCGTCTACTCGGGACTGACCGTGGCTGCGGTCCTCGCCGGCCTGCTGGTCTTCCCCGACCCGTTCCTCCGCTCGATGGGCCTGGCCGGGGTGGCCGTCGTCGCGGTCGTCGTCGCCGCGGCGACCACGCTGCTACCCGCTCTGCTCACCCTCACCGGCCACCGCATCAGCCCCGCCAAGGTGCGTACCGGCGAGACCGGCGCGTTCGCCCGCATCGCACGGGCGGTCCAGCGCCGCCCGCTCATCACTGCCCTCGCTACCGCCGCAGTGATGCTCGCCCTCGCCGTCCCGGTCGGCCAGCTGCGCCTCGGCCAGGTCGACGCCCGGCTGCTGCCCACCAGCACCCAGAGCCGGCAGCTGTACGACGCGATCGCCGTCCACTACCCGCAGCTCAACCGGCCCGGCCCCATCCAGGTGGTGGCCGGCGTACCGGCCGACAGCCCCGGCCTTGCCGCGCTGCGCGAACGCGTCGGAGCTGTTGCCCACGTCACCGCCGTCGAGACCGTACCGGCCGGACCGGTCACCGTCCTACGCGTGTACGTCGACCAGCCCGCACACACCGCCGCCGCGCAGGATGCCGTCGCGGCCATCCGCGCCTTGCCTGCTGCGTTCGAGGTCGCCGTGACCGGCGACGCCGCGATGCTCACCGACTACCAGACCATGCTCGGCAACCGGCTCCCGTACGCCATTGTGGTCATCGCTCTGGGTACATTGCTGCTGCTGTTCTGGTTCACCGCATCGGTACTACTGCCCGTCAAGGCGGTCCTGACCAACCTCCTCAGCATCGGCGCCGCCCTCGGCGCCGTGGTCTGGGTCTTCCAGCAAGGCCACCTCGCCGGCTGGCTCGGCACCCAGCGGCTCGACACCACCCACCTGTCCGTACCGGTCCTGGTCGGCGCCATCGCCTTCGGGCTGTCCGTCGACTACGAGGTGTTCCTGCTCTCCCGCATCCGGGAACGGTGGCTCGCCGGCGCCGGTAACGACGCCGCCGTCGCCCAAGGGCTGCAGCACACTGGGCGCATCATCACCTGCGCCGCGCTGCTGCTCTGCGTCGTGTTCGCCGGGTTCCTCGTCGCCGGCTTCGTACCGGTCAAGGCGATCGGGCTCGGCTTGGTCCTCGCCGTGGCGCTGGACGCGACGATCGTTCGTCTGCTACTCGTTCCCGCCACCATGACCCTGTTCGGCCGGTACAACTGGTGGGCTCCCCGCCCGCTGCGCCGCCTGCACGATCGGCTCCACCGTCCGTCCACACCGGACACTCCCCGCCGGCCTGTACCTGTCGCTCGGTGAACCCCGGAGGTACCGCCATGCGTCGACAAGGTGTTGGCCTACCTGCGAGCGGTGTATTCGGCAGACTGACGGTGACCGAGCCGCGGGGAGGACAGGTGAGCGAACCCGGATCCGACGCCGACCGACGCTGGCTGGATGCGATGTGGCCATTCGTCCGCGAGCGTCTTCCGCCAGCGCCGGGGCTCGTCGTGGACATCGGGTGTGGCCAGCTCGGCGGGTTCGTCCCGGTCCTGCGCGCCCACGGCTACGACGCCGAGGGCGTCGACCCGGAGGCGCCGGAGGGACCGCACTACCACCGGGTCGAGTTCGAGCGGTACACCCTGAAGCACACGGCGGCCGCGATCGTGGCCTCGACCTCGCTGCATCATGTGGCGGACCTCGAAGCGGTGATCGACCTCATCGCGGCCGCGCTCGAACCCGGCGGCGTGCTCGTGGTCATCGAATGGGCGCGGGAGCGGTTCGACGAGGCCACTGCCCGCTGGTGCTTCGACCGGCTCCCCGCCGGCGAACCGGGCTGGCTGCACCGCCTCCGCGACGACTGGCTGGCCTCCGGCCAACCGTGGCTGGACTACCTGCGTGGCCGGGCCGAGGCCGAGCACCTGCACACCGGCCAGGACATCCTCGCCCGGCTCGGCTCCCGCTTCGCCACCCAGCTCGTCGTTGACGGCCCGTACTTCTTTCCCGACCTCGACGAGGTCACCGCGGCCGACGAGCAGGCAGCCATCGACACCGGGCGGATCCAGGCCAACGGCATCAGGTACATCGGCCGGCACAATTTCCACTCCTGACGCCCTCTGCGGGGCGAAGACTTGCATTCGCGGCTTGTGAAAGTGCAGACTTTCGAACGTGGCCGCTTTCGGAGATGTCGACGTGGGCATCCTCGGGGACCCGACCCGGCGGGCGATCTTCGAGCTGCTGGCGCGGCGGCCGTCCTCGGTCCGGGAGCTGGCCGACCAGCTGCCGATCACCCCGCAGGCGGTGTCGCAGCACCTGCGGGTTCTCAAGGAGGGCGGCCTGGTCGTGGCCACACCCGAGGGCACCCGCCGCGTCTACCGGCTCAACCCGGACGGGGTCGCCGCCCTGACCGCCTACTTCCAGCGCATCTGGGACCACACCCTGACCACCTTCCAGAAGGCAGCCAACGAGGCCGGCACCGAACTCGAACAGGAGCACCCGCAATCGTGAGCACCGCACCATCGATCCCCAACCTGACCGGCACCGCGACCGTCATCCTGCCGCAGGAGAAGGCGTTCGCCTTCTTCACCGGCTCGCTGGGCCGGTGGTGGCCCGCCGAGTACCACATCGGTCGGGCCGACATGGCCGACGCGATCCTGGAACCCCAGGTGGGTGGCCGGTGGTACGAACGCGGCGTCGACGGCAGCGAATGCGACTGGGGTCGGGTACTGGCCTGGGAACCGCCGCACCGGCTCGTGGTCACCTGGCAGATCAACGGCCACTGGCAGTACGACCCCGACCCTGCGCACGCCAGCGAGATCGAGGTCCGGTTCACTGCGGACGGACCGGAGCAGACCATCGTCGAGCTGGAACACCGCTACCTCGACCGGCTCGTCGCCGGCCAAGCCATCCACGACACCATCGAGATCAGCGGCGGCGGCTGGACCTCCGTCCTGCTCACCTACGCCAAGGCCGCCATCGCGAACGGAAGATAACCATGACCGACACCCTTGCCCAGTACCGGCGCACGCTCGACACGTTCGACAGCGTCATCGACGCGGTCCAACCCGACCAGTGGAGCAACCCGACGCCGTGCCCGGACTGGAACGCCCGCGCCATCGCCGGCCACGTCACCGGTGGCCAGCAAATGCTGCGCGCCCTCGCCATCGGCACCGAGCCACCCAACCCGTGGGTCGACCCTGCCGGGTTCGCCGGCGAACACCCCGGGCAGGCGTGGCGGGAAGCCCGCACATCCTGCCTGGCCGCACTCACCCCGGCCAACCTCGACCGCACCTTCATATACGAGGGGTACCAAGACACCGTCGGCCGGTTCGTCACCACCATCACCTTCGACCTGCTCGGCCACACGTGGGATCTCGCGCAGGCAAGCGGACAGCACGTCGTGCTACCCGCCGACCTGGTCGAGGAAATGCTCGCCTGGGGCCGGGCCGGCGACGCGGTCCTGCGCCGCCCCGGCTTCCTCGGACCCGCCCTCACCGCACCCGACGACGCCGACGTGCAGAGCCAGTTCATCGCATTCCTCGGCCGCGCCGAGCCTGAAGCTGACCGGCTGCACCGCAGCGAGGCGTTTGCCGGATAGACTCCGGCGCGCCGGCGACCGGGGACAAATTCCGGATCTGCGAGTCGCCGTCCCGCCTCGGCCTGGTAATCCACAGTGCTGTCAGCGGGCAGATCGTACGGGGCGAGCTGATCTACGACGCGGAACAGCTGCGCAAAGCAATGTCACAAGGTGCGTAGTCGGGTGGCTTTGCCGGTGAGGTAGTCGCGCTCGGCGAGGCTGGTGGTGCGGCCGGCAGCCCGCAGGTAGTGCGTGATCGCACCGTTGGGGTCGCCGGCCATCTCCAGCAGGTGCGCACGTACCGCATCGAGGCGGTGGTGGCCGGGCAGGCGACTGTCGAGGCCGGTGAGCGCGGCCAGACCGGCGTGAGGGCCGTCCACCATGGCCAACGCGATGGCCCGATTGAGCGTGGCCATCGGGTTGCCGGTCATGCGTTCCAGCAGGCCGTACAGGGCGAGGATCTGGGGCCAGTCGGTGTGCTCAGCGGTGGCGCCTTCGTCGTGGATGGCGGCGATGGCGGCCTGCAGCTGGTACTCGCCGATCGCCCGTCTCGGGAGGACTGCCGTGAGCAGCGCGACGCCCTCGGCGATGAGCGCCCGGTCCCAGCGGGTGCGGTCCTGCTCGGCCAGCGGAACGAGCTCACCGTGCGGCCCGGTACGGGCCGGACGGCGCGCGTCGGTGAGCAGCATGAGGGCGAGCAGCCCGGTCACCTCGGGCTCGTCGGGCAGCGCCCGCTGCAGGGCGCGGGTCAGCCGGATCGCCTCACCGGACACGTCGGTGCGGGTCACCTGCGGGCCGGCGCTAGCGGCGTACCCCTCGTTGAAGATCAGGTAGAGCACGTGCAGGACGGTGCGCAGCCGCCCGGTCCACTCGTCGCCGGTGGGCATCCGGAACGGGATGTCCGAGGCTTTGATGCGCTGCTTGGCGCGGCTGATCCGTTTGGCCATGGTGTCTTCGGGGACCAGGAACGCGGTCGCGATCTCCGAAGTGCTCAGCCCGCCAACGGCGCGCAAGGTTAGCGGGATCGCCGAGCCGGGCGCGAGCACGGGATGGCAGCACAGGAACAGCAGCACCAGCGAATCGTCCATACTGGACGGTTCGGCCGGAGCGGCCGGTTCGCGGGCGACGGCCAGGTCCTCGCGGTGGCGGCGGGCCGCGTCCGCGCGCCAGATGTCGGTGAGCCGGCGGGCGGCGACGGTGACCAGCCAGCCCCGCGGGTTGCTGGGCGTGCCCTCGTCCGGCCACTGGGTCGCGGCGGCGAGGAGGGCTTCCTGCACGGCGTCTTCGGCGTCGGCGAAGTCGCCGGAGCGGCGCACCAGCACGGCGAGGACCTGCGGCGCCAGCACACGCAGCAGGCCCTCGACGTCGGCGCCGGCGTTCACCACTCCGGCGGCGGGGCGTCCATGATCGGCCGAACCACGATCGGCTTGCGGGTCGGCGCTCCACCGGGGCCGGGCGCCGCCGAGGTCCGCGCGGCGATCTCGATCGCGCGCTGCTCGCTGTCCACGTCGACCATCCAGAACCCGGCCAGCAGCTCCTTGGCCTCCGGGTACACGCCGTCGGTGATCACCGGTGCACTGACCCCGTCGCTGGCGACGATCTTCGTGGCTTCCGGCCCGGCCAGTTTCTCCGCGGCGATCAGCTCGCCGGCCTCGGTCATCTCCTGGTGGATCTGCTGCATGTGCGCCCAACTCGACTTGACGTCGTCCGGCGTCCAGTCCTGGACCGGGTCGTCGGGTGAGTGCGTCATCATGATCAAATATTTCATCGCGGGCTGCTCCTGTCGTCGGTGTGCCCCGGCAGGCACGTTCACCCTACGGTCGAAGCTGGCCGGTGGCGTTGGACATCGACCGTGCCCGCACAACCGTTTGCGGCACTGGTGTGGTCAATGGTGTTGCCGGGACAGTTTGCGGGGTGACGATGGTTACGGTGACCCGCGGCAAAGCCCGGATACCGGTCTCACACACTCGCGCTGGGACCGGAGCGGCCAGGTCGGGAGGCGGGTGGCGATTCCCCTGCAGGGAAGCGCATCTGCATCGTCGAGCCAGCCCACCCGAGGTCTCTCACCGGCTTCCCGGAGCCGGCGCTGTTCGCCAGGTTCGGACTGCCTATGACGACTCCAGCAGCTGCTCGAGCCGGGCGAGGTCCTTCTGGTTCGCGCGGCGCATCGCCGCCGCCATCACCGGTGCGGTGACCTTGGCGAACCCGGCCGGCTCTCCGCGGTTGCGTAGCGCCATCCGGGTACTCGACTCGCCCTCCGGCTGCCAGGTGTAGGTGGTCTCCATCGGGAACGGGCCCTGCGCGGTACGCATGACCAACCGGTGCGGCCCGTACTCGATGACCTCGTAGGTGTACTCGAGCGTCCGCCCGAGAAATCGGGCCACGAAGTCCAGGCGCGATCCCACATCGACCGGCGGCGGGGTCAGCCACCGGACCGAGGTGACGTTGGCGTACCACTCGGGCGCGTTCGACGGGTCACCGGCGTAGCGGCGACCTGCTCGCACGGGCGCGCGATGACAATCTCCGTGGTCACGTCGACGGCCATCCCGCCAACCCTATTTGGGCGGCAGGCTACGGGCGTACCCGACGCCGCGGTCCACCCAGCGGCGCAGGTCCTCGTCCTCGGCGCAGCCGGCCGGGTCGACCAGCAGCCAGCCCTTCATCGGCCGCCCGGTCAGGTCGAACACCCGAGCGCCCGGTTCGGCCAGCAGTTGCTCCTGCTCGCCGGGATCGGTGCGCACGATGAGCGACTCGCCGTGCACGCCGACGGCCATGTTGCCGTGCAGCAGCATCGCCAGCCCACCGAACATCTTCTTCTCGGCCAGCCCGGGTTCGGCGCCGATCAGCTCCCGCAACCTGGTCGCCAGCCCTTCGTCGTATGCCACACCCGGCATCCTGGCACGAGACGACCCGCCCGCAACGGCGCTATCGCGCGGCGAGCAGGGTGGGCAGCGCCCGTGCCAGTCCGGCCCACACCTGCTCGGGCGGAGTGAACGGCGGATCGCTGCGGTACACCTCGGCGACGGCGACCGCCAGATCCAGCTCGCGCGCGGCCGTGTCCAAGGTGGTGGTCTCGATCGGCAGGGTCACCCCGCCGTGGCGGGCCCACCGCGGGTCGGCGGGGTCAAGGATGCCGCAATCGACGCTGGCGCGAACCAGCTTGTCGCACCGGCACGGGTTGCTCGCCCGGACCAGGCCGCAGCGCTGGCCCATCAACTGCCGCATCACCGCCCGCGCCCGGGCCAGCCGCTGCCGGAACGCCGCTGGGCTGATGTCGCAGATCCGGGCGCCCTCGGCATCGGTGAACCGCAGCAGGTCACCGAGCAGGTAGACGATGCGCTGCTCGCGGGACAGGCACAGCAGCATCCCGTACGTGCACGACAGCCGTACGTCGGCGCACAGCTCCTCGTATTCGGCCCGTGCGGCCGGGTCGAAGGCGGCGTCGGCGGCGTGGGCGTCTAGAAACGCTGCGAAGTTCTCTGGGCTGACGATTGACGCCTCTGCGGCGCGGCGGGTGGTGCGCATCAGCTGCCGGACCGCCACCGTGTACGCCCAGGTGGTGAACTTCGACCGCCCCTCGAACGAGCCCAGGTGGGTGACCAGGCGGATGAGCACCTCCTGGGTGGCGTCCTGCGCGTCGTGCGGATTGCCGCAGAACCGTAACGCCAACCGGTACATCGGCTGCTGAACCTGCCTACACAGCGACTCCAGCGCGGCCCGGTCGCCATCGCGGGCCGCCAACGCCAGCCCGGTCAGCTCGTCCAGGTCGGTCCCCGCGCCACCAACATGCGGCGTGGTGTCACCGTCCATGCGATCATCCTCCCGCCCCCGTCCCGGAGCGGGTAGCCGGATCACCCGCCGGGACTGGCGCTGGCCGCCGGTTATGCGTGCACCGGTGCGATGGCAAGTACCCCGTGCAGGAACAGCGCCGACTGCATGTCGATCAATGCGAACATCGGCGCGCACAGCTCGGAGCCTTCCGATGCCTTGGCGGCGGCCTCCGCGTCTTGCAGGCTCGCCCAGTACACCACCTCGATCCACTTGTCCTGCTCGGCGCTGTAGGACAGCTCCCGCGAGATGAACCCGGGCTGTTTGCGCGCCCAGGCCGACACCGCGTCGACAGTCCCCAGCAGCTGCTCACGGGTCACCCCGTCGTTGAGCGAGAACACCACCAACTCCAGCACCCTGTCCGGTTGTCGCTCGTCTGTCACGATCATGCCCTTCCGTCTCGATGGTCGGACGGTATTCGACCGTCCACAACCAGATGAGAGACCGCGACCCTGGCCGGTGTGACAGACCTAGCCGGAGGAATGTCGTACGGGGATGTCGCAGTTGCCGCGAGGTC
>Ga0209382_10006113_pt1 | contig 15536 bp, 15 predicted proteins | sample SoiMetdeltSBSDD5_FD_187599 | JGI IMG/M metagenome (GOLD analysis project Ga0209382, IMG submission 187599) | Bulk soil microbial communities from a Populus tree surrounding site in Tennessee, USA - Soil MetaG P. deltoides SBSDD5 (SPAdes) (version 2) | ecosystem: Environmental > Terrestrial >...
GCCAGCACGTACCCAAACAATACGGGGACCGAGCAGACGCGGCCATTTGCGATCACCGGCGACGAATTGAAGATTAGCAACCCGGCTTCCTCGGCCGGCGGCCAGACCGAGCTGACGTACAAACGTGACAAGTAAATTTTCAAGAACGCACAGCGTACGAGGCATCCGGCAGTGCTAGTCGATGCTGCGGAGCAGATGCGGATCGTGCAGGAGGGTTCGAGAGGGAAGATCTCCCTGCGGCCGCCTAATATAGATCAGTAGTGCTGTGGCGCTAAAGCGAAAGCAGCCTGCCAACATCTCTGTCAGCAGGCCGCGGCTGTTTTGTGTCTTAATCTCCTCACGGAGCGGTCGCGCTGGCACTCGCGCCGGCAACCACGAGGACTCCCAGGAAGATCCAACCAGCTACGTCGTGCGAGACGCCGAAATGCGTCTGAACTAGAGCCAGAGGATCCTCGCCGACTAGGCCCAACATGAACCAGCAACTAAGGAACAGAAAGACACTGAAGGACAGCCAGAAAAGGATATTCCGCATGAGAATACCCCTCCTTTCTCCCTTACGGGTGGCCGACCACAACGCAGTGTTGCAGTCGCTCACCCGCAGAGGAGATCGGAACTAACAGCGGTATACCGTAGACGGATGGTAGTGTCTAGACGATCAGTTGAGGGATGGAAAAAGCTTCGAGGGTGGGTTACCGCGAGGACGCTCACGAGTTGGCCGAGCGTGCGGCCGGTGCTCTCCCTTGCGTAGCGATCGCTATTCTGTGGGTTTTTCCTTTTTCTTTGTGAGCTCGAGGTCGCCGCCAACCGTGAGGTCGTCTGGCAGGTGCGTGATGGGTGTGCCCTCGCCGGTATCTGCCTCCGGTTTCGAAGAACCGTGAGAACATCTGGACCGGCCGCGGCCGCATGCCGCGCTGGATGGCTGCCGCGACCAAGGGCGGGAAAACGAAGAAAGAAGATTTCCTAGTTTAGCTGCTTAACGCCGGAGAGCGCAAAAAAAGCGGGAGCGCTTCACTTGGAGGAATACAAATCAACGAAAGTGTCCGCAGGCGTCTGGCCAAGCTGATGAAGGGGAGTGGCGAATGAAAGCGCCATCGACCCGCAGTTCTATCCCGACGGCATCGAGGGTTGGATGGTGAAGCTCGACGCCAAGCCTTCGGGCGGCATCGACTTCGACAAGAAGTTCTTCGTGACATGGCCGACGCCGCACCGCCCGCACCAGGTGCGGCTGGAGGGAGGCGATTGCTCGTCAGACTCCTATTGCTATCCCTGAGGTGAGCCCGCGCCTGCGGGTCGGGGCCTAGGCCCCGGTCCGCTAGGCTGCGCGGCCGAACGCGCATGACCGACGTATGGGCGCCGCTGGCGCTGGCAGCCCTTGGCGCCTTTCATGGCCTCAATCCGGCCATGGGATGGCTGTTTGCCGTGGCGCTCGGCCTGCATCGCCATAGCCGGTCACTGGTCTACGTCTCGCTCCTGCCGATCGCGGCCGGGCACGCCTTGTCGGTCGCCGTCACGGCAGGCCTGCTGATCGCTGCCGGCACCATGCTGCCCGGCAATCTGGTACGGATCGGCTCCGGGCTGCTGCTCATCAGTTGGGCCGCCTACCACTGGCGCTTCGGCCATCGCCACCGCGTGCGCTTCGGCATGCAGACCGGGCTACTGGGTCTCGGCGTCTGGTCCTTCTTGATGGCCACCGCGCACGGAGCCGGGCTCATGCTCTGGCCGGTCCTGATGCCCTTCTGCACTCCCGCTGCCGGCTCCGACGGCGGGCCCGCCACCCTCGCCCTCGTGGGCGTCGCCATCCACACGGCGGCCATGCTCGCCGTCACGGCCGCGATTGCGGGCGTCGTCTACGAATGGGTCGGAATTGAGATTCTGCGGAGAGCTTGGTTGAACGTTGACGCGCTTTGGGTTGCAGGCCTTGTAATGACGGCGGCTTTGACCCTGTTCAACACATTCTGAGGCGAACGCGCCGACCCGGTGCACCGCTGCGCTCGAGTTGACCGCGGGATACAATCCGCTAGGTCGTGAGAACCCCCTCCTCAGCCTGCCAACCAACGGCGACCCGCACCATGCGCCTCAGCCACTGCCATAACTTCCATGATTTCCGGCGGCTTGCCCGCCGGCGGCTCCCAGCCCCGATCTTTAATTACATCGACGGTGCGGCCGAAGACGAGGTTACGCACGGGCGTAATTCAGCAAGCTTCGAGCACTGCGATTTGGTGCCCAGCATCCTGCGCGGCGTCGAGAGTGTCGACCTCTCTGTCACCGTCATGGGCCAGAAACTCGCGGTGCCCTTCTACTGCTCGCCGACCGCCCTCCAGCGCCTATTCCATCACCAGGGCGAGCGGGCGGTAGCCGCCGCCGCGGCCAAGTTCGGTACGATGTTCGGCGTCTCTTCGCTCGGCACGGTCGCGCTCGAGGAACTGCGCAAGTCCCATCCCACGCCGCAGGTCTACCAGTTTTATTTCCACAAGGATCGCGGCCTCAACCGCGCCATGCTGCAGAGGGCAAAGGAGGTCGGTGTGGAGGTGATGATGCTCACCGTCGACAGCATCACGGGTGGTAATCGGGAGCGCGATTTGCGCACCGGCTTCTCGATCCCTTTCCGACTCACGCTCAGCGGCATGTTGCAATTCGCCTTCAAGCCTGTGTGGGGGATCAACTACTTCACCCACGAACGCTTCAAGCTTCCCCAGCTCGATGCGCACATTGACATGAGCGGCAGCGCACTCTCGATCGGACGGTATTTCACCGAGATGCTCGACCCGTCGATGAACTGGGATGACGCTGCCGAAATGATCCGACTCTGGGGCGGACAGTTCTGCCTCAAGGGGGTCATGACGGCCGCCGATGCCAAACGCGCGGCCGAGATCGGTTGCGCCGGCATCGTCGTTTCCAACCATGGCGGCCGGCAGCTGGACGGCTCGCGCGCGTCCTTTGATCAACTTGCCGAGATCGTCGACGCCGTGGGCGATCGCATGGATGTGCTGATGGACGGCGGAATTCAGCGAGGAACCCACGTACTGAAGGCGCTCTCACTTGGGGCCAAAGCCGTGGGCATCGGACGCTATTACCTCTACCCGCTGGGGGCGGCGGGCCAAGCCGGCGTCGAGCGCGCCCTCGGCCTTTTGCGCGCAGAGATTGAGCGCGACATGAAACTCATGGGCTGCACGGCGATCAGCCAACTCTCGCGGGACAATCTGCGGTTCCGGTAGCTCATAACCGTGGACTCTCCTTGCGCCGGAGCAGGCCCACTTCAAGGCGCTCCTTGCCGGACTGCACGGCGTTCGGCGCCGATTTCGACATCTCGCCTCGCGAGAACCCGCGCACGATCGTCCAGGACGCAACGAGACGTGTTGCGCGTCTAGCGCTCGCATCTACCGGTCGTGGAGGCGCTGAACGGCTATTTGCCTCGGCGGCGGTTGCGACCTCTCCATGACCTGCGACTACACGGTGGTCGCGGACACAGCCCAATCTGGCGAGGCCGGAGATCGAGTTCTGCTCAGCCCCTTCCTTTAAAGGAGCTGCTGCTCCTCGGTAGGCCTATTGACGCCGCAGAGGCGTTCCGCATGGGGCCTGGTCAACCGGGTGCTGCCCGGCAACAGATGGAGGAAGTTAGGGGTCGAACACGTACTGGCTGGGTGGAGGTCGGGGGTGCGGGGGCGTCAGCCGCGGATGGTCCGGGGCAAGCTGTGAATCAGCCAGCCAGTTTCGACGCTTGTCGCCTTACTCTCTAGCCCACCACATTGCTCAGATTCGTGCAAAGGAGTGCAAGCTGACGCCGTCAAACGGCGCCAATCTACTCCGATCAACGAGCGTGCAGCGAATGCCGACAGTGGATAGGCGGTCATGAACCAACAAGGCGCGGCCGCTTGCCCGCCTCTCGGCGAGGATGTTGTGCCCCTGCGGCGCGATCCGGCACCCTCCCGCCGCTTGGCTAACCCTGACGTGCCGCCCAACCCGAGCGCGAACAGTTCGGTTGCGCACCCCGCTCCCCGTCGGCAAGAGGCACCTCGGCACCGGCGCAACCAGCATTCCATCAAATGCGACGCAACCCCTGCGCCGCGCGTTCGCCACGCTGCTGAGCGCCGCAACGGCCAGCGGAGTCGTCGGGGCTGAACATCGAAAAGTCGGACGCAGCCGCTGGCCGTCCGACTTTGTTCTCATTACGTTCGCTGGTCAAGCACGGCTAACCATTTGATTTCAATGGCGACCCCGGCAGGACTTGAACCTGCGACCCCCTGATTAGGAATCAGGTGCTCTCACGGTGCGCTCGCTCCAAGCGACAGCTCTGTTAGGAGTCTCTCAAGCAGCTCCTGAACGTGATCGTTTCGTGGTACCCGCGCCTTGTGGCCGAGCTTTTTGATGAGCTCTGCCTGTCTGGTATGCGACACCCGACCATAGCTGGCGAATGTTGTCAGCACACTGTCGTGGCCAAGATTTTGGCTATAAGCCTTGAACTCCTCCGGTGACTTACATATGCGTTCCCCAAGTTGCACGAGCGTGCTGCGGAAGGAATGGGGAGTGCAGTAGGGTCCGGCTTGGGCGAAGGCGGTTTTGAAGATCGCCCGGATAGGTGCAGCGCTCCTCCAGTGCACTCGCGACAGTCCGGTCGGGGCAAACGCGCCGTTACGCTGTCCGACCTTGGTCGATGGAAAGAGCGGATCTTCCGGGCCGAATAGCTTTTCGCGCTTCAAGAACTCAACCCACGTGACCACGATCTGCCGAACCTCATCCGGTACCGGCAGGAACCAGGTCGTGAAGGTCTTAGCGAACTTCGTCTGCACCTCCCGTGCATCTTGTACAACCTTGTCCTCGGTATGATTGAAATGTTTCAGCTTGAAGGAGGCGATTGCGCCATCTCGAGCCCCAGTTAGTAGGCAGAAGGCGATCAAAGCCCGATTTCGGCAATCAATTTCGGTCTTCGTGGGCATGCAGTTGAGTACATGAATAATTTGCTCGATTGTGGGGACGCGTTTGTCAGGGCAGGCTTTCGCAATCCGCTTGTCTTTCGTGGACAGCGAGAAGTAGTCGGCGTCGGTGTGGCTCAAGCAGGAACGATAGCTGGGCTCTCGAGACAGCCATTGGAAGAACTGCCGGAGTGCATTGAGCGTTTTCAAGATCGTGCTCTCGCTGAGCGGCTTACCGGTGCGTTCGTTCAATGCCTCAGAGAGACTTCTCTTGAACGACAACGCGGTCTCCACATGAAAGCGCTTGAAGTCTCTATAGCGAGTGTGAGCTTCGAAGCGCACCAATGCGGCAGCTGTCGCGTCGATCGTCTGCTCGCAGCGGCCACGCGCTTCTCTGAGGTAGATGAAGTAGTCATGCTTGACCCGCTCGTTGGCGGGATGGTGTTTTCGCATGGGATCATGCTGCCCGGCCGAAGGTGACATCCACGAGAGCAGGCGAGCGATCCTCTAATCGTCGCTCCGCTCTCCCAGGTGCGACCTCTATTTTTTTGCCAGGGCTTCCAATTTGGCAAGACCAATGCCGCGATGCATGAGCCTGCCACAGTCAGGGCAGATCCCCCGAAGTAGGCCCGCACCAGTCGACATCTGAATGAGATCGACCATCTTGCCAGCGGGATGCTTCGGCATCCGGCACGCTACGCAGTAGAGCTCGCCTTCACTGCACCTCCGTCTTTTCTTGGCGCGTCTCTGGCACAAGAAATCCTTGAGGTCACCCCCAAGTATCAGGGTCGGGCGACCTCCTACGCAGCAGGGCAAGCCCGTCGTCGCCCATCGTCGGACCGTCCGCTTGTGCACGCCCAACTGCCGGGCGATTTCCCCGATTGTGTAGCTGCGATGTTGGTTGATTCGCTGAGCCTGTTTCATGATCCGACCCCCATGCGGATTAATTTTTGAATATCTTCAGCGCGCCACGCGGTAATCCGCGGACCAAGCTTGACGGATTTTGGATAGCGGCCTGATTTTACCCCAGCCCACCATGTTGACTTGCTGACTGGAATGGGACCCTTCGGTCCGAGAATGGACGGCAGCCGTAAAAAGCCGGTCTTAGGCATGTCAAGTTGATGTGACATTGATCACCTCCGTGCGTTTGCGAACGGGGAGGTGCTACAGCACTCGACTCGGTCTGAGGGCGAATTCGCTCAGCGAATGAGCGAATTCGCGTTATTCATTTTTCCCATGTGACGGGTCTGGCTATCGTACACGCCTGCTGAAGAATATTCCTGACAGTCTCATCGTCCAAGCTGTGTCCGATTGCGTTTATGTTTCGCATCACTTCGCTTACAACCAAGCCTCGCCTTACGTGGGGATTGAATTTATACTTCTGCGTGGCCATTGCCGCGATAATTATGTCCGTCGTTTCGGTCCTGGGACGGGGGCGCCGAGCCTCGGTCGTGATGCGAGCATCATCGAGTAACTTTCTGAGACCTTCCATCTCTCTTTCCTGCTGAATGCGATACTCGGCAAACTGTGCATTTAGCGTTGCACGCTGCTCGTTCGATGTATTTATCACGTCCTCAAGTTGGTTTATCTGGGCTTGGGCCGCCTGCAGGCTTTCCTGCAAGTTAGGGCCCTGGGCAAAAACAAGATCAGATAACGATGAAGGCGTTTCGAATTTTTTCTGCGCCCAGTGCAGAAAATCGGCCGGGACACACGGATCGCTAAGCAGACCCCGTACGACTGCCCGGCGAACCATATCATGGCGTCGGTTATATTCCTTTGCAAAGCTAGACTTAGCAATGAAAGCCTCGACTGCTTTAAAATTCACTACCTGGGGCGCCTTACCTAGCGATAGGGCGACTGCTTCATCGCACGACCAAACGTCCATTTTGCTCCAATTCTCGAAATCAGCGTCCGAGGTACACTGGTTGAAAAATCTCGTCGCTCCTCCTTTCTCTCAGCCGCTAGAAGCTCAAGTTCTTGCCGCTCCTTACGGGCCTCACGCAATTCTGTATACTGCCTATCGTGCATTTCTATTGCGGCCTCTACGCCGAGGGTGCGCTTATCAGCTTCCAGCTGCCGCGCCGAGTGCTCTAAGATATCGACGAGCGACATAGGAGGATTGGTCGTCACGCTGGCCCCCAAAAGCCATTTTTGGCGAGACCTCTACTCTGAACTCCGCTCGTCTCGGTACCCCATTGGTACCCCGACCGCAGATTGACAGACACAACCTGAAACTAGTCAGACTAGGCCAAGGACTTCAAATGCTTTGTTAAATGGCTTTGGAGCGGGCGAAGGGATTTGAACCCTCGACCCTCACGTTGGCAACGTGATGCTCTACCCCTGAGCTACACCCGCGTCCGCGCTGGCAACCGGCCGGCAATGCCGGTCTTATGCAGCAAGACGGGGGCCGATGCAAGGCGGATGCCTCATGGTAGGCCAAATCCTGGATCGGCTGCTATAAATGTCGCCCAATCTGTCGCCCCCGCACTTTCCGAGTGTCCACACCTGTGCCAGCCACCCGCAAGGACCTGTTCGCCCGGCTCGACGAACTCGGCATTGCCAGCGCCACGGTCGAGCACGCGGCGGTGTTCACGGTGGCGGAAAGCTCCAGGCTCGAGCGTGAGCTGCCCGGCGGGCACACCAAGAACCTGTTTCTCAAGGACAAGAAGGGCCGGCTCTACCTTGTCGTGGCCCTGGGCAGCGCACATATCGACCTCAAGACCTTGCACCGACAGCTTGGCTCGGACCGCCTGAGCTTCGGCAAGCCCGAACTGCTGACGGAGGTTTTGGGAGTGCCGGCCGGTTCGGTGACGCCGTTCGCGCTCATCAACGACAAGGCGCAACGCGTGACGGTCGTATTGGATGCCGATATGATGCACCACGAGCGGCTCAACTACCACCCGCTGGAGAACACGGCGACGACCAACATCGCGCGCGACGATCTCGTACGGTTCATCCGCTCCTGCGGCCACCAGCCACGCATCATGGCCGTGGCGGGGGCGACGTAGCCAGGCCGTCGCGCCGCGACCAGAAGAACCGAGCATGCCCACGACGGGCTTGGAGAGGACCATGGTGTTTGGCTTAGGAAAACCGAGCGCAGCGAAACCAGCGGCTGGCGGCGGTGACATCGTCAAGGACGCGACCACGGCAAGCTTCGCCAAGGACGTGCTCGAGGCCTCGCGCGCGGTGCCGGTGCTGGTCGACTTCTGGGCGCCCTGGTGCGGGCCGTGCAAGCAGCTCACGCCACTGCTCGAGAAGGTCGTGCGTGCCCACGGCGGCAAGGTCAAGCTCGTCAAGATCAATATCGACGAGAACCAGACGCTGGCCAACCAGCTGCGCATCCAGTCGATCCCCACCGTCTACGCCTTCCGTGACGGCCGCCCGCTCGACGGTTTCCAGGGTCAGCAACCCGAAAGCGCCATCAAGGCGTTCGTGGAGCGCCTGTTGGGCGAGGAGGCGGCGATGGACGCCGCCGCAGCCATCGAAGCGGCCGACAAGGCTCTGGAGGCTGGCGACCTGCAGGCCGCCGCCGAGGTCTACGCCGCCGTCCTGCAGCAGGACCCACAGAACGTCGCGGCCTTGGCTGGCCTGGCCAGATGCTATCTCAAGCGCGGCGATACGGCCCGCGCCGAGCAGACGCTGGCCCTGGTACCGCCCGACAAGCGCGACTCCGGTCCCGTGGCCAGCGTGCGCGCGGCCCTCGATCTCGCCAAGATGGCCGGCAAGGCCGGCGATACGGCCAAGCTCGAAGCCAAGGTCGCGGCCGAGCCTGCCAACCACCAAGCCCGCATCGACTATGCCATGGCGCTCGCTGCCGGCGGCAAGAAGGCCGAAGCGCTCGATCAGCTGCTCGAAGCCGTGCGCCGCGACCGCAAATGGAACGAGGAGGCAGCGCGCAAGCAACTCGTCCAGCTCTTCGAGGCGTGGGGCCCCAAAGATCCGTCCACCCTCGACGGCCGCCGGCGTCTCTCGTCGATCCTGTTCTCCTGACAACCGACAACCAGGCACAACCGTTGGTCACCCTCGCAGAGCGATATCGCAGCCCCGCGGACCTGCCGCAGCCCACACCCGTGTTTCCCCTGCGCGGGACCATTCTGCTGCCGCGCGCAGTGCTGCCGCTCAATGTGTTCGAGCCGCGCTATCTGGCCATGCTCGACGACGTGATCGCGACCTCGCGTGTGCTGGCCATCGTGCAGCCGGGGGACGGCGAGGGCGAATCGCCGGCCGGCAAGTCGGTGGAGCTGCGCCGGGTCGGCTGCGTCGGCCGCGTCACCGCCTATCAGGAGCTGGACGATGGGCGGCTTGGCATCTCGCTCACCGGCATCGCCCGCTGTGCCCTGGCGAGCGAGGTCGCCACGACCAAGCCCTATCGCCTCTGCCACATGCGCTTCGAGCGCTTCCTTGGCGATTTCCTTCCCGGTGGCGAGGACGAGGTCGACCGGCAGGGGCTCATCACCGCGCTCAAGGCCTATCTGGACGCCCATCAGATGCGGGCCGACTGGTCGGCGATCGCAAACGCCAGCAACGAATGGCTGGTCAACTCGCTGGCCATCGTCGCCCCCTATGGCCCAGAGGAGAAGCAGGCCCTGCTCGAGGCGCCGGACTTGAAGGCCCGCGCCGAGGTGCTGGTGGCGCTGGCCGAGATGGAGCTGGCTGCCGGCGCTGCCGGCGGCTCGGGCTCCACCCTGCAATGACGAGAGAGGCGCGCCATGGTTGAGAAGCCGGACGAATCCGGCGAAGGCGAGGGCCCGGCCCGGGTCGATGCCCGCCTACTCGAGATCTTGGTTTGCCCGCGCACCAAGACCTCGCTCATCTATGACAAGACGCGTCAGGAGCTGATCAGCCGCGCCGCCCGCCTGGCCTTCCCGATTCGCGATGGCATCCCCATCATGCTGGAGGAGGAAGCGCGCACCCTCGATGACGACGAGCTGCGCGCCCCGAGCCGGCGCTGACGAGCGCGCGAGCATGAACTGGGCGTGTCTTCCCGGCCACGCCTGGCTGTGGACTGCTTGTATTTCGGGTCCTTCCAAATTTTGACATGGGAGCTTGTTGCGCTAGGTCTTGATCGGGGTCGGTCGAGTGAATCGTGGCGCAGTAGGCGCCGACTGAATTGCCGAAGGCTTCGCCCGTGCCTGCCATGCGACCATCGAACCGCGTCGTCGCGCCACAGCTGCTGCGCGCGGCCCTCTGCGTCATGACGCTGGCGTCGGCCGGCTGCAGCGCGTCGGTGGGATTGCAGAAGGACGGCACTTACATTCTCGAGCGCACCGAAGAGACCATGGACTGCCCGCGCCTCGCCAACGGCATCTGGGGCCGGTTGCAGGTCCTGAGGTCCCTTCCCGACAAGGCCAAAGCCGAGCGCGCGGCAGCAGCGCCGACCGCGCTCGAGGCCGTCGGGCGCATGTTTGGCGGCGCCAGCAAGGTGCTGCCGTCGCTGAAAGAATACGATCGCGAGCGCGCCCATGTGCGCTCGCTGCACCGCGTCCTCCTGGACAAGGGCTGCCCGCCGCTCGACATCGAGCGCGAGCTCGCCGCTACGGATGCGGCAATTGCCGAGTACAGGTGATGATCTGGCTGGTCGCGAGAATGCCCTCGCACCCCCGCTCGTAGTCCTCCTCGCTCTTGCCGCAAAGCTCGAGTACGAAACGCGTTGGGATGGGGTGGTTAACGTGAGCGTAAGAGCGTTGCCGTAGTCTTCCCGTCCCATGTCCTGGTCCCGCGTTTGCGTTGCGTTGACGCTGCCGGCTGCTCTTGCGCTCTGGGCGTGCAGCCGGGGGCCCGATTTCATTGCCAGGGACGAGCCCTGGCGAGCCGACGAGGAGCGGGCCTGTCTCGGCGCCGGTCTCGTGCGCGAGAGCGCCTTCGTCGAAGCCCGCGCCTCCCTCGGCGGCCCCAGCGTGTGCGGGGCGCTCAGGCCATTCGCCGTAGCGGCTGCCGCCCGCGGCTCGGTGCACCTACGACCGCCGGCGCTGTTGCGCTGTCCGATGGTGCCCGCGGTCGACCATTGGGTCGAGCGCGTCGTGAGCCCGGCGGCACGCCACTATCTCGGCGTCCCCGTCGTCGAGCTCAAAGTCGCCGCCTCCTACTCCTGCCGGGCAATGAATCACGTGCATGGCGCGCGACTCTCCGAGCATGGCCACGCCAACGCCGTCGACATCTCGGCCTTCGTGCTGGCCGACGGACGCATGGTCGCCATCAAGAGCGGTTGGTGGGGGGCGATGGCCGAGCGCGCCTTCCTGCGCGCCGTGCACGGCGGCGCCTGTCACATCTTCACCACCGTGCTCGGCCCCGACTACGACGCCAATCACCGCGACCACTTCCACCTCGATCTCGCCCGGCACGGCCGCGACGGCGAGGGTCGCATCTGCAAGTAGGCCGGTCTCCCGCGCTCGACAATTGCCCCGCCGCCGCGTAGCAACTGGCCCTTCCGCCCTCGCCGATGCCATCCCGAGGCTTGCCGGTGAATTCGACTGCATCGACCGGCGCCGACGCAACCCCTACGCGGGCGATCGCCGTTCTGGCGCTCGCCTCGTTTGCCAGCGCCGCCAACCTGCGCGTGTGCGATCCGCTGCTGCCGCAGATGGCCGGCGAGCTCGGCGTGACCATCGGCGGCGCCGCCATGGTGGTCATGGGCTTCGCACTCGCCTACGGCGTGTTCCAGGTGCTGGTCGGCCCGCTCGGCGACGCGCGCGGCAAGCTCGAGCTCATCGTGCTGGGCTCGCTGTGGGCCGGCGCGGCAACGGTGTTCTCCGCCGCCATGCCGAGCCTCGGCCCGCTGGTGCTGGTGCGCTTCATGGCCGGTGCCGGGGCGGCCGCGGTCATCCCTGTGGCCATCGCCTGGATCGGCGACGTCGTCCCCTACGAGCGGCGCCAGCCGGTGCTGGCGCGCTTCCTGTCCGGGCAGATTCTGGGGATCGTGTTCGGCCAGGCGGCCGGCGGGTTGCTCGGCGAACTGATCGGTTGGCGTGCCACCTTGGCCGTCTTGGGCCTGGTCCATCTGATGGCCGGCTTGCTGCTGCTACGCGAGATGCGCCGCCTCAAGAGCGGGGCTCCTCGTCTCGAGCGGGCGCACGACGTGTCATCCTCGGCCTCGGGCCTGCTGAAGGATCCGTGGGCTCGGACCGTGCTCGGCATCACCTTCCTGGAAGGCATCTTCATGTTCGGCGCCTTCGCCTACGTGGGCGCCGAGCTGCACCAGCGTTTCGGCCTGAGCCTGGGGGTTGTGGGCGCCATGCTGGCGTCGTTCGGCGCCGGCGCGCTGCTCTACTCCTCGCTGGCCGGCGTGCTGGTATCGCGTTTCGGCCAGCCGGGGCTGACGGCCGTCGGCGGCATCGCCCTCGCCGGCGGCTACGGCATCCTCGGCCTCATGTGGTCGGCCTGGCTCGCGCCGCCGGCCATCGCCCTCATCGGCCTCGGCTACTACATGCTGCACACCACGCTGCAGACCAACGCCACCCAGATGGCACCCGCGGCGCGGGGGCTCGCGGTGTCGCTCTTCGCCTTCGCGCTCTTCACCGGCCAGTCGGTCGGCGTGGCGCTCGCGGCACCGATCATGGACCGCTACGGGGGCCGGCCGATCTTCCTTGCCGCCGCCGCGGCGATTCTCGCCATCGCCTTCTGGTTCCGCCAGCAACTCGTGCGACACCCGGGCTGAGTGAATCTTCGGGCTCGGAGGCGACGTTCCTTGCACAGACCCCAGTTCGCGCCAAGCAAGTTGGTGTCAGCACGCCAACAGGTGGAAGAGCCCTCCACCGCCGCTATGCCCCGAAAGCTGAAGCCAGAAGCTAACGTTGCGCCTGTGGCGATGTCCGACCTGGAGAAGGTGACGTCCCTCGGCAGTAGATCCGTTGATTCAAGGCACCACGGCGACAGGAACTTTGCTGAGACTTGTCTTCCGTGCGGCTGCGAGAAGCCTGTCGCGTATAGTGGACATGGGAAGATTGGGGAACCGAATTCTTGTTTCGACAGCGATCGCCGCAAGCACAGCCGTTGCCGGACCCGTTCCGGCGCGCTGTTCAAACCGTACGTCGGTCGCGCCTACTACCGCCACTGGCAGATACTCGCCAATAACAGCGAGCGCTCCGGCTGGCGTCGCGGAAAACTTTGAAAGTGAGCCATCCGGTCGGATGCTGGCCGCAAAGAGGACGCTATCTCTCAAATTAGCCGCGACGATAACCTCGAACGACTCTTCAGGCCTATTGCCGGCGGGAACGATCACAAGCTTGCCGGTATCTTTGAGAGAGACAAGAGTGCTCGCTGTAACGGCGTCGTTGATCGGCCCGATTGGGATGACGACGATCTGCGCGTCACTTTTGCCTGCTTCCACAATTGCCGCAATCAGGTCTTGCTTCATAACTGACCCTACGGCGCGTGCCTCCTCATTCCCGACCGGGAAAAACGAAAAAGTTACATTTGGAGTGAGTGCCCGAATGAGCTGTACGAGCTCTCCCACGTAATCGGCCATAAGATTTCGCTCAGAATTCAAAAAGCCTGGAATTGCGCCTAGCCCTAGCCACCCGGGCGCTTCCGCACCGACAATTGCGACCTTTACTGATGTGGGTGCCGGACTGACCAACCCTCCCTTCAGGTGATGCCGAGCCAAGGCCGCTTTCATCGCCCGTCGAGTCGCAATCTTTGAGGCCGCCGCAGTCAGCCCCGAGCCATTTCCTGATGCGCCGGATCGGACCGCTTCCTCGACCGCGAACGTGAGATCGCGGTTGCGCAATAGCTCGACTCTTTTTTGTCGAATGGTCGATGAATCCTGATCGGAGAAGAGACTGGCATTCTTATCAAGGGCATCGGCCGCGAGCCCGTATTCTCCTATGAGGCCTGCGAAGAAGGAGGCGAAGCTCACGATGTCGCGCGCCGGACCGGGACTCTTGTCCGTAATTTTCTCTGCCGCACCCAATAGCTTCTCGATAATCTCGGCACGGTGCTGCTTACGTTTTTCAATGGCAGCAGGTGATGTAGGCTCTGCCAGTCGCGCATCGTACGCAAATTCCGTGAGACCGCGGACGAACTGCTGTATGGCGGTCCAATCTCCAAAATTGATCGGCTTATCGAGTTTCCTTAATGAGTTTGCTAGCATGTGGTACGCAACGGGTTCGACAATTTCTTTGGGAGATAGTGCGGGGTTTGCCGACCCAAGCTCAATCTCTGCAGTGCCATCGCCGAATAAAGGACCCGACGCGAGCATGATAGCTCTCGGCCCGTCCTCAATTAACATCAGGGAATGAGGGCTCTTCGGCAGGACGCGATCAGCCAGCCACTGGAAAACGGAACCGAAATCGACTCCGGAAACACGAATTTCCGGCGGCTTCGTGCCTCCAAGACTTTCGGCAAAGAGTGTCAGGTGCTGCAACCCCCGGGTTATGTCGTCCTCATTGAGGGAACCTACTGAGGATGTTACAGAAATTTGTTGCGAAGCCACGGCAAAGTTTCGATCCGGGGCGCTCTTCATTGCTTCAGCGGACGACCCCGAACTCTCCTTCTGGAGCAGGTCGACGAGCTCGGGTTGCCATTTCGCAAGGTTATTGTTCAAGACTCCAACGGCGGTCGTAAACTCATTCCGAATCCTGCCCAGCTCCGAACTGAGAAGGTGAGAAAGCATTTCGCCATGTGTCGCAATGCGGGTCCCGCCGACAATTTGTACGGCAGGAATTGCAACGCCCTTTTCCGGAAAAGCCAGCCTGATAAAGGCGGTAGCTAGCCAAAAGATAAGACCCGTCCCAAGGGCCACGAGGCCAAGCCGAAATGCCCACGTCGTCAGGAAGTCAATGCTGTCGACAATGCACATTCGAGACCTCCCTCGCTTCGTCGAGGGGCTTCGCAACCCAACCCTCCGCAGGACCGATTGCATAACACCCTTCGCCTGTCGGCGACTCAAAACCTGCATCCGTGCGCGAGCTGCATCTGCTAGTCACTATGCGCGAATTTGTGCAAATTGCACGAGAACGCGCGAGATTTCAACTCTCTGCCGACACCCAATTGCGACGTTAGCATCGTCGTGCGATTCTCGTCTGCATCACCAATACCGATCGAGTTACGCGTGGGGTCCGGTAGGCGGAAGAGACCCGATAGACCCAAGCGTTGGACGGATTTGGCAAATCTGCTTAGAACCGACCCATGAGCTGGCATCGAGACGGCCGCGGCGGGCGGCGCAGCTATCACCACGGCAACCTGCGCGAGGCGCTGATCAGCGCCGCCCTCGACCTCATCGCCCAGAAGGGTCCCGCCGGTTTCACTTTCGCCGAGGCCGCGCGCGCTGCCGGCGTGAGCCCCGCCGCACCCTACCGGCATTTCCGCGACCGCGACGCGCTGATGGCCGACGTCGCCCGGCGCGGCTTCGAGCGCTTCGAGCAGCGCCTTGCCGCTGCCTGGAACGAGGGCCGGCCGACCCCGCTCGCCGCGCTCGAGCGCCTGGGCCGCGCCTATCTCGACTTCGCGCGCGAGGAGCCCGCCTATTTCTCGGCCATGTTCGAGGCCGGCTTGCCGCTGGTCGACCACCGCGAGCTGCAGGAGGCCGGCGACCGCGCCTTCGCCGTGCTGCGCGGCGCCTGCGAGGTGGTGGTCGCCGGCCTGCCCGCCGGCAAGCGCCCGCCCGCCATGATGATGGCGCTGCACATC
>Ga0209382_10006114_pt1 | contig 15535 bp, 9 predicted proteins | sample SoiMetdeltSBSDD5_FD_187599 | JGI IMG/M metagenome (GOLD analysis project Ga0209382, IMG submission 187599) | Bulk soil microbial communities from a Populus tree surrounding site in Tennessee, USA - Soil MetaG P. deltoides SBSDD5 (SPAdes) (version 2) | ecosystem: Environmental > Terrestrial >...
AGGCATCGATCCCAAGTTGCACAAAGATAACTCTCTTGATATATATGGGCCCCAAAAATCTCCTCTTCATACTCACACCACATCAGGCACAGTGCACGTGGAATCAAGAATTATAGCGAACTATACGTTAGGTGAGTTTTTGAATGTATGGGGACTGCCTTTGGCCGGAAAAACCGTAAATATGACAGTCAATGGGATACCTGTAGCCGACTTTCGTAACCAAGTCCTAAATGATGGCGATTACATAAATCTGGCACTTTGTAGCAATGCTACCTCAGTTTCTTCCAATAGGTGCTAGTCTGGTGCCCTGACTTTAACGCTGGTATCAACAGTCTTATTAAGAGTTGAGTTGAAGCAGTCTTGTTAATTAATATTGAAAATTACAAATGTGGAGGGGGGATTTGCGTAATCAGGAGTTATCATGTCAATCAGAGGTATCTTGTCCCTATTGACGATCTAACATACATATTCTTCCAAGGAGCTGAATTATGATTTTTCAGCAAGGTAAAGCAAATTCGGTCATATAACAGCAGCTGAATTCGCATTCTTATTTCGATAGTCTACTATTAACGACCAACGAAATTGTAAACAAGTACTACCATGACAATCATGATCTCACTAGTAAGCACTACGTTTTTCATTCTTTTTATGAGCCGTTTTCTAGCCTCGTATCTGTTCTTGGGTCTGATCCACTTCTGATCCCTTATTGTTACAAGAGCATATAATTTAGCTATTCCCATCCAGAAATTCGAGCCAACGTATATTGGGATTATCCTGATATTCATTGGATTTTTTCTCAGATGAGGGATTAATTTTATTCCCCTTCCAACTGCCCATAATACAAGAATTGAAACAGCCAGTATCCAATTGTTCAAGTATAATGAGATACAAAAGGCAATGGGTCCTATTAACAGAGTAAAAACTGAGATAAACTTGTCAATCGTAAAGAATGCTAAATATGGCCTTTTCCAAATCCAGCCTTCAAACATACTTGTAAAATCTGAATTATATGTATTTCTGGTCCAGCGGAGCTTTTGCTTCCAAAAGGTCTTGAATTCTACAACTGCTGCAGTATAAATCTGGACATTACTTTGATAATATGTTCTCCACCCTTCTTTTTGAACCAATCTAGTCAAACACTTGTCCTCGCCAGACTCTTTTTGCCGGTCAAGAATAATTTCATTCAGAAACTTATCAAGCAGCGGTAGAAGGATATGTCTACGATAGACTGCTGTTCTCCCAGAAAGACACGTCAAAGATCTGCCCATCGCAGCCTGGGAAGGCCAATCCAGATAATTTCTCTGGTCCCACAACATATCAGCAATTTTCTGCCATAGTTGTCTAGACTCTATGGCGTTTTGTTTAACTGCAACTCCACCAATTTGGGGATCCCTGAAAGGTGCAAGCAGTTTTTCTTTGATTGCAGGAGACCAAATCACATCACTGTCAACCAGAGCCACTATCTTGCTTTTCGCCTTTCTAATCCCCAAAGCCAGAGCCGGCCTTTTCCCTGGATTAGGAGTTACTATCATATGAGCCCAGTGTTTATCTGCTGCAAATTCCTTAAAGACTTCTATGCAAGGAATGTCCCTTTGATCTATGACAGCAATCAATTCATCCGGATAGCTTGCCTGCCATGATTCTAAGGCTTTTTTGAAAAGAGCGGGGTCTTCATTGTATACCGGGGTTACAATACATAATGAAGAATAGTAAGTGGGAACTCCGATCTGGATAGGCTCGTAGCGCCCCGCGCATATTCTCTTAAAACCCCACACACCCCACCTGTAAAAGCCAATGATTCCTAGTGGGAAATAAAGCCATAAATAATCGAAAAACTGCTGTATTAATGTTGATGTTGTGTCAGCCAATTTTTGTGAATCCCATCTAGCTCTCCAGACTTAGGCATTTATCGTTGCTCTAAGGGGTCTTATAAAGGAATTTGAATCGTCACTATTCCACTTTATGATTCAGACAAAACAGGCATGGGTCTACCCATGCCAGACGAATATTTGTATTCGAGTTTTTACAAATTTTGTGTAGCTAGGACTTGCTCCTCTTGAACACTGGGAGGTTCAACCGTTGCATGATTAGCCTTTCCGAGCTTTGCCAATTCTTCCATTTGCCTATTGACTCGAACAACCGCGGAAAGTAATGGAGTGACAATGCTATTCCGCTGTGCAAACTTTTCGAAACCCTCGGTATCTTTGGGCAGGCAATGACCTCCATAGGGCTGGCCGCCTATCAACCCATAGTTCGGATTCCAAAGACCCTCAGCCGTTTTAGCTGCTAATTGAAGTGCCAAATTAGCATCCATACCGAGACTATTTCCCAATTGCCACATTTCATTTGAAAATGATATTTTTGTAGCATTAAAGCAGTTGTGGATGAATTTCATAAACTCAGCCATATCAAGGTCCACCCTGATTTTTTCACCCTCAAACTTTGAATAGATATCTTCGAGGAGATCCCCAGATTTACTGTCATATTGTCCGATAATAGTTGCACGCGGGTTCAGATAATCCTCCTCTGCCGATACAGTTCTTAGAAACTCCGGGTGCATGCAAAGGCCAAGATCCTCCCCAACCTTCAGCCCGGAATATTTTTCGATAAGTGGAAGTAACAAACCCTTAGTGGTCCCTGGCGGTACCGTGCTCCTAACGACAATCAGATGATAATATTTGTCACCATTAATACTCGATTGTTTGCTTTTTCCCAGCCACTTCGCATGAGTCGATACCGCTGACATTATATTGCCAAGATCCATTCCTCCAATATTATTAGCGTTTCGTTCACCCAATGGGGTATCAATGCAGAACATTGAAGCTCTAGAACCTGTGTCATAACCACTCAAATCATCTGGCAGGCATGCGCGATAGCCTTCCTCCTCCAAGCTCCTGATTATATCGGGATTCTTATCTACGAATATGACATTATAGCCTTTTTTAATCAACCCTTTACCAGTAGAAGTTCCAACTATTCCAGCCCCGACGACGATGATGTTGCTTTTTGTTTCAGTTTTTTGTTTCAGTTTTTTGTTTCAACCACCAACCTATCAAACATCAAAATATATTTACCTTTAGAAAAATACTTCTCCTTTTTGGGAAAATCAATAGATTCTTGTCGACAAATGAGACATTTGATTAAAGCAGCTGCTAGAAAATCTGAAAACAATTTTACTTTGAACCTCTATGCGGGCGCAAAAATCGGAGCTTAAACAACAATTTTGCAAACCCATTAACTTACGATAAAATTGATGAGTTGCTAATGTGAAGGCAAACGATGCTGAGAGGTAGAACACAGCGATCTTATTCCCTATTTTTCTCAGACGAAAAGGATCAATACTTGTTTATTTTGCTTCATAATTTATATGTGAATGCTACTATTCTTCGTTCTATCTTTGGTTGCGCATGACATTGGTATTCGGCGAAAAAAGAGAGTCGCCATATCATCATGCTTTGTTCTTTTGCTGTTGTTAGTGATGAACCTAATTTCAGGTGGTGATTTTGATTTCAAAAAAGTCACAATATCAGCCCAGATCATCTATGCCCAAGAATCTTCAAACAACAATGAGACTAGTAGCGCTCCACTTGTGGGAGTCAACATGCGTGGATATTACACTAACATCCCTCAAGAAAGAGAATTTAAGATTCCTATCCCACCAAATTACTACGACCAGAGCTTCAAGACCCTTTCACAGTCAGGTGTTGATTTTGTACGTTATCTTTTTTTCTGGGAATCATACGAGCGGGATCCCTTCTCATTTATTAGCGAGCTTCAGAGCGTAGCTCAAACAGCGGACAAGTGGGGAATAAAGGTATTGTATGCAAATGATCAGTACCATACGTCCTCGTGGCTTGAACCGAAATCTGCTACGGGGTTTCCAATCTCTCTTTTCAAAGACAACCCTGCATATCCTTATGGTACTGGTGGCGCTCCCGGACCAAAAGATGTTGCTGCAAAGAAGTGGTGGGGGGACTGGCTCAATAGGTCTGTAAAAAATGCTAACGGTGTGGATGGTTGGACTCTACAAGCTGAATTCCTAAAGAAAATAGTCAATACTGTTAACAAGCACAAGAGCACATTAGGATACGAGATACTAAATGAACCCCACATCAGAAGTATAGACCAGTGGGAAAAAGTAGGAAAATATAATTCCTTTATGACGGATCAGCTCAGGACTGTAACTCAAAAAACCATATTCTATGATAGGCAGGTGCCTGCTGACTTGTATGGCTCAGTTGGTGCAACGCCCGAGAATATGGCTAAGATGGCTCCTAATAACAAAGATAATGTTGTTTTCAAAGCTACGTTATACGGTGTGCCTTTTCCAAAGAGCTTTGCCGAAGATAGGCTTAATGCGTATGTTAAGGCAGCAGACATAGCAGGGGTTCCGTTGTGCATGTGCGAGTTCAACATGAAGCCCTATAAACAATACCCCGAAGCTGACGTAGAAGCAAATCAGACGCTTGTAGACATGTTTATCGATAAATTTCAAGAGGTTAATGTTTGGGGTTGGGCTTATTGGCTCTGGAATTTCAGGCCCCATACTAACCCTAACTATAATCTTATCAGCGTCACGAAAGACGAAACAATTGAAACCACGCAAAATTTCGACTATATCAAAAATACGATCTCCGGCCTTACGAACCAAAATACGAGTGATCAAGGTTCTGCCACGGTGACACCATTAGCAGGAAATCAGACGTCCTCTGGTTCTTCTGATCCAATGACTTCCTTATCAACACATTCGCCATCCCCGCCTCGATCAACCCCTAGGATCTCTTCGCCGACGATTGAAGGTGATGAATCAGACACCATATTTCCAACAGTAAATATTACCACAGTGAGTATTACAACACCAACGCAGGATTCAGTACTCGTGACCGGTCAAGCATTTGACGTTGGTACGGACATAAAGGAAGTTGGCGTAAGAGTAGACGGTGGCCGCTTTGAAGCAGCGAAACCTGACGATGAAAAAGGTTGGTTACTCTGGAGCGCCTCCGTTCCATTAGAGGACTTGAAGATAGGAGACCATGAGGTCGTTGCAAGAGCTATTGATAATGCAAACCATACCAAGAGAGAGACAGTCAACTTTAGCGTCCAATAATTTACTGGAAACAAGGAGCTGAATGTGAATGGCTAAAAAGGATCTCACGGTTTGTTTTATAAGAAGTTAGCCTCTCATTCTGCACGGCGGGAAAGGTAAAAAAAGTAGTAGAGAATTCAATAATATTGGATTCTATCCTGATTAATGAATGCCTAATGCTGAATAAATTCTAAGATTAGATTGTAAATCTCTCGCTGGGCTGAGAATCAAATGAGGATTTTCTAGAATATGGTAAGTAGCAAAATTAAACTTCTTTAGAATCTAGTTTCATCTTGGTAGGACATACAAGTTAGCTAGCTCAACTGGCACATCTAGAGAAGAATCGACTTTTATACTTATGTTATCCTTCCGTGCGTTTTATTGACTTAAGAGTTGCATAGGAACCCCAGGCTAAAGTTTAAAATAAACACCTCATAATCCATATCTATAGAAAATTTGGACGTAATGCTTGCCCACAAGCATAGTAGGCTGAAATATGTCTTGTTGTTGGCCATTCCACTTTCTCTGTCAGCATTCACACATCTATGGAACCCTGCTGGCTTTCCCTATATTGTAGGGGACGAGGGGCATTACATTCGAAGGGCACTGTATGTTTTGGATCAATGGGAGCCGCAGGAAGGAGCTAGATATGATCACCCGTATTTTGGTCAGCTTTTCTTGGCCGGGGTATTCGGATTGATTGGATATCCCAGTTCTGTAAACCCGGTGCTGGGTGATGTCAACTCTACACAAATGCTCTATATGGTTCCGAGGGTTATAATAGGCCTCCTGTCTGTTCTTGATACATTTATTCTATTCAAAATATGCGAGCGGTTGTATACTCGAAACAAGACTATTGCATTTATTAGCTCGATCCTTTTTGCGGTGATGCCTCTCACCTGGTTGACAAGAAGAGTATACCTTGACTCTATTCAGTTACCGTTTATCTTATCATCAATTCTATTTGCAGTTTACTATTATAGTAGTCATCGTGGCACCCAGGGAACCAACGGAAATAAAATAGAGGGATCATCAAAAGCTCTCAGGAGCTTTTTCGATAAAAAAGCTCTGCTCATACTATCAGGTATCACCTTGGGGGTTGCGATATTTACTAAAATTCCAGCGCTTACAATAATTCCAGTTATAGCCTATCTTATTATCAGATCGGATAAAAAATACCTCGAAAAGATAAAGGCTTTGGGATTATGGCTCATCCCCGTAATCCTAATACCAGCAATATGGCCAGCCTATGCAATATCTGTTGGAGAGTACGATAATTGGTATAGTGGTGTGTTTTCCCAGGCAGGAAGAGAGGGCAGCGGTATAGGCTCTCTTGGGATTCTTTTCAAAATAGATCCCGTTTTAGTATCTATTGGCCTTGGTGGTATTATTTTTGCGACAGTTATAAAAAGAGACCTCTTCCTTCTAATATGGATAGTTCCATTCCTTACTTTTCATACCATTGTCCCTTGGACGCAGCACTTCCATTGGCTTCAGGTGTTACCGGCATTTTGTATAGCAGGAGCTTTTCTTCTAGAAGGCGTGGCCAATATCCTAGGTAGGAAACCAAGAGCTAAAAGTTATGGTACCTTAGATGGTTACACTGAAGAAGAAAGGATCACCTATTTGGCGAGCGGGACAGGTTTATTCTCTGTCCTGAGGAACATCTACAATGAATATCTAAGCCCGGTAATGAATCTACGAGCCACTAGCCTGCTTGTCATAATGGTAACCACAGTAACAATCTTCGGCATGGTGAGTACATCCCTCCTGATCACAACAAATGTCAATTCTTCTTTTTATAAGATGGTCACCTTTGTCAGCCAAAGTTTACCTCACTATAAAGAGGGTGACACGAAGGATGCAAGCAAAGGACTATGCTTGTGGTGTAATGCCCCAATTAATAGGAACTATGGGAATGATTTGAATGGTAATGGGGGAAATGAAAATGAAAATGATAATGATAACAAGGTTACTGTGATTGGAAATCACTGGATTTTTGGAACTTTTTGGATACCCAAATATGTTTATGGTGAGGACCATGTCTTCAAGGGATTTTTTACAGAGGGTGCAGTCGGAACTGATAAAGTTCTCATAGTAGCAGATAGTAGATTGGTGGATGCCATTTCATCTGAAAATCCAGCTGAGCATCTAAGCGAATTAAGAGCACTGTATGAAGATTCAACTACTATTGCTAACTTCGAAGAAAAGCGACCGAAGTTTAATGACAAGATATATCCATTCCAAAGCATGGCAGAAAATCGCGGAATTGGAAAAATTGAAGTAAAAGCAAATTATTGATCTTGGAAAATTGAACACAATAGAGTACTGGGGTTCCTCTTTGCATCAGGATCTAGGAAAAACTGTATCTCTGAGCTATTCTATGACCCTTGGATGGAGAAAATTGAAATTAGATCGAATTATTAATGGCTTTACTTCTCTAGATTATGTTAAGTGAACTTTTTCTGATAGCTCTGATAGGTTTGATTCTATCGCAATTTCACTATTTTACGTATGGCCAGCTTTCAAATTCTTCAATTGTAAATACACCAACCATTATCGATCCCAGTTTGAAAGTGGAAGTAATATTCAGAGGAATCAAATTTCCCACCACCATGTCGTTCTTGGGCCCTGACGATATATTGGTGTTAGAGAAAAATGAAGGTACGGTAAAAAGAATAGTAAATGGTACTGTGGAAAAAGAACCAATACTTGATGTTAACGTTGCAAATCAGGCAGAAAGAGGAATGTTGGGGATTGCGACAAAGAAGCAGATGAATGGATCTACATATGTTTTCCTATACTATACCGAAGCAAAAACGAAAGATGGTGGTGAACCTATAGGCAACCGTGTCTATAGATATCAGTTAATAAATGATAAGCTAGTAAATCCTGAACTTCTTTTAGAGCTGCCTGCTGTACCTCGACCGATTCACAATGGTGGTAAGCTAATAGTTGGGCCTGATAATAACATATATCTGAGTATAGGTGACAAGAAGACCTTTAGACCACAAACTGACGAAATGATTAACGGAACAAGCGGCATTCTTCGAATAACACAAGAAGGTGACCCCGTAACAAGCAATGTCATACTGGGAAGCGAACCCCCTCTAAACCTTTATTATGCGTATGGTATTAGGAACAGCTTTGGTATTGACTTTGATCCTCTAACAGGGAAGTTGTGGGATACCGAAAATGGTCCTGAATATGGTGATGAGGTGAACCTTGTCGAACCGGGATTTAATAGTGGTTGGGAGAAGGTACATGGAAAATGGATAGAGCATACAAAAGATTCTGTGATAGAAGCCCCAAACACAGGACCAGGAGATCTAATGGATTTTGACGGAATGGCAAGATACAGTTCTCCCGAGTTCACATTTCTTAGAGAACCTGGGGTTACTGCGATAAAATTTTTCAACTCTACCAAGCTCGGAGAAAATTATGAAAATAACATTTTTGTAGGCGGGTTTCACAATGGGATCATTTATCATTTCGATCTAACTGACGATAGAAATGAATTGTTCCTTGAAGGTGGACTCAAAGACAAAGTGGCAGACGAATCTGATGAACTTGGAAATATAACTTTTGGAGAGGGCTTCGGTGGAATTACTGATATACAGGTTGGGCCAGATGGAAATCTGTATGTTTTATCACTATATCAGGGTGGAAATGACTGTCCGGCTGACCGAGGAGAGGGGAATGAAAATTGCATATCATACAGTTCAGATTTACAAGGAACGATATTTAGGATAGTTCCGATGTGAATAGAGGTCAATAACCCGGTGACACTAAGCATTTGTCTAAACTTTTCACTTTAAACGTAATGACTGTTAGGTATGGTTAACCACTTCTTAGGCTGGGTAGAACCTTGTTGAAAGATAGTACAAATGGAATAGATAATAATGTCAGAAAGGCTACAATATCAGGATCTATTCTATATATGATCTGTTTCATTGTTTTGTTGCTATGGATCTTAACGTCTCCTTTATTCCCTTCCTATTATCAGAGTTCATACGCTGAGACTCCTTTATGTATTGATTTTATTCCCTCCAATATCACGGTTAGGCTTACCTGCGGGTCAGCAATGCTCACGGATCTTTACGACGCGATAAACAAGTATGAGACTGCCGCAGTATCTGAAGGTCTGGTCAGAGAGTCTGGTAATGGAATTTGGCTCTTAAAGTCGAATCTAGTTGTAGGACACAATTCTTCGTTGACCATTAATTCAAGCGATACCAGCTGGTTAAGGATTTATTCAGACGGAAAGCAGGTATACACTATAAAGGCTTATGGTAATATGACTATCGACGGCGTTAAAATAACATCTTGGAATCCGGAAGAAAAAGACTATCAAAATGAAATTAACGGCAAGCTACCTCCTAGACCATTTATTGTGGTAAAAAAAGAAGGAACAGGTACTACAAATGTGACAAATTCCGAGCTCGCGTACTTAGGATATGGTGCTATTCAGGGTCATGGACTTTCGTATTACTCAGGGAATGGAAGTATAGTAAGAGGCAACAATATACATCATCTTGAAATGGGATTTTATTCAGACGGTGTCGAAAATATTTTGATTGAAGATAATAATGTTCACCACAATAAGGCATATGGATTGGATCCCCACTCAGGTACACGTAATATGGTAATTCGCAATAATGTAGTTAATGATAACGGTCACATAGGAATAATCTGTTCAGGAAAATGTAGAAACATAATCGTTCAACAAAATGAAGTTTATGACAACGCTGGAACGGCTATTGCATTAAGTAATGACATGCGGAACTCAACCGTAAAAGGCAATTATATTCACGATTCCGAAACTGGCATAGGAATAGCAAAATCCCACAATAACCAGATATATGATAACAGAATTTCGTCTAGTGACTACGGAATAAAGATAATAGGTGGTTCGTCAAACAACTATGTACGGGATAACACTTTTGAAGGAATTAAAGATTATGCTGTACTTGTTAGAGGAATATCTGTACTCAATAACACCTTCGAAAACAATAGTATAGATAATTCAAGCAAGGCAGTACGATTATTTGACAATATTGATTCGGTGTTTATAAATAATAAAGCATCAGCGGGCCGTGAATATTTTGTTCATTCCAACTCTACTCTTAATTTTGAAAAAACATTCTTTCCCATTAAATTAACGGTCATATCCGATAAAAGCACTGATAACATGATAAGAATTATTGGATCAGGAAAAATAATAGTTAAAGATGGAACGGGTAACTTTACTGATTTTGATACTGACGTTTCCCCGTTCTCAGCTAGGATTTACGACGAAACACATTCAATTATATCATCTAATAGCACGTTTTCGAATTTAAGATGATCTCATGAGTTTTCATCTAACCGTCGGTCTGTTGGTAAGTATTCAGATAGATGAAACTGTTGGATGCCGCCCCTATTGCAACAATTGAGTTAGGTGAGGTTGCCACATCTTGTTCAGGGAACAGCAATAATTTGCACTGATAGCATTATAGTGAAATATGCACATCACAAGACTTAATAGACAATGGTAGAGCACCTTCTGAAGTATCAAAGGTCTTGATATGTCTGAAATCGGATTTAAACATCGTGTGCATAGTTGCCTCCATTCTGCTTTCGAATTTGCTAATCACAACATGTGAAGCGGGCATATTTCAAGAAAACAGAGTATATGCGACCACCCTATCTAAACCACAAGATGAGTCAGGTCCGCTCTTGAGGGATCCTAACCTGAAAGTTGAAATATTATTTAGGGGGATAAAATTTCCCTCATCTATGGCATTCCTCGGCCCAGATGATATCTTGGTGTTGGAGAAGAACGAGGGCACAGTAAAAAGAATAGTAAATGGAGTTATGTTACCAGATTCTTTGCTTAAAGTAAATGTCTCTACAGTAGGTGAGAGAGGGATGCTGGGAATTGCAGTCACAAAAGAGAACAAAACCGCGAATAAGCCATTGTATGTTTTCTTGTACTACACAGAAGCAATACAAAAAAGTGATCTGCACAATGACAATGCAGACATTAGGAATCGTCTTTATAGATACGAATTAACAGATAATAAATTGGTAAACCCAAAGCTACTCTTAGATCTCTTATCGGGTCCCAGAGCTATTCACAACGCGGGAGCAATTGTTGTTGGTCAAGACGACAACCTTTACCTTGCTGTAGGGGACGTATTAGATACTAATCCTCAAGATAAACAATTAGTTGACGGAACAGCGGGAATACTGAGAGTAGATCAAGAGGGCAACTCAGTGAGGAATAATGACAGTCAATATATTCTTGGAAATACTCACCCTTTGAACAAATATTATGCCTATGGTATAAGGAACAGTTTTGGGTTGGACTTTGATCCGGAGACTGGCAGGCTATGGGACACAGAGAATGGTCAGGATTATGGCGAAGAAATTAATCTGGTAGAACCTGGTTTTAATAGTGGGTGGAAGAGCATCCAGGGGTTCTGGGAGGGAGGAGACCTAGATAGAATTACCCTAAATCCTCATGATGTCCTTGATTTTGGAGGTAGGGCGCAATATTCCAGTCCTGAATTTGCCTCTATCCCGCCTCTCGGCCTGACTGGCCTCACATTTGTGGATTCTGATACTTTTCCTCAATACTATAAAGGCGGTTTTTTTGTAGGAGATTTTCATAATGGATTTCTTTATTATTTCGACTTGAGTTCAGATCGGAAGTCATTGTATCTGACAGGAGTACTCCAAGATAAAATTGCAAATAGCACCAGTGAGCTACAAGAAAATATAATCGGAGAAAGGTTTGGCGGAATCACAGATATTGAAGTTGGTCCAGATGGAAACTTGTACGTTTTATCCCTATATCAAGGGGGCGATGATTGTCGTCTCGAGAGGACAGTTACTGATGAGTGTATTGGATATACATCAGCACTAGTAGGCACAATTTTTAAGATAGCCCCAATGGTAACGCAAATAACGGGGACCTAAAAATGTATGCAAAACTCAAACCATTGAACCATTTACCGGTATCATCTTGCAAGTGCAACTATCTATGCGTCTAATACTTATGGTGATTTTATTCAATATTCCAAGAGAAAAACAGAGCTCGATATGTATTACACGCCACAGCAGGCGATTTAGCATTTAATATTCATATACTACAGCGTAGAGCTGACTTCGCAGAAAGACTAGAGTTCAATAGGCTCCTTAAATGAATCAAGCGGATCGGTTAAAGCTGTGAACTATTACAGAGGAAAATGAATCGGATTGAGCTTATCGGATCGAGCTTGTCCATTTTAGAATATAGGAAGTAAATATCAATCACCTAGGATTAGGTCTTGAGAGAAACATATTGGCCCGTAGTTATAGAGATAGCAGAATAAGCCCTTCCCATTGTTGCCTTTCCCATTGTTGCCTCGGTCAATCCAGGAGGTGACAATGGTATTCCAGGTAAGCGGCAAGTCTGTTATATGCTGTTGTTCTGGTAGCCTCGAATAATGCTACCCAGCAGCTGCACCGACTTTTATGAATACCAAATCTTTTGGGGGTGAGTAAGGAGAATCTTATAAATTGAAGTGCTTAAATAGATAATTCTTGTTGGAGGGTCGTTACCCATCTGAATCGAATAGTAAGCCTACTAATAAAGGCGCTGTGGCAGCAGTTATCACTATATCTGTTCTTTTATTCATGTTAGCTTACTTCGTCTTTAGCCAGCCTCCTCAGGAACAAGAAGGGCGAGTTTCTAACATTGAAGCAGGTATCGGAGAAATCTCTGAAATTCTTGATAGTAATGCAAGCTCGACAGATCCACGAACAGCTGTTTATGGAAATAGTACATACGTGGTCTGGCAAGACAATTCCCGCGGAAATGATGAGATATATCTGAAAATGAGTCCAGCTGGAAAATCTGATTTTGGTAGAGTATTTAACCTAAGCCGCAATAATGCAAGCTCGACAGATCCACAAATAGCTGTTTATGGAAATAGTACATACGTGGTCTGGCAAGACAATTCCCGCGGAAATGATGAGATATATCTGAAAATGAGTCCAGCTGGAAAATCTGATTTTGGTAGAGTATTTAACCTAAGCCGCAATAATGCAAGCTCGACAGATCCACAAATAGCTGTTTATGGAAATAGTACATACGTGGTCTGGCAAGACAATTCCCGCGGCACAACCGAATATAATTTCGATCTTCTTGCAAGTCTCGCCCAAGCTCAATAGGTCAAAATTTGAACGTTCTCCAAGAAAAAGAGGGATTAGCTTATTTTCAATAGTTTGCTCGTATGTCGATGCTAGGTATCTGGTTATATTTCATATTATTGAATGGATATTTTTTAAAGTCGTACTCGCGTGCCATATTCTCCACTTTAGCCAATAAAACATGAGTTTCTAGACCCCGAGGTGAGCTACTCGGCTGTCCTTCTCGAAATGTTATTGTATTCCCGGTCTCTGAAGCGTCTACATCTTTGTAGTCAAAGAAGTCCAGATCCTTATTGAACACATATTTTGGAATCCAAAAGTAGTATATCCCCCATCTTCGTGGGCCAATAACTGTTACCTTCTCTTCATCTTCCCCACCCTCGCTATTTTCGTTAGGTTTATCCGGGAGATGCTTAATAAGTAATGCATATGCAGCATAAAATGAGCTGTTCACATCGGTTGATATAAGCAGAGTTGTACTAACAAGCCCGAAGACCCCTATCGTGAGTATCATCAAGAATTGAGCCTTTGAAGCAATAAAAGAAAATCTCAATGTGAGGTTAGGGTTCGGCAAGGAGGGAATTTCTTTTTGCGGGTTTTCAGAGTCAAGAAAATCTGTTATCTGGGCAGGTACGGCTGAAGAACTGGAAACCGTTTTCCTTGTTGCAGCCCAGCGGTCAAGTTTTCTAGATACGTCATAAATTAAGTTTGCAGCGGACAGACATAAAACAGGAAACAAAACTACCATATGGAAATATTGTGAGTAGCCCAGGAAGGCTAATAACAAAATATATGGCAAAACCCACAGTACGAAAAAGTAGTCTTTCTTTATAATTCCATATACTATTCCAATCATCCCGAGCCCTACAAGAACAGGATCGATCTCGAAGAAGGATTCTGAGGGGTAAAATAAACTCCTCGCGACCCTGGTTGTCTGCCAGCCTACTCCTTCTAACCATTCATCAAATTGATCATATAAGATGGCATAAACGGGCCAAATCGCCGGAATAATCATTACCGGGATGAACCATATTCCAAGGCTCTTCCATTTTTTCTTGTTATTGGCTCTAACCAACAAATATGATATCAGGGGAATTGCGAATATTGATGGGATTTTTGTAAATATTGCCAATCCCATGAATATCCCTGAAAAGACTATTAACAAATCGTTGCGCTTATTAGCCCTCTTTGTTTTTTCAATGCTGTTGTAATTTACAGCTAGAAGTATGGAAGTAAGGATAAACGGCAATAGGATGGACTCTAAAAGTACTCTTCTAAGCAGCCAAGTCATTGGCATAACTGCAAAAAGAATAGAGGCTATAATCGCAACATTTGTATTATAACGTCGTTCTGCTATTTTGTAAACAAGAAAGGTGTCAAGCAAAGCAAGGAGGCCTACTATAATACGCGGTATCATGTATAGAACTTCTACATTAGACAAGAGCGTGTCAGTAGAAATTATTGAAGTTGGATATCCAACTAGCTTGAATATGAGAGCCAAGAAAATCTGTCCAAAGTAAGGGTGGTCATAAGAGCGGTGCTCATTAAGCGAGCTGGCCATTTCTTGGTGCCCCACACCCTCCAAAACTTGCAGCGCCCTTCGAATGTAGTGCCCTTCATCCACATGTACAGAAGGGAAGCCGATAGGATTCCACAGATGAGTAAAAGCGGACAACAACAAGGGGATAAATATGAGGAGCTTTTTTTTCCTGACTTTCAAGCCAATACTTTATAATATTTGAAAGTTCTTTTAACTTTTGTTATATGAGGAAATCTTTTCAATATGGATAAAATACTTAGTAGTTGACCTGGCTTTAGTTGGGCCTGTCGAAAGTTAGGGACAACGTATTGATCATGCCTATCTCATTATCCATCCAGTGTCTCTAAATATCAAAGTAATTGGAGAGTATACTCTAGATTTATAAGGTCCATTTTGTTGATCGTATCAACCATGATTCGTAAAAAGTGTACAATCACTTTAACAGCTAGTGTGTTAGTAGCGACCGCTTTTCTAGGCATGGTTGAAATTACCGAGCCATCATCGAGAACCGTATATGCACAGAATGCCGGAAACGTAACGAGTCCTGCGTTGACTGATAACACTGGCGGTCAATCCAATCAGAGCAGTCAATCCAATCAGAGCAGTCAATCCGGCCAGTCTTTAGGTAATCTAATAATAGATCATGCAGGTGGCACCTTTACAAGTTTACAGACCGATAAAGATAACAAGACATGGATAGCCACTGGAGACTGGGATCTCGTTTCAGATCC
>Ga0209382_10006117_pt1 | contig 15531 bp, 11 predicted proteins | sample SoiMetdeltSBSDD5_FD_187599 | JGI IMG/M metagenome (GOLD analysis project Ga0209382, IMG submission 187599) | Bulk soil microbial communities from a Populus tree surrounding site in Tennessee, USA - Soil MetaG P. deltoides SBSDD5 (SPAdes) (version 2) | ecosystem: Environmental > Terrestrial >...
CACGGGTTGTAGCCGGACCAGGCGATCACCTTTGCAGCGGGGAGTCCGTAGCGCTGCTGCCAATATGGCGATAGCGTGCCGACGACCGTGCTCGACGGCACGATCCTGGCCAGCTTCGCGTGCAACCCTGGCGCGGTGGCATCAAGAGCTTCTGGCCACCAATCCCGGCTCGCGAGATCCATCAGGTTCATGCCGGACGCATCGCCCGGATCTAGAGGGGCGTCGTGCCCTGACAGGAGTGACGCGAGAAATGAGCTGACCAGGTGAATTCGATCCGTCGCTCCATAGCCTTCCGGCGACTGTTTGAAGAAACGTCGGATCTGTGGTCCGGTGAAGCGCTCGAACGCCCGCGAACCAGTGCGTCGCGCAAGCACGTGCTCCCCGCCGACAGCGGCGGTGATCTCGGCGCATTCCTCAGCGGTGCTGGAATCCATCCAGATCGGCGACTCGTCGCGAGCGAACACGTTCCGGATCTGATCAGCCAGCGGCCGGCTTCCGTCGAGCGTCTGCACGACGTCAACCCACGAGGAGTTCAGATACACGCTGCCATGTTGCTGCGCCGACCCACTGACGGCCGCAAGCCGTCCGAGCTCGAGACCGCTTCGGGCGATTCTGGCCATCATCACGTCGAGCGCCTCGGCCCACATCAACGGCGACGAGGTCGCGATTCGTGGATCTGTTCGAGGCAGCACTCCGTGTGCAGTCCCGTAGTGCGGCAATGCCTCGTCGAATGACAGCGACGACTCGAGCACCATTTGCCGCGTGTCACCCTCGATGGCGATGACCACGGCCGTGACGCTTTGCGTGCTGGAATCCAGACCGAGATAAAGGGCCACGACGTGTGAACCGCTACACTCCGAGCAGCAGATCGACGACCAGCTGATCGAGCCGCTCGTACGGCAACCGACGCGCAGCGAGCGCCTGCCGATCGAAGCTGCGAGCCTTCAGCGCGCGAGCCCGATCCGGAGTGTATGGCCCGGCGTCTTCCCCGCTGTCATGAATCTCCGAGAGCAGTGCCTGAATGCCCGGATGATTGCGGAACTGGTGCGCCTTGTCTTTCAGGATCAAGTACGTGCGCATGCAGCCGCAGGCGAAGTCCCAGACGCCCTGCTCGTCCTCGGTCCGGTAGGCATGGGCGTCGAAGTGGCGCGGACCTTCATAACCGGCCTCTTCAAGCAGCTTGACCAGATAGAAGAGCGGCTTGATCGACTCCGATGCGAAACGCAGATCCTGGTCGAATCGGCCCGGCTTCTGATCGTTCAAGTCGATGTGAAAGAGCTTTCCGGCTTCGAGGGCCTGTGCGACGACGTGGAAGAAGTTCAGGCCGACCATGTGCTCGTGGGCGACCTCGGGGTTTACGCCGACCATGTCGGGGTAATCGAGGGTCGGGATGAATGCCAGATACGACGCCGTCGTTGCGAAGTAGATGTCGCCGCGCGGCTCGTTCGGCTTGGCCTCCAGCGCAAAACGCAGCGAGTACTTTTGATCGCGCGCGTACTCACACAGGAAATTGATGGCGTCTCGAAACCGCTTGATCGCCTCGATGGGGTCCTTGGCGGCGTCCACCTCGGCGCCTTCCCGGCCACCCCAGAAGACGTATGTTCGCGCGCCCAGCTCGACGCCAAGATCCATGGCGCGCATCGTCTTGTGCAACGCGTAGGCGCGGACGTTCGCGTCGTGCGAGGTAAACGCCCCGTCCTTGAACACCGGGTCGGTGAACAGGTTCGTCGTCGCCATCGGCACCGTCATGCCGGTCGCCTCGAGTGCCTTGCGGAACTCGCTGACGATGCGATCGCGTTCGGCCGCGGTCGCGTCGATCGGGACGAGGTCGTTGTCGTGGAAGTTCACGCCCCATGCACCAAGCTCCGCGAGTCGGTGGACGGCACGAACCGGGTCCAAGGCCGGCCGGACGAAATCTCCGAACGGGTCGCGACCGCGATTGCCGACCGTCCAGAGGCCGAAGGTGAACTTGTCTGCGGGAGTCGGTGTCAACCTCATTGTCAGCCGTTGAAATAGAGATACGCCGCCGCGATCAGGAACACCACGACGGCCGAGTTGAGCACATCCCAGTGGTTCCAGCTCCGGCGCGACTCACGCCGCTGCTCGCTGGTGACCGTGGCGTAGGTGAGCCCTTTCAGCTGGTGGTCCGCGGGAGGCGGCGTGGCATAGCTAACCACGATCAGCACCGCGACCGACACCAGGAAGATCATGAGGCCGTAGTACTGAAAGTAGATGTTGTTCAGTATCCAGAGCCACGACCCTGGAGTGTACCCGTGCTCGTATCCCGCCACGCCCAGTGTGACGGGCGTGTCGACGAGCAGCCGAATCATTCCCAGGGCGAACCCACTCAGTAGCGCCGCGAGACATCCGGCCGCGGTCAGGCGCTTCATGAAGACGCCAAGGAAAAACACTGCCGCGATCGGCGGAGCCAGATACGCCTGAATCCCCTGCAGATATTCATACAGGCCACGTGCACCTTGTATGACCGGGATCCAGGCGAGCGCGATGACCACCATCACCGTTGTCGCGACGCGTCCAATCCACACGAGCTGCGCCTGCGAGGCCTGCGGTCGGAACTTCCGGTAGAAATCGATGGTGAAGAGTGTGGACGAAGCATTGAAGGCGCCAGCCAGCGAGCTCATGAGGGCGGCGAGCAGACCAGCCACGACCAGACCTCTTAACCCGGCAGGCATCACCTCCTGGACCAGGAGCGGAAACGTCGCCTGCGCCGCAGAGGCGGCCACGTTGCCGCTGCCATCGACGAGAACCGCCAGGCCGGGCGCTTTTGCCGCTCCGGGCCAGCGCCAAGGCGATCATGCCGGGGACGATGAAAATGAACACCGGCAGCAGCTTGAGAAATGCGGCGAAGATCGTCCCGCGCCGCGCCTCCGTTTCGTTCGGAGCGCCGAGCGTGCGCTGGACAATGTACTGGTCGGTGCACCAATACCAGAGGCCGATGATCGGCGCGCAGAACAGCATTCCGACCCATGGATAGTTCTGGTTGAAGTACCACGCCATTCTGCCGGTCTCCTTGACGGGCACCCAGGTGCTCTCGACGCCGGGCGGTGTGATCGGTTTCCACAGATTGAACATGTCGGACCCCAGCACCGCACGCAATTCGCCCCACCCACCAAGGCGATCGAGACCGACGATCATCAACATCAACGATCCGATGATGAACACGGCCGTCTGCACGGCCTCGGTGTACGCCACCGCGCGCATGCCACCGATCACCGCATACAGACCGGTGAGAACGACAACGAGCACCGAGCCAATCCAGAAGCTGTTGAAGACGGCCCCGGCGATCTGAAACTGCATGTCGGGCAGCAAGGTTCCGAATACCACGCCGCCCGCGAAGATGCCGACGGCCATCTTCGTGAGCACGTACGCGACCAGCGAAATCAGCGACAGGACCCAGCGGGCGGTCGCCGAAAAGCGCAGCTCGAGAAACTCGGGCATCGTGTAGACGCGCGAACGCAGATAGAACGGCACGAGCACCCAGCCGAGCACGAGCAGACACCACGCGTGCAGCTCGTAATGTGCGAGCGCGACGCCGCTGGTCGCACCAGCGCCGGCGAGACCAACCAGATGTTCCGATCCGATGTTCGAAGCGAAGATCGACGCGCCCACGACGACCCAACCCAAGTCGCGACCGGCGAGGAAGTAGTCGTCTGCGGTGTTGCGGTTCTTCAGAACCGACCACCATGTGAGGCCGGCAAGCAATCCGAAGTACAGCGCGATCGTCAACCAGTCGAGAGGTGTCATCGGTGCGGTGTATCCTCAGCGCGTGCATTCTACGTGGAGCGCTCTGATTTGCGTGGCTGTGGCGGTCGTGGCCATGATTCCGGCGTCGGCTCGAGCCGAAGCCGGATACGACGCCTGGCTGCGCTATGCACCGCTCCCCAAGACGATGCTCACGCGCGTCGCCAGCGTTCCTCGCACGGTCACGCTGCTGGGCGATTCACTCGTGCTCCGCAGCGCGCGCGACGAACTGGTTCGCGGCTTGTCGTCAATGCTGGCCTCTCCGATCGCGTCCACAACTTCTCTACCCACCACGTCAGCGATCCTGCTTGGCACGCTCGACCATGTGCGCCCGGTCGTTCCGGGCGCCCCGCCGCCGATGGACCTGACCGCGGATGGCTTTTGGCTCCGCACGGCGCGCGTTCGCAACCAGCCTGTTCTCGTGATCACCGGACGCGACGAGCGTGGCGTCCTGTACGGTGTCTTCGCTCTGCTGCAGCGCGTCGCGCGCGGCGAAGAGGTCTCGGTGCTCAACGAGCGGCAGGAACCAGCTGCACCAGTCCGGTGGATCAACCACTGGGACAACCTGGATGGGACGATCGAGCGTGGATATGCCGGCCGCTCGATCTTCTTCGAGAGCGGCCACGTGCTGGACGACCTGACGCGGGTTCGCGATTACGGCCGCCTGCTCGCCTCTGTCGGGATCAACGGCCTGACAGTCAATAACGTCAACGCGAATGCGGTCGTCATCACCGATGGCTTCATCCCGCAACTCGCTCGCATCGCCGATGTGCTTCGGCCGTGGGGCGTCGCACTATCCGTGTCGGTCGATTTCAGCAGCCCGAGGCGCATCGGTGGACTGGAGACGTTCGACCCGCTCGATGCGCGCGTTGCGGCGTTCTGGAAAGATCGAGTCGAGGCTTTGTATCGGGCGATTCCCGACCTTGGCGGCATCGTCCTCAAGGCAGACTCGGAAGGCCGGCTTGGTCCATCTGCCTACGGCCGGACGCATGCCGACGCCGCGAACGTGATCGCGCGTGCGCTGGCGCCGCACAAGGGTGTGATCTTCTATCGCGGCTTCGTCTACGACAACCTGATGGACTGGCGCGACCTGAAGAACGATCGCGCACGGGCCGCGTACGACAACTTCCAGCCTCTCGACGGCAGGTTCGACTCGAACGCCGTCATCCAGATCAAGCACGGCCCGATCGACTTTCAGGTGCGCGAACCGGCCTCGCCGCTGTTTGGCGCCCTGCGCAATACAAACCAGGCGATCGAGTTGCAGATCACCCAGGAGTATCTCGGACAGCAGCGTCACGTCTGTTTTCTGGCGCCGATGTGGAAGACCGTCCTCGACTTCGACATGCTGGCGACGTCAACCTCACCCGGCACGCCGGTGCGAGACCTCGTGTCGGGCCGAACGTTCAATCGGCCGGTCGGTGGATTCGTCGGTGTCTCGAATGTCGGCCGCGACACCACCTGGCTCGGACACGACCTGGCGATGGCAAACCTCTATGGCTTCGGCCGGTTGGCCTGGAATCCCACGATATCGGCAAAAACGATTGCCACTGATTGGACCACGCTGACATTCGGCCACGATCCGCAGGTCGTGGAGACGATCACGAGCATCCTGATGGACTCGTGGCCGGCGTACGAACGCTACACAGGACCACTCGGCGCTGGGACGCTGACCGACATCATTCGTGTTCACTACGGCCCCGGGATAGAGTCCTCGGAACGCAACGGCTGGGGGCAGTGGCACCGTGCAAACGGTCAGGGCATCGGCATGGATCGCACTGTGGCCACCGGCACCGGCTTCACCGCGCAGTACATCCCCCTCGTCGGTGCGCAGTATGAATCGCTGTCCTCGACACCCGACGAGCTCCTGCTCTTCTTTCATCACGTGCCGTACACGCATGTGCTGCGCTCGGGAAAGACCGTCATCCAGCATATCTACGACAGCCACTATCAGGGCACGCAAGACGCCGCGGACTTCGTCGCGCGCTGGCGACGGCTCGAGCGACTCATCGATCGCGAACGTTACGCCTCCGTGCTCGCCAAGCTCGAATACCAGGCCGGTCACGCCATCGTCTGGCGCGATGCGATCAATAACTGGTTTCTGTGGCTATCCGGCATTCCTGATGCGAGCGGACGTGCAGGTCGATTCCCTGGCCGCGTCGAGGCCGAATCGATGACGCGAGACCGCTACACCAACACGGCCGTCGTCCCATGGGAGACGGCCTCGGCGGGACAGGCGGCGACGTGCGCGTCCGGGGAGACGTGCAGCGCTCGCTACCAGTATCAAGGTTCGGCTGGAGCGTTCGACATCGCGGTCCAGTTCTTCGACGAGGACGACGGCGCCAGTCGCTATTCGCTGTTCGTCGGCGACAAGCCGATCGATTCGTGGATCGCCGACGGGCAGTTCGGATCACCGAGCCCGAACGGCCACACCTCTACACGGCGCACCGTTCGCAGCGTGCGACTCTCTCCAGGTGATGAGCTGCGTGTGCAGGTGACGCCCGACGGCCTGGAAAGCGGCGCGCTAGACTACATCGAGATCACCTCGTCGCCATGATCGAGACGCACGACCTGACGCGCGAGTACGGCCCGAAGCTGGCACTGTCGGGCCTGAACCTGCACGTCGAGCCGGGTGAAATTCTCGGGTTCCTCGGTCCGAACGGCGCCGGCAAGTCCACTACCGTCAAGATCCTCACCGGCATGATCCGGCCGACACGCGGCAGCGCCCGCGTTGCTGGCTTCGACGTCGTCGAGGAGCCGATTGAGGTGAAGCAGCGAATCGGATACGTCCCAGAGACCGCCGCCCTCTATGACGCGCTGACCGCCAGCGAATACCTCGAACTGATCGGATGCCTGCACCATCTCGATCGAAAGACCGCCGACACGAGGAGCAACGAATTGCTCGAGCTGTTCGGTCTGACCGCCGAGAAGCATCAGCGAATGCGCGAGTTCTCGAAGGGCATGCGGCAGAAGGTACTGATTGCCTCGGCGCTCCTCCACCGGCCCGAGGTACTGTTCCTCGACGAGCCGCTCGACGGTCTCGATGCGAACGCGGCGATGGTCGTGAAGGAGGTGTTGAAACAGCTGGCCGGCCAGGGGCGCACGATTCTCTTCTGTTCTCACATCCTCGACGTCGTCGAGCGGATGTGCACCCGCATCGTGATCATCAATAACGGTCAGCAGATTGCCGACGGGACGGCAGACGCCATCCGCGCCGGGACCGGGTCCGCAACCCTCGAAGAGGCGTTCAGTCGTCTGACCGGCGTGCGCGACGTCGCGCGGCTCGCTTCGGAATTCATCTCCGCCCTCGAACGCGTATGAGGTGGTTCTTCGCCGCTGCGGGCATCGACTTCGAACAGTGGAAGGCACTGACAGTCGTCGCGCTCAAGAATGACTTCCGCGGGTCGGCACTCAGTCAGCGGCACCAGGCCCGCGAGGTGAAGGTCGTCATCTCGCTGATCCTTCAAGCCGTCTTCTACACGATGTTCGGCGCGGTCATCGCGTTTCTGGTGTGGAGAAGCCGCGATCTCTGGCTTGCCGGGACGATCGCCTCGACCTACATCGCCTTCATCGTCGGAACCGCCGTCATTCTCGATCACAACTCGGTCATCTCGTCGCCGACCGACTACAGCGTTCTCGGCTTCCGGCCCGTGACGTCGCGCACCTACTTCGCAGTCAAGCTGACGAACATCCTCGTCTACACGATGGCGCTGACCACTGCGGCCGCATGGGTGCCGATCCTGGTCACGAGCGCCCGCCATAGCCCGACCATCGGTGCCGCGCTGTTTCTGGACCTCTACGCCACGTCCGCCGCGACTACACTGGCAATCGCACTGGGCTACGCGACGGTGCTTCGCGCCATCGGCCCGGACGCCATCGAGCGTGTGCTGTCGTACGTGCAGATGGTCATGGGCTTCGCACTCTATGGCGGGCAGTTCCTGATCTCCGGCGTGCTGTCTCGGTCGTCGCCGGGCAGCTGGTCTCTGCCCTCGTCTTCGTGGGTTCTGCTCTATCCCGGTACCTGGTTCGGCAGCTATCTCGAGCTTGCCAGCGGCCGAAGGAGCGTGGGCGCGGTCACATGCGCCGTGGCATCGGCCGTCGCGGTGCTGCTGATGACTTCACGACTTGGCAGACGGCTCTCCCTGCGGTACTCGGAAACGCTTGGTGCGATGACTGTTGCCGCTCGGGCGCGTGCGGCAAGCGTCGCCGAGAAGCGGACGCGCCGGGCGCTCTGGTTCGCGACCGGCGAGGCGCGCGCGGTGGCGCTTCTGGTGCGTGGTCAGTTCCGCCACGATCACCGCTTCCGGATGGGTGTCCTCGGCCTGCTTCCGTTCACACTGCTCTACATGTTCATGGGTCTTCGCAACGGAGTGGTTGCCGATCCGTTTGTCAGTAGCCGCACCATGCAAGCGTGGCCGTTGACGATGGCAGTGCTGGCAAGTCCGGGGATGCTGCGGATGCTGTTGACGCGGAGCGAGGCGTTCCGCGCCTCGTGGGTCTTCTTCGCCTGTCCGAGCGATCGCATGAAGATCGCCCGCGCGTCCAAGGATGTTCTCGTCGCCTTTTTCCTGATCCCGTATTTGCTGGTGGTCTCGATCATCTACTCCTACGTGGTGGGCAACGTCGCCCATGTGCTCGTCCACGTCACATTTCTTGGCCTGCTGGCGCATCTCGTGCTGCAGATCGCCTTGCTGCTGGATCCGGCGCTGCCCTTTTCGAGGCCGATGCAGAGAAGCACGAACGCCGTTGTCTTCTTCGGGTTCACAGCCGTCACCATATTGGGGAGCGTGTTCATCGAGTTCTATTCGGCCCGCATCTACAACAATCCGATGTCAACGATTGCCGCCGTCGCCGTAATCATCTTTATCGGCCTGGGGCTCGACCTGCTCACGCGTGCGCGGGTCACTCGGCAGGCGCAGTTGCTCGAATTCGAAGGCTAAACGGGAGAGTCGCCTGCGTTCAATCACGGCGATCCTGATCATTGTTGGTGCTCGAAGCGCCGACACCGAACCAGAGGTACGCAGCAACTGCGAACTCCTCACCCCAGCGGGATCGCACGACGTGCAACGTTTGCGGCGTGAGACCACCTCGATTCGGGAAGATCTTTCGTAAACACGCGCGGCACCGATTCTTGCACTTCTACAGGCATCGTGCTCGCCAGCCTCCGCAGCGCCGCCGTCTTCGGCGTCGAAGCCTATCCGGTCCACATTGAGGTCGATGTCGCCTTCGGTCTGCCTCACTTCACGATGGTGGGTCTGCCCGACGCCACGGTGCGCGAGAGCCGCGACCGCGTTCGGTCGGCGATTCGCAACTCTGGCTTCGAGTTTCCGCATCACCGCATCACTGTCAACCTCGCGCCGGCGGACGTCCGCAAGGCGGGATCATCGTTCGACCTGCCGATCGCGCTGGGACTCCTCGCCACGTCGGGACCCCTCACCCGTCGAGCCGTCGACGACACGGTCATCGTCGGCGAGTTGTCGCTCGACGGCGGCATCAACGGTATTCGCGGCGTGCTGCCGATCGCGGTCGCCGCTCGCCGGTTGGGATTGAAGCGGCTGCTGCTGCCGCCGCAAAACGCGGCCGAAGCCAGCGTCGTCGAAGGGCTCGACGTCTGTATCGCCCGTTCGCTGCCGGAGGCGGTCGATGCGCTCAACAAGCCGGACGAGGCACAGCGAGCTGCGGCGACGCACCGCATCACTACGGCGGCCCCACCTTCCCGCGAAGGCGATCTCGCCGACGTCCGCGGGCAACTGCTGGCGCGCCGCGCGCTCGAGGTCGCAGCCGCCGGCGGGCACAACCTGCTGCTGAAAGGTCCGCCAGGTGCGGGCAAGACGATGATGGCAAGGCGGCTGGGATCGATTCTTCCGCCGCTCACGTTCGACGAGGCGCTGGAGTGCACGGCGATCCACTCGGTGGCCGGGACGCTGCCGCCGGGCGTTGGCCTGCTCAGTGAACGGCCGTTTCGTGCACCGCATCACACGGTGTCGAATGTCGCGCTCGTTGGTGGCGGCACGGTCCCGCGTCCGGGAGAGATCTCGCTGGCGCACAACGGCGTGCTGTTCCTCGACGAGATGCCAGAGTTCGATCGACGCGCGCTCGAGGTGCTGCGTCAGCCGCTCGAGGAAGGGCGCGTGACGATCGCGCGTGCCGCGCGAACCGCAGTCTTTCCTGCCCGCTTCGTGCTCGTCGCGGCGATGAACCCGTGTCCATGCGGGTTCTTGGGCGACGAACATCGTGGCTGCCGGTGCACGCCGATGCAGATTGCGAAGTATCGGGGCAAGCTCTCTGGCCCGCTGCGGGACCGCATCGATCTCATTGTCGATGTGCCGGCGCTTCCGGTGTCGGCCATCGCCGATGGCGAACCCGGCGAGGCATCGGCTGTCGTCCGGGACCGCGTTCTTGCCGCACGGAGGGTGCAGCAGCACCGATACGGGCCGACCGGCGCGCGCACGAACGCCGACCTGCGCGGGTCGGCGGTTGCTGCTCTGTGCCGGCCCGATGCGGATGGCCGTCACCTGCTCAGTCGCGCCGCGACGCGCATGGGCCTCACCGCGCGCGGCTACGACCGCGTGCTGAAAGTGGCGAGGACGGTCGCCGATCTCGCTGGCGCTCGCGATGTGACTGCGGAGCACGTCGCCGAATCGCTGCAATACAGGTTGGTGGAATGACAGGCTGGGTGCGGAAACAGATGGTGAAGTATGAACGGATCGGTCAGTCGTCGGATCTTCGTCGGTTCTCTCGCGGGCGCTGGAGTCGGTGCACTCGGCGCCACCTCTTTCGACCTCTCGCTCTCAGCCCAGCGCACGTCGGCAAGTCCTCTCCTCCGCGAAATACGCGAGCAACTCAAGGACGCTCTCGGGAAAATGCAGAACGGTCAGGCTCTCGGCGCGCGGCAGGCGGCGACAGTCGTTCGCGTCTATGCCTCCACCGTGAACGACAGTCAGCTCCAGTCGTTACTCAGGAAGGCGAACCGGCAGCAACTCCTCACGGCGGAGATGAATCACGCGGAATTGGCGCGACAGGCGAAAGAACTCGGAGTCGATCCATCGAGACTGCCGCCACATTCTCTGGATCGCGTCGGGCAAGAGGCCGCCCTGGATCGGCTCATCAAGGAGGGCCTTTCCCCGTTCATGCGCAGCGTGGCCGACTATGTCGACGGTATCGCAGAGAGGATGGAACGGCTGGAACGTCGGTCGGGTGGCGCGGTGGCGCTGCAGGTAGCCCTTCGCCAGCCAATTCCCGATCACGTCGATTGCGGCAATTGCGACAGGGAAAAGGAGCAGGTCGACACAGTCCTGCAAATTGCCACGGTCACCTGTGCCGCTGCAGCCGTCTTCCCGCTCCTGATCGAAGCGTGCGCCGTCGCCTCGGCAACTTACGTCACGTTCTACTCGGCGTTCGCCATTTGCCTGGCGATCGTCGCGTTTTGCAACGCCTACTACAATTAGCCGGGAGGAGCGCGTATGAATCCGACAGTCCTCGTGATTGCCCTCGTCATCGTCGGCTTGATCTGTGGCCGACTGCTCATGCGCCGCTTCCCCACCGTGACTAAGGCGCAAATCTTCTGCGCGACGGCTGCCTGGATTGGAGGAGTGGTGATCGCCGGTCGGCCCGATGGAAGCCAGTTCTGGCACTACACGGGACTGACGATCGCCGTGATCATGGGCAGTTTCCTCCTGCTCGTTCTGCTGCGTCGGTGGAACGCGCCGCGACCAACGAGCGCTGGCCACGCATAGCGTCTATCAAGGGACTTGCGTCTACGGACTCAGGTCCCCTTTTCGCCGCTACACCGTCTTCGTGATTTCCACGACGGCCCCAGCGGGCACGCGCGCGTCGAACACGCTCTTGATGGCCGTAACCCCAATGATGATCGCGCCTCCGACGATGGTGTAGACACCCGGATGCTCGCCTCGAATCAGCCAGGTCCAGGTCGGATTCAACACCGGCTCGATCAATAAGAGCAGCGATACCTCTAATGCCGGAAGGACACGCATCGCAGCGGTGAGAAAAATATACGCCAGCGCGATCTGGCAAACGCCGAGGTAGGCGATCGTGGCCCACTCGATAGGACTGGCCGATGGCAGCGGCCAGGCGAACGGCCAGGCAGCAAGGCTCGCGAACAGATTCCCGAGCGCGACCGCCGACAATCCCACGCTCGTCAGAGCATGGTCGCGCTGCACGTATCGCAACCCTAGCAACGTGAGCGCCCACGTGATGCTGCACACCAGGGCCAGGACGTTTCCAGTGGTCGGGTCGGGGGCAGTGGTTGTCGGCAACGGCTGTCCGATGACGCACAGCACCAACCCCACCGCGACGCCGATCAGGAAGGCGACGTCCCGCGCTCGAAACCGTTCGGACAAAATAACCGGCGCGAGCAACAGCAGATAAAGCGGCGCCGTGGCCTGTAGAAAGATCGCGTTTGCGGCAGTCGTCAGTTTGGTGGAGAGGACGAACAACGTGACGGTCGCGGCATACACGACTCCCGTCGCGATCATCGGCGGCGATGGCACTAACTTGCCGCGCAGGAGGGCGATGAGAATTACCGCGGCGATTCCGGATCGCAGTGCAGACACCTGCAGGCCAGTGAAGGCGGCCGCCTTGATTCCCGCGCCCCCGGTCGAGAACAGCACCGCGGCCGCAAGCACTTGGAGTCGTCCGACGCCGATACTCACGCGATTACGATAATGGGTTTTCGCTCGATATTCGCCGCATTTGGCTCAGTTGGTGATGCTTTTGTTCCTGTGGTAGCCTGATTGTGCGCCGTCCCTCTCCCCCGAGGGCGCAAGACCCGATAGAAAGGTCGGTCAGTTTTGCCCCCCGGTCGCCCCAGCAGGCCGGGTGTGTACTCAAAGCATGACTTCAAGGCGTTATACCATCCTGATCGCAGACCGCACATCCGGTGTGGTTCGCCGAGTGACGATCTCGGCGCGACCCGCCGTGGCAGTTGCGTGCGCGATGGTGACGCTCCCGGTCCTGATTGGAGTGGGTGCCGCCTGGAAGGCCAAGAGCGACGTTGCCGGGCTGTACTCCAACCAGCAAGCGCTCGAGCTCGAAAACTCCAGCTATCGAACCGCCACCTCGGAACTCTCCGGTCAAATTGAATCGCTCCAGTCGGCCATCTCGGATCTTGGCGCGCAGGCCGCCCTCGACCCGACTCTGGCCCGGACGATGGAAAAGCTGCCGGCACTGGTGAAGTCCCGCGCCATGGGTGGCAACGTCACACCTGCAAGCACGAGCAAGCAACAGGAATCAACCTACGCGCGCACGCTGTCGGCGCTTTCCAATCCGGAAGACACGTTCGGTCTGCTGCGCTCGCTGCTGGAGGGCCTCGAATCCCGCTTGCAGTCGGTCCGGACCAATGTCGAGAAGCGCAACGCGCTCGCCAATGCGACGCCGTCGATTTGGCCGGCGCATGGCTGGCTCACGTCGAGAATGGGCCCACGCACGGATCCGGTGACGGGCGGCAGCGATTACCACAACGGGCTCGATATCGCCGGCGACAGGGGCCAGCCCGTCTACGTGACTGCCGCAGGCGTCGTGACCCACGCCGGGTATCAGGGCGCCTACGGCAATCTGATCGTCGTCGATCACGGATTCGGACTCGAAACCCGCTACGGGCACCTCTCGAGCTTCAGCGTGCAGAAAGGCGCGCACGTCAAGCGAGGGGAAATGATCGGCCGCCTCGGCGCCACCGGGCGCACCACCGGCAATCACCTGCATTACGAGGTGATGGCCAACGGCCGGCTCCTTAATCCGCTGCAGCTCCTCACGCAGCAGAAGCCGCGCGACCGCTAGTCCCTCACAAACCGCGGTTTCCTTGCCGATCAGTAGCCCGAGGGCTACAATCGGTAGATATTCCTTCGTAGTTTGCTCCCACCATTCGAATGATTGGCCAACTACTCGCGAAGGTAATCGGTACCCAGAACGAACGAGAGATAAAGCGGCTCCGCCCGCTCGTCGTAGAGATCAGCGCCCTCGAGCCGACTATCCAGCAGCTGACGGACGAGCAGCTGCGGGAAAAGACCGTCGAGTTCCGCAAGCGTGTCGCCGATGGTGCCGGCGTCGATGACATTCTCATCGAAGCATTCGCCGTCGTCCGCGAAGCCGGCAGGCGTGTTCTCAATATGCGGCACTTCGACGTGCAGCTCATGGGCGGCATGGTCCTCCACAGAGGAACCATCGCCGAGATGAAGACCGGCGAAGGCAAGACGCTCGTTGCGACCCTCCCTGCCTACCTCAATGCGCTCGAAGGCAAAGGCGTGCACGTCGTCACCGTGAACGACTATCTCGCCCGACGCGACTCGGAATGGATGGGACGCCTCTACCGCTTTCTCGGGATGAGCGTCGGCGTCATCCAGCACGACTTGCGCGACGAGCAGCGTCAGGTCGCCTACGGCGCCGACATCACCTACGGGACCAACAACGAGTTCGGCTTCGACTACCTGCGCGACAACATGAAGTTCGAGCTGGGCCACATGGTGCAGCGCGGACATCACTTCGCGATCGTGGACGAAGTTGACAGCATCCTCATCGACGAAGCGCGGACGCCGCTGATCATCTCTGGTCCAGCCGAGGAGTCCACCGATCTCTATTACGAAGTGGACCGAATCATCCCGAGGCTGAAGAAGGGGGCGGTCACACAAGGCAACGTCAAGGCCGAAGAGCGCGAGGAACTCGAGAAAACCGGCGACTACATCGTCGACGAGAAACACAAGACCGTCACGCTGACCGAGAGCGGCATGGCCAAGGCCGAGCAGATGCTCTCCCACCGCCTGATGCCTGGCTCGAATGGCCTCTACGACCCGGCGAACATGCCCCTGCTCCACCACGTGAACCAGGGGCTCCGAGCTCACACGCTGTTCAAGCTCGACGTCGAGTACATGATCAAGGACGGCCAGGTCGTCATCGTCGACGAGTTCACCGGCCGCCTGATGCCGGGCCGACGCTGGAGCGACGGGCTGCACCAGGCTGTCGAAGCCAAGGAAAAGGTCAAGATCGAGCGCGAGAATCAGACGCTCGCGACCATTACCTTCCAGAACTACTTCCGCAAGTACAAGAAGCTCTCGGGCATGACCGGCACGGCGGAGACCGAGGCGCCGGAGTTCAACAAGATCTACAAACTCGACGTCATCGTGATTCCGACGAACCGGTCGCTCAGGCGGGTCGAAGAGCCGGACCTGATTTATCGGACCGAGCGCGAGAAGTACGAGGCGATCGTCAACGACATCATCGAGAAGCAGAACTCAGGGCGGCCCACCCTGGTCGGCACTGTCTCGATCGAGAAGTCGGAGAGGCTCTCTTCGCTGCTCAAGAAGCGCGGAATCAAGCACGTGGTCCTGAACGCGAAGTACCACGCCCAGGAAGCCGAGATCGTGGCTCAGGCCGGCCACAAGGACAACGTGACGATTGCGACCAACATGGCCGGCCGCGGCACCGACATTCTGCTCGGCGGAAACGCCGAGCACGCGGCGCGGCAGCAGTGCCTGGCGGAACAGATCGCCGAACGGCTGCCGAAGGGCGAAGAGAAGTTCATCGACGACGAGGAATTCGTCTACTTCTTCCATGTGGACGGCTTCTATCGCGTGCCGCGACCGGAATGGGAACGCATCTTTGCCCACTTCAAGCGGCAGATGGACGCCGAGCACGAACAGGTCGTGAATCTCGGCGGGCTCCACATCCTCGGCACCGAGCGGCACGAGGCGCGTCGCATCGACAATCAGTTGCGCGGCCGTGCCGGCCGTCAGGGCGATCCCGGCTCGTCACGCTTCTATC
>Ga0209382_10006118_pt1 | contig 15531 bp, 11 predicted proteins | sample SoiMetdeltSBSDD5_FD_187599 | JGI IMG/M metagenome (GOLD analysis project Ga0209382, IMG submission 187599) | Bulk soil microbial communities from a Populus tree surrounding site in Tennessee, USA - Soil MetaG P. deltoides SBSDD5 (SPAdes) (version 2) | ecosystem: Environmental > Terrestrial >...
CGTCGATTGCGGTGCCGCTCGCGTTCACGCCCGAGCAGATCAATCACGACTATCACTGGCTGCTGGTGATGGGCCGCCTCAAACCAGACGTGACCCTCGCGCAAGCCAACGCGAACATGGCCGTCGTGACCAAGCAGCTGGCGGCTGCCTATCCCAAGACCAATACCGGATGGACGGCAACGGTCGAGCCCCTGCAGCACAACTTCCTGCCGCGGGAAACGCGAACCGCGCTGTGGCTGCTGCTCGGCGCGGTCGGATTCATCCTGTTGATCGCCTGCGTGAACGTGGCGAACCTGATGCTGGCGCAGGGCAGCGTCCGGCAGCGCGAGCTGGCGATCCGCGCCGCCATCGGCGCGAGCCGCGGCCGGCTCTTCACGCAGCTCTTGTCGGAAAGCATCCTGCTCGCCGCGGTCGGTGGAGCGCTCGGCGTGGCGCTGTCGGTGGTGATCATCAGGCTGATCGTCGCGATCATGCCGCAGAACACGCTGCCCTACGAGGCCGACCTCACGCTCAATCTTCCGGTTCTGGCGTTCACGCTGGCGGTATCGACCCTCTCCGGTGTGCTGTTCGGCTGCGCGCCCGCGTGGCACGCGTCGCGTACCAACACGAACGACAGCCTCAAGGAGGCGGGACGCTCGCCCGGCGGCACCAGCCGTCACCGTGTTCGCCACGCCCTGGTGGTTGCGGAGTTCGCGCTGGCGTTGTCACTGCTCGCGGGCGGCGGGCTCGCCGTGCACAGCATGATCAAGCTCACCAACGTGGACCTCGGGTTCCGCGTCGATCATCTGCTTACGTTCAATCTCCCGGTTCAGAACGATCGGTTCACCGATCCCGCACAGATCACCGCCTTCCACCATTCGCTCCTCGACAAGATCCGTACGGTTGCCGGCATCGAGTCGGTGGCGGCTTCGACCGGCATGCCGGTGCGCGGCACCAGCTTCGGGATGGCGTTCACGATCGCCGGCAAGCCGATGGACGATCCCTCGCAGCGGGAGGGTGCGGGGTTCAACATGGTGACCCCGGAATACTTCGATACGTTCGGCATCATGATCTCGAGAGGCCGGGTGTTCACGGATCTCGATCGCCAAGGCAGCCAGCCGGTTGCGATCGTCAACGAGACGTTCGTTCAGCGCTACTTTCAAGGCGTCGACCCGCTCGCTCAGCGGATCGTCGTCGAACAGCTGGTGCCGGGTGTGACCAGGCTCGGGCCGCCGATCGAGTGGCAGATCGTGGGCGTGTATCGCGACGTCAAGAACGCCGGCCCGCGCGACCGCGGCTTCCCGGAAATAGACGTGCCGCTGGCGCAAAGCCCCTGGCCTGCCGTCACGATCGCCGTACGAACGGCGGGGGAGCCGGTCGGCCTGCAGCGCACGATCGCCGACGCGATCCGATCGATCGATCCGGATCTGCCGATGGGGGGCGTCCGCACCATGGAGGAAGTGGTCGCCGAGAACATTTCGAGCGACCGCTTCCGGACGGCCCTGTTCAGCAGCTTCGGCATGGTCGGCCTTCTGCTCGCCGCGCTCGGCATCTATGGCGTGATGTCGTTCCTGGTGGCGCAGCGCAGACACGAGATTGGCGTGCGGATGGCGCTCGGCGCCGCGCGCCGCCAAGTCGTCGCCCAAGTGCTCGGCGAGGGCATGTTCGCCGCGGGCCTGGGCGTCATGTTCGGCTTCGGGGGAGCGTATCTGGTCGGCCGCGCGATGCGCGGCATGTGGTTCGGCGTCGGCGCGATCGATCCGATCGGGTTCGGCGCCGTGGCGGTGGTTCTGCTCGCCGCCGCGCTCGTCGCCTGCGTCGTGCCGGCGCGTCGCGCCGCGTCGGTCGATCCGTTGACGGCGCTGCGCCAGGAGTAGCGTCCCGCGATCACGCCGGACGCCAACCTCCGACTGACCTATAATCGCGCCCACCGCCGGCGCCTTCGCGCCGCGAGGAGGGCTGCCATGCGACGCATCCTGTTGATTCTCGCCGTTGCCATGATGCCGTCGACCGGCAGCGCGCAAAACGCCGACGATCGCGAAGCGGTGCTGAAGACCGTTCAGATGTTCTTCGACACCATGACCGCGCGAGACGTGGAGGGAGCCCGCAAGATCCTGATTCCCGAGGGGCGATACCACGTGATGGAAATGCGCAAGCCGGGCAGTCAACCAAGTTCGTTCACGAACGAGGACTATCTCGGCCGGATGCCGAAATCCACGCGTCAGAATCGCGAACGGATCTGGAATCCTGTCGTGCAGGTCCACGGCCTGATCGCGACCGTGTGGGCGCCGTATGACTTCTGGACCGACGGCAAGTTCAGTCATTGCGGCGTCGATGCGTTCGACCTGATCAAAACCGCCGAAGGATGGAAGATTGCCGGCGGCGCCTTTACCCTCGAGGCGACCTGCGAGCCGAGCCCGCTCGGCCCCCTCAAACAATAGGGCGCGCCCGAATCCGTCCGACCGAAACACCTATAATCACTCTCGGACCAACTCGATGGCTCTCGACTTGCCCCTCGATCCGGGCGCCGGCGGTCGACGGCTGACCGCCGAGCATGTCGCGGCGCGTGTCCTCGTCGAGGCCGCGACGTTCGACGAAGCTGCGCCCAAGATCCTCGAAGCCATCTGCGAGTCGCTGGGCTGGCAGCACGGCGCGCTGTGGACGATCGACCGCGATGCCGACGTCTTGCGGTGCGTCGAGATCTGGACCGCGCCCTCGGTCAGCTTCCCCGCCTTCGACGCGGCCAGCCGTCAGGCCCGATTCGCCCGCGGCGTCGGCCTGCCGGGCCGGGTCTGGGCCGCCGCCAAACCGTCCTGGATTCCCGACGTCGTCCGCGACGCCAACTTTCCACGCGCGCCCGTCGCCGCGCGCGAAGGACTTCACGCCGCCTTCGGGTTTCCGATCCTGCTGCGCGGGGAAGTCCTCGGCGTCATGGAGTTCTTCAGCGCGCAGATCCAGACGCCCGACGAGGATCTGCTGTCGACGCTCGCCAGCGTCGGCAATCAGATCGGGTTGTTCGTCGACCGCAAGCGGGCGCAGGAGGAGCTCGATCGCTTCTTCACGCTGTCTCTCGACATGCTCTGCATCGTCGGGTTCGACGGCCATTTCCGTCGCGTCAATCCGGCGTGGAAGCGGGGGCTGGGCTACACCGAGGCGGACATGGTGGCCAAGCCGTTCCTCGACTTCGTGCATCCCGACGACCGTGAGCCGTCGATCGCCGAGATGAAGCGGCTTGCGGCCGGACAAGAGGTCATCTATTTCGAGAACCGGTATTTTCACAAGGACGGGACGCTGCGGTGGCTGATGTGGACCGCCACCCCGTACCGCGAGCAGCAGGTCGTGTACGCCGCGGGGCGCGACATCACCGAAAGGAAGGCCGCCGAGCACACGCTCGCCACCTACGCGCGCGAGCTCGAGGTCAGCCAGCGCGAGCTCGCCGAACAGGCCGCGCGCCTGGCGCAAGTGATCAAGGAGCTCGAGATCGCGAAGCGGCGCGCGGAAGAAGCCACCGAGGCCAAGAGCGCGTTCCTCGCCAACATGAGCCACGAGATCCGCACGCCGCTGAACGCAGTCCTCGGGATGACGCGCCTGGCGCTGCGGACCAGGCTGTCGCAGGAGCAGCGCAAGTATCTGACGACGGTCGAATCGTCGGGCGAGGCGCTGCTCGAGCTGATCAACGACATTCTCGACTTTTCCAAGATCGAAGCGCGACGCCTGGATCTCGAGCGGACCGAGTTCGACATCCGCGAGGAGGTTGGCGACGCCGCCAAGCTGCTGGCGTTGCGCGCCGGCGAAAAGGGGATCGAGCTGGCGTTCGACGTGTCGTCAGCAGTACCCGATCGGCTGCTCGGCGATCCCGGCCGGCTTCGGCAAGTGCTGCTGAACGTGATGGGCAACGCCGTCAAGTTCACCGACCAAGGGGAAGTGGTGCTCGCCGTCACGCCGCACGCGGCCACCGCGGATCGTGTGACCCTGAAGTTCGCGGTGCGCGATACCGGCATCGGGATTCCCGCCGACAAGCAGCAGCAGATCTTTCAAGCGTTCACGCAAGCCGACAGCTCGACGACCAGGCGCTTTGGCGGTACCGGCCTCGGCCTCGCGATCGCGGTGCGGCTGGTGGAGCTGATGGGCGGCCGGATGTGGGTCGAGAGCGAAGTGGGCCGCGGCAGCACGTTCCACTTCCTCGCGGTGTTCGAGCGTCCGGCGGTCCGCGCCGTGGAGCCCGAACATGCCAAGCCGAAAGCTCTCGAGGGACTCCGCGTGCTGGTCGTCGACGACAACGCCACCAACCGCTACATCCTTCGCGAAATGCTGACCAGTTGGCACATGCGCCCGACCGTCGCTGCCGACGCCGAAGCGGCGATGGCCGAGCTGCGCCGCGCCGATACCGACGGCGCGCGCTTCGATGCCGTCATCTCCGACTGTCAGATGCCGAAGGCGGACGGCTTCATGCTGACGAAACGCATCCGTCAGGACCAACGGCTGTCACGCACCCGCATCATCATGCTGACGTCAATCGGGGATGGCGACGGCACGACGCGCGCAGAGAAAGCCGGCGTCGACGCCTATCTCACCAAACCGGTGAAACACTCGGATCTGCTCGACGCGCTGGCAAGCGCGTTCGGTGTATCCACGCGGCACCCGCACAAGAAGTTGGCCGCGCCCGACCTGGGCCGGCGACCCGCTCGTGTGCTCACCATCCTCGTGGCCGAGGACAATCCCGTCAATCGCAAGCTGGTGATGACCCTGCTGCGGAAGCGCGGCCACCGGGTCAAAGGCGTCGAGAACGGGCGCCTTGCCGTGCAGGCGATTGAGCAGGCAACACGCAGCTTCGACCTGGTCCTGATGGATTTGCAGATGCCCGAGATGGGCGGATTCGAAGCCACGGCCGCAATCCGTGCACGGGAGCATGGCACCGGCCAGCGCCTTCCAGTGATTGCGCTGACCGCGCATGCGATGAAGGGCGACCGCGAGCGATGCCTGGCGGCGGACATGGATGGCTATCTGTCCAAGCCGATCGACGTCACCGAGCTCATCTCGACGGTCGAGCGGCTGGCGCAAGGCGAACGCTCCGAGGAGCGCGTCGAATCCTCCCCGGACTCACCGACGATCTTCGACGAGCACGCCGCACTCGCCTATGCCGGCGGAGACCGCAAGCTGCTCAAGGAAGTCATCGCAACATTTCGAGGCAGCTGCCCGTCGTACCAGCAGCGCATCGAGCGCGCGCTGGAGGACAACGACGCCGAGGCGTTGCGCACGACCGCGCATGCCCTCAAAGGGGCAATTGCCACCATCGGCTCCACCGCCGGCCGTCAGGCGGCCGCCGACCTCGAGCAACGCGCGCGGGAGGGTGACTTCGAGAATGCGCGCTCGACGTATGCGTCGCTCGATGCGTGCATCAGACAGCTCGACACAGCGTTTGCCAGGGCTCGGCTCGCGTCGCGACCCCGACGGAATAGCGCCGTACACACGAGTCGCGGCAAGCGGAGGCAGTCATGAGCAGAATCCTCGTGGTCGACGACGACGAGACGACCCGGCTGATCATTCAGAGACATCTGACCAAGGCCGGCCATGCCGTGACGGAAGCAAGGGACGGCCTCGAAGCGCTCGAGACCCTCCGCGACGGCAGCTTCGATCTGATGCTGCTCGACGTCTGGATGCCGCGCATGACCGGGCTCGACCTGCTGGCGGAGCTGCGGGCCTCCGAGCGCGGCCCACGCGTCGTGGTCATGACGTCCGACGATGCGCCGGAAACGGTGCTCAAGGCGGTGCGCGAGCAGGCGTTCAAGTACGTGCACAAGCCGGTCGAGCCGGCCGCGCTCGTCGACACTGTTCGGGAGGCGCTCGACGCGCCCGAGCCGCCGCGCATCGAAGTGCTGTCGGCGCGGTCGGAATGGATCGAGCTGTTGGTGCCATGCTCACGCGAAGCGGTCGGGCGAATCGAGGGCGTCATGGCGCACATCGACACCAACCTTCCTCCCGAGCTGCGCGAGTCGATTGCGTATGCGTTTCGCGAGCTGCTGATGAATGCCGTCGAATGGGGCGGTGGCCTGGACCCGACGCGAACGGTCCGCATCTCGTGCCTGCGCGCCAACCGAATGATCATGTACCGCATCGCCGACCCCGGCCGCGGCTTCAAGATCGAAGACCTGCCGCACGCCGCGATTGGTCAGCCGCCGGACGATCCGATCGCGCACATGCAGGTCCGCGAGTCCAAGGGCCTCCGGCCCGGCGGCTTCGGCCTGCTCTCGGTCCGCTCGAGCGTGGACGAACTGCTCTACAACGAGCAGCGCAACGAAGTGGTCTTCGTGAAGTATCTGGAGTGAGGCCGCTTTCTATCTCCCCTGCCGATAGAGCGACCACTGGATGTTCATGCGCTCGGCCTGCCCGGCTGTGAACTCGATGAGACAGACGTCGTCGCTGTAATCCATGAAGTTGTGAATGGGATCGAACTGAACAACGCCGGGGTCAGAACAACTGTTGCGCCCGACGGTGCAGAAGAAATCGGAGAATTTCTCGGCGGGAGTGTCGGCGACACCGTCGTTGGTGGTCGAGCACTTGCCTTCGAAGGTGTGGGCCAGACCGAGATAGTGACCGACCTCGTGCGTGCCCGTGTCGCCCAGGTTGTAGACGAAGCCCGGGATGTCACTGATGCCGGGTTGAAAGGCGTCGGGCAGCGTCCCATACGCGAGGACGACGCCGTCGAGGACGTCGGCCCCCGAACCGACAATCGACGGGTAATACGCGTAGCCGAGGAAACCGGCGCCGCTGGTCGTGTAAATGTTGAGATCGTCGCCCGAGCCCTCTTTGAGCGCCGTTTTGTAGGCGACCTCATCCGCGACGCTCGCGTCTCTGAACCAAGCCGCGTTGTCGGTGTAATCGGGATTCGGGTTGTCGCGCGTGCCGACAGCCATCTCGAATCGGAAACCGTGAGACGCATACGCCTCGTTGAGCACGGCAATCTGATCGCGAATCGTCCGCTCCGAAACCCGGCCGTCGGGGCCATCGTGCAGAACGTGTACGTAGGTGGTGATGGTGGTGAGCGCGCCTGGCTTCGCCGCGCGTCCACGCTTCTTGAACTCAGCGACACGGGTTGCGTCGAGCGCGATTTCCACCTCGGTCCGCGGCCGCGTTCCGCAAACGGGCCGGCCGCTGCTCTGCGGCCGGGACACTGCGAGTGACGCCTGACCCAGAGCCGTCTGCTCGATCATGCCGGCGAACGTGCCATACGCTGCTGCCACGGCAATCATCGCGAAACCGACGACTCGTCCGTATCGCCCCATCTTCGCCCCCATGATGTGAAACCTCGCTTGATGAAGGGGCGATCCTACCCCGTTTTGTGTCAGGGCAAAACCTCGACGGCGCGCGTGGCTGCACCGTGGCCTTCAAGGCGAAGCCACGTTCCACAGCAGATAGGCACCCCAGATCGAGGTGGCGATCGCGCCGCCGTAGCACATGGCGTTGATGACTTCATTGAGGTGCTTGATCTGCAGCCCGTCGTAGAGCGTGTACCTGAGGCGGTGCGCTCCGTGGATGAGCGACAGCAGACAAAAAGCGAATACGCCGAGGCGCGTGAGGGGATGAGCGATCAGGGACAGAAGCCGATCGTGGGCTGGCGGCGCGACCCAACCGAATGGATACGCAACGCCGAAGAGCAGGACGAGGATGGGAAGGAACAATGCCGCGAGCACGCCACCGGCGCTGAACATGATCCACAGGAGGGGCTCGATCGTTTGTCTGGCCATCCGTCTCATGCTCCATTGATCAACTGACCAGCAGCCACGCCAGCGCTGCCGAGACGACCACCCACGCCGCATAGTTCGACAGGGCGATCAGGAAGCCTGGCACGCGTGTGGCCCCCACCTTGACGACCATTGCCTGCGGCGCGAGGTTGAACCAGGTGACCGCATGGTAGACGACGAAGAGCAGCGTCACGAGATTGACCACCAGCACGATCGGTGTGGCCGACCACCGCAGGAGCTCGTCGTACGAGACGGGTCCCTGCGTCACCGCGCGGACCACCAGAAGCAGATACACGACGAACCACGCCACGAACACGCTGCTGAACTCGCGCAGGATGAAGGCCAGATACGACCCGCGCCGCAGCCACCAGTAGGTGGACACGCGGACACGAAGCCAGCGCGGATGGTGCAGCGTGTAATCGGACCGCACGCTCATGCAGCTCCTCGTGGCATGAAGAACGACTTCACGGACTCCAGAGCTGCCTGCAGCTTATAGCGCTGGATCGCGCCGGCCGGGTCGACGTTTTTCGGACAGACCCGCGTGCACTCGCCGACGAACGTGCAGCCCCAGATGCCCTCGTGCTCGGAGAGCACCTCGAGCCGCGCGCTCGAGCCCTCGTCGCGGGTGTCCAGGTTGTAGCGCTGCGCGAGGGCAATCGCCGCCGGTCCGATGAACTTCGGATCGAGGCCGTAGATCGGGCAGGCGGCATAGCACAGCATGCAGTTGATGCACATGCTGAACTGCTTGTAGTCCTGGAGCTCGTCGGGTGTCTGCCGGTACTCCCCCTCGGACAGCGGCTTCTCGACCGCCCGGATGATCCACGGCTTGACCTTGGCCAGCTTGCGCATGAAGTCCCCGATCTCGACCACCAGATCGCGGATCACCGGAAAGTTGCGCAGCGGCTCGACTCGGACGGGGCCTGGCGCGTAGTCGCGGAGAAACGTCGCACACGTCAGCCTCGGCTCCCCGTTCACCGTCATCCCGCAGCTTCCGCAGATGCCCATGCGGCACGACCAGCGATACGACAGCGTCCCGTCGATCCGGTCCTTGACGTAGTTCAGGCCATCGAGGATCACCCAGTCCTTCGGGCACGGCACCTCGTAGTCCTGCCAGGTGGCCGCCGATTCGATTTCGGGACGGTAGCGCGCAACTCGCAGCGTGATCCGGTCCGCCATCTGCAGTCCCCCACGTTCACCGGTGTTTGTGAACCCTATTTCCCGTACACGCGTTCCCCCGGCGGCCAGCGCGTGATCGTGACCGGCAGGTATTCGACCCGCGGCAGACCGTCGGGCTGGCGCTGGACCAGCGAGTGCGACAGGAATCGTGCGTCGTCCCGAGCCGGGAAGTCCGTACGCTGGTGGGCGCCACGCGACTCTTCGCGCCGGAGCGCCGACGCAACGATCGCCTCGGCAACGTCGAGCATGAACGACAGCTCCAGAGCCGCGACCCGCTCGGTGTTGAACGTCCGGCTGTAATCGTCGAGCGCGAGGCGAGTGCTGCGAGTGCGCAGGCCGCGCAGGATGTCAACGCCTCTGCACAGCGCGTCGCCCGTGCGATAGATCCCGGCGCTCTCCTCCATCGTGGTCTGCATCTCCTGGCGGATGACGGAGAGTCGCTCGCTGCCTTTTCCGCTCCTGAATTGCGCGTCGAGCCGGCGCTCCTCTTCCCGGCCCTGGATCAGCACCGCGCCGTTTCCGTTCGAATGACTGGACGCATACTCGGCCGCGACGCGGCCGGCGCGGGCGCCGAACACCAGCAGTTCCGGCAGCGAGTTGGACCCGAGCCGGTTGGCGCCGTTGATGCTCACGCACGCGACCTCCCCGGCCGCGTACAGCCCCTCCACCGGCGTGGCACCGTTGATGTCGGTATGCACGCCACCCATCATGTAGTGGACGACCGGCCGAACCGGGATCAGCTCCGTCACCGGATCGACGTTCTGGTACTTGAGGCACAGCTCGCGCACGAACGGGATCTTGTTTTCGATCAGCCGCTCGCCGAGATGCCGCAGGTCCAGATGCACGACTGGACCATAGGGCGTCTCCGTCGTCCGGCCTTTCTCGACTTCCTTGACGAATGCCTGAGAAAGGCGATCGCGCGGCCCGAGCTCCATGCTGCGAAGCACTGGCTTCGGTTCGGGTTTGCCCAGGTTGTAGTCCTGCAGGTATCGATAGCCGTCCTTGTTGACGAGGTATCCGCCTTCGGCTCTCGCCGCTTCAGTGATCAGAATGCCGGTGAACGGCAGACCCGTCGGATGGTATTGAACGAACTCCATGTCATGAGCGGCGCGCCGGCAACGGTAGGCGAGCGCCATCCCGTCGCCGCTCTTGATGGAGGCATTCGTGGTGAACGGAAACACGCGGCCGCACCCGCCGGTGCAGAGGATCACCGCCCGTGCCGTAATCGTCTCCACCTTGCCGGACATCATGTCGATGGCCACCACGCCGCGCACGCGGCCGTCATCGACGAGCAGCGTGGTGACGAACCACTCGTCGAATCGATCGATCGTCGTGTACTTGAGCGACGTCTGAAAAAGCGTGTGGAGCATGTGGAAGCCGGTCTTGTCGGCGGCAAACCACGTGCGCATCTTCTTCATACCGCCGAACGGACGGACACCGATCCTGCCGTCGTCCTCACGGCTCCAAGGACACCCCCAGTGCTCCAGACGGAGCAGCTCGCGAGGGGCTTCCTGCACGAATGCTTCGACGGCGTCCTGATCGTTCAGCCAGTCGCCGCCGGAGATCGTGTCGTAGGCGTGCTCGTCGAGCGAGTCGTCGTCGCGGATCACTCCGGCGGCGCCGCCTTCGGCGGACACCGTGTGGCTGCGCATGGGATAGACCTTGGAAACCACGCCGATCGTGAGTCTGGGGTTGGTCTCGGCGATGGCGATGGCGGCGCGCAGGCCCGCCCCGCCTCCGCCGACCAGGAGCACGTCACGACTGACGGCCATGGCTACTCGGCGGAGAGGAGCTCGTCCACCAGGACGGTGCCGTCGTGGCGGATTACTTTCTGGCTCAGGCTGCCGTCGTGGTACTCGTGGCGGATCATGCGGCAGCCGCACGCAAAATCCAGCTCCTGGGTGACAACGGCCTCGTCATCCCGATCCTGGTAGGTTTCGCCGTCAACGATCTGCCCGCACGGCGCTTTCTGACTCCTGAAGCCGACGTTCGTGAGTACCATCGCCGCCTCCTTGCTGGCGTTCGACAAGGCCTCCGACTCGCGCTACCGAAGTGGGGTCCGGATCGCCGATGAGTCTACTCCACCGGGCAACGGACCCCAAAACCTTCGTTTGCCAAGTCCAAGGGCGTAGCCCTCGGCTTTAGAAGTACTGAGCCCGTTTCTGTTTCAGGAATTCGACCGATCGCCGCAGCTCGTCGAGCCCGTTCATCCCGTCCTCGACCGAGATCCAGCCGCTGAATCCCGCGTCGCGGAGCAGACGGAAGATGGCGTCGTAGTCGTTCGTGCCGCGGCCGGTTTCGCCGTGCACCATGCGATCGGGATAGCCGATCGTCCCGTCGTGGAGCCGAATTTCGTCAATCGTCGTTCCCGCCAGGAGAAAACGATCCGACGCATGCACGGTGACGACGCGGTGCTTGATCTTGTCGAGAAAGGCGACCGGATCGAAGCCGCCGATGACGGCGTTCGAGGGATCGTACTGCACACCCAGATAGGGCGTGATTGGCAACGCGTCGAGCAGCGCGAGGTAGGGCTCCTCCTGCTGGGCAAATTCCGGATAGCGCCACTCGCCGACCTTGTAGTGGTTCTCGAGGCACAGCACGACGTCGTGCTTGGCCGCGTAGTCGAGCGCCTCGGTAATGCACGCCGCCGCGCGGGCGACGCCTTCCGCCAACGACAGCCCCGGATACTTCTGACCGCTCAGCGTGCGGCAGTACCGCGCGCCGACGCGAACCGCGAGATCGATGGCCCGCTTCTGCCGATCAACTTGCCTGGCGCGCTCGCGCGCGTCGGGGTGGGTGAAGTCGGGCGAGAAACACAGCATCGACGAGATCTGCGACGTCTCCGCCATCGCCGCCATGATCGGAGCGACGTCCTTCTCGTCGTAGCTGGGGAAGAACTCGTCGTAGTGCTCGATGCCCTCGCCGCCCAGCGTCGCGGCATCGTGGATCCACTCCACGTAGCTCCGGCGTCCGGCAATCAGATCGTCGAGGTAGCACTTGGGGAAGACGGAGATGCGCGGTGCAGACATCGGTTTCTAAACTTCGACGCGGTGTGTCTCCCGAGTCAAGCCGTCGCTCGCCTGGCTGGCTCGCGCGTCTGTCGCGCGTGGTAACCGCACCGAGGCATCGGCAAACCACTGGATCAAGGCACCCTCCTCGAACACTCGCCCAGCGAGCGCGATGTGGCCGTCGGGCCTGAGGAGGTAGTAAGACGGACTGGTGATCGACGCGGCCGCCAGTTCGTGTGCGTTCACGTCCGCTGGAATCCTATGCACTTTCAGCGCGTCAGCCCAAGCGGCCGGCAAGTCCGGCGCCGCTTGTCCGATGGCCAGCAGGTTGAAGCGCGTGTCGTCCATCCGGCGGAACAAATCGTCGCGCGCATCCTGGGGGTGAAACTTGAGCTTCAGCCAGGGAAAACGATCGCCGGCCTGAGGTCCGTCCGCATTCACGCCGTCGAGGGTACGCGACAGCGCGCTGTCGCGGTAGCGGATTCCGATTTGCGACAGCGTTAGAAACGCAGCGCGCCGCACTGCGGCACGACGCATCGCGAAAGCGGCGAGCCGAGGAATGACCTTCGTACGCAGCAAGCCAGTCAGCCAGTTGTCGGACACGACCGTCTGGAAGGCACGGTCGGTCGTCGCCAGCAGCTGCAGCGCGAACGGCCGGCGCTCGGCTTCGTAGGTGTCGAGCAGCGTGTCATCCGCGTGGTGGTTGACGACGAGGGCCAGCTTCCACGCCAGGTTGTAGGCATCCTGGAGCCCGGTGTTCATCCCCTGTCCACCCATCGGGCTATGGACGTGGGCCGCGTCGCCAAGCAGGAAGCATCGCCGATCGCGAAATCGCTCGGTGCAGCGATGCTGGATCCGATAGGTCGAGAACCAGTGGCAGGCGGTGAACGTCAGCCCGGGTGCGCCACGGTGAAGCAGCGTCGGCAGCAGCTGCTCGAACGTCAAATGATCGCGCGCGCTCAGATCGCGCGGCAAGATGCCGATGACGCGCCAGCAATTCTCCCCACGCATGGGAAAGTACAAATGGAATCCGCTGCCCCACAGGAAGACGTTCAGCTCGTCGGGGACCATCGGCCCGGTGGCTTCGGTGTCGGCCACGAAGAACGAGTGCTCATATGCCGCGCCAGGAAAGCTGATGCCGCACATGTCACGGACCGCACTCCGCGATCCGTCGCAACCGGCGACATAGGCGGCGGTGATCGTACGGACCGTGCCCTCCGCAGTCTTGATCGTCGCGACGACGGAATCGGGGCGCTGCTCCAGGCCGATCAGCTCGGTGTTCCACTGCACGGAGATTCCCCAGTGCGTCAGGAGGTCGCCCATGAGGCGTTCGTTATCGTCCTGACCGAGCATCAGGACGTAGGGAAACGCGCTCAGGTCCTTTCCCATCTCGGTGAACGGGATGCGCGCACGGTGGCGGCCACCGCTCCAGATGTTGCCGCCGTTTCCCGGACGGCCTAGCTCGACCGCCCGATCGGCGATGCCAAGTTTGGCGTAAATCTCCAACGTACGGGCGTGCACGGCCATCGCTCGCGACTGCTGCGCGGGACCGCTATGGCGGTCGATGATGGTCGTCGCAATCCCGCGACGCCCGAGCTGATTCGCGAGCATCAGGCCGGTCGGACCGGCTCCCACGATCAAGATATTCGTGAACATGAACAACCTCGCTGGCAGAACGAACCATCGTCATCAAGGGCAAGTTCGGTGCCTGCCGCATCCGGGAGCCGCGGGGCGAGGGTGGACAGATTTTGCGCCTGTTTTTGGCGTACGTCATGCAGCGCAGGCGGGACAGGGCCGAGGGCGGACGCGCAACGTGCCCCAATCGGAACAGAGTGTCCAGCCAGTCTCGGGGAAGGGCGCCTTCCGCCTTCGCCCTTCGGGACCCCGTTCTGAGGAAATCGCGATTGCCTACCTCCGTATCACGATGTGGCCGCCGCTGATGGCCGCACTGGGATCGGCACTGTCCGCGGCGCCGATCTGGTTGTCGTAAACGACTCCGCCCTGATTGCTGATCTTGATGCGGAACTTGTCCGTTCCGCCCCCGCCGGGCTGATCGCCGTCGATGACCGTCAGCATGAAGGTGAAGGTGCCGGTTTGATTGCGAAGGACGCCTCGTCCCTTGTACTGCGCACGCGCGCCGGACACGACCAGCCAGTCGTACGAGGTGCTGTCGAACTCGAGATCGCCGGCTCTGAACTTGAAACTCGTGCTGCCGGTCGGTACGGTGGCGCCTCTGGCGTACTTTGACTGGAATCCGAATCTCGCGGTGCCGGTCGCGGTCGATCCCACCAGAGCTCCGGGCGGCGATTCGAGCGTTCCGGCACCGGTCACGTATCCGGCACTCGGATCGAAGACCGCGATGTAGGTGCACTCCTCGGGGCTCTGATTGCCAGCGCGGTCGACGGCGCGCACGCACGCCTCCACGACATCCGGAGTCGAGAACGATCCGAGAGAACCCGTTACGGTTGCCGCCGCACCGGAGGCGGACGCCAGCACGGCGTACGGCGCAGCATCGACCCGGACGTCTGCCCGCGCGAGGTTGCTGGAGCCGGTGTCGCTGAGGCTCGCGGAAAGCGAGACTGCCGAATTCACCGTCACGGGGTTGGGTGTGGCGACGACCGATCCGGCGGCGATCGTCGGTGGCGTCTTGTCGATGTTCACGCCTGAAATCGACAACGGGAGGCCATTACCAGCGCGGTCGAGGCACGAGAAGGATCGTGACTGGCCCGCGCCCTCGGTGCCGATCGTCTCGGACGTGCCGTTCGACACCACTCCGGACAGCGCATCGCTGCACGTAAACGTCACGAGGACGTTGGTGTTGTTCCAGCCGTTGGCGTTTGCCGACGGCGACGCGGCGGCGGTCCCCACTGGCGGCGTCAGATCGACGCGTACGGTCGCCGATTGCGACGTCGAGCCGCCGGCATTGCCGGCCGTGCAACCAAGGGTCCCTTCGTTTATCTCGAATGACACGAGCACAAATTCACAGACGTCCTCGCTGTTGGTGATCGTCCAGCCAATGGTCACGGGACTGTTATGCCAGCCGTTGGCATTCGCGGCCGGAGTGATGGTTGGGCTGATGGTCACCGCCGGCACGATCACGACGTCGAACGTCGCGTGCGACAAGGCGCCAAACATGTCGGTGACGCGAAGGACGAAGCTCGCGGTTGAAGCGCCGATGCCGATGGACACGTCCGCGGTCACGGCTCCCGCCGTGTTCGTCAGATTCGAGATCGTTACGCCATTCGAGGGATTCGCGCCCTGAATCTCGACGTGCAGCGACCCTGGGCTGTCCTGGCTGTCGTTCACCGACGCAATGGTGAAGGTGCCGAACGTGTCTGGCCATCGAGTGATAGAGCCGCCGGTGATGGTCGGAGCGGTGTTCGGGAACCGGAATACGTACGCGGCGCCAGACTTTGACGCCGAATTGTCGCCGCCGTTACCGTTCACACCTGTTGCGCTGCTCGATTCGCTGATCGCCCCGATGACAACCGTCTCTCCGGATGCTGCCACTGAGTACCCGAAATTGTCGAAGACCCCGGTATTCGATGCCTTGAGGTAGGAGTGGTAGTACCAGTCACCATCGAGTCGGACGTACACATACGCAGCGCCAGAGTTCGACAGCGAAT
>Ga0209382_10006119_pt1 | contig 15531 bp, 16 predicted proteins | sample SoiMetdeltSBSDD5_FD_187599 | JGI IMG/M metagenome (GOLD analysis project Ga0209382, IMG submission 187599) | Bulk soil microbial communities from a Populus tree surrounding site in Tennessee, USA - Soil MetaG P. deltoides SBSDD5 (SPAdes) (version 2) | ecosystem: Environmental > Terrestrial >...
CGACCGGCCGCTTCCCGGCGCTGCGCCAACCGACGAGGTGCTCGTCAAGCTGCTGCAACGACGTAACGCAATTCAGGGAGAGCTGGAAGAACTGAAGATCCGTCGCAGCTTCCTGAAACCGGACGAGTATCAGAAGGAGTTCGAGCGTCTGATGGTGGAGCTCGCGCGCGTCAATCGTGACGTGCGGGCGCGGGTCAAATCCTAGAGCGAATTGCGCCCTTCCCATCGACGGCGTTCGCTCGTCTCACCGAGCCGCCACATCGCGCCAATGCCGGCACCCGTCGCGAATCCAGCGACGTGCGCCCAGAAGGCCACCCCACCGGATGCCGAACCCGAGCCCAGGGATCCAACGCCGCTGAAGAACTGCATCAGGAACCAGATTCCGAGAAAGAAGATGGCCGGAATCTCGATGATGTCCACGAAAAGCAGGATGAAGACGACCGTGAGGACGCGCGAGTGAGGGAACAGGACGAAGTACGCTCCCATCACACCGGCAATCGCTCCGCTCGCGCCGATCATCGGTATCAACGAGTACGGCTGCGTGATGGCCTGGCCGACGGCCGCGGCCGTGCCGCACAACAGATAGAAGATCAGGTACCAGCCGTGGCCCATCCGATCCTCGACGTTGTCGCCGAAGATCCAGAGGTAAAGCATGTTGCCCAGGAAGTGCAGCCAGCCGCCGTGCAGGAACATGCTGGTGATCACGGACACCCAGGAGAAGTACGCGGGAACCACCCCGTACTGCTGGACGAACTGCTGCAGCTCGTAATCGGAAAGCGTCAACTGGAACAGAAACGCCAGCGCGTTGATCGCGATCAACGAGACCGTGACCACGGGAGTCGTTCGCGACGGGATGACATCCGCCAGCGGAAACATAGGGTCAGTATATCGATAGTCGTTAGTCGCTAGTCGTCAGTCGTTAGTCGGAGTCGTTAGTCGGAGTCGTTAGTCGGAGTCGTTAGTCGGAGTCGTTAGTCAGAGTCGTCGGACGTTCGTCGTTGGCGACTCGACTAACGACTGGCGATTCGACTAACGACTGGCGATTCGACTAACGACTGGCGACTACGACTAACGACTAACGACTAGCGACTGACGACTATAATGTTGGTGCATGCAATGTCGTCAGTGTGGAACCGAGATTGCGGACAAGGCGATTGTCTGTTTTCGGTGCGGGGTAGCCACGACAGATCCGGTACGCAAGGCCGTGCCGGTGAAGGCGCGGCGTACGCCGCTCGTCTCGGTGGTCATCATCATCGCGCTGCTGGTGCTGTCCTTCTTTCTGTGGCAAGCGTCGCGCACGGCGGCCAATCCGGAACTGCCTCAGCTCGCGGCCGGCCTGGCGCTGGGGGCGGCAGTTGTCGTCCTGCTCCTCCGCGCGGTTCGCCGCGGCTGATGTCCGCGGATTGCGAAAACGCGCAGGCGTGTCATAATTTCTGATTCCATGGCCGATGCCCGCCTTGAGGTCACCGACGCGTTAGGCCGCCGGATCGTGCCGATTTCGAAGGGCCACTTCGAGATCGGCCGCCGCGAAACCAACGACCTGCGGCTTGCCGGCAGCGAAGTCTCCCGCGATCACGCCGAAATCGAGGCCCAGGACAATCAGTTCCTGTTGCGCGACAAGAACTCGCGCTACGGCACGTACGTCAACGGCGATCAGGTCACCGAGCGGACGCTCGTCCACGGCGATCGCATTCGTCTCGGCCGCACGGGCGGCGCGGAAATGGTGTTCCTGCTCGCCGAGACCGCGCCGGCGATGGAGCGCGCGACGACCACAGCCATTGGCGATCTCCGCCAGATTGCGGCCCTCCTCGAGGGGCTGCGCGCCCTCGGCTCGGGACGCGTGCTGGACGACGTGCTGGCCCTCGTGCTCGATTCAGCGATCGAGGTCAGCGGCGCCGAGCGCGGCTTCATCATGCTCGCCGGGGCGTCGGATGAACTCGAGTTCAAGATGGCGCGCGCCCGCGGGCGTTCGAGCCTGGCCAGCGGCACCTTTGCGACGAGCCGCAAGATCCCGGAAGAAGTCTTTCGCACCGGCGAGCCGCGCATCGTGGCGGATTTGCTCGACGGCGATCTCGCCAACGTCCACATGGGCACGGTCGCGCTCGGCATTCGAAACGTGCTCTGCGTGCCGTTGCGCCTCGTGAGATACCTGGATCGCGCGGAAGCCGTCGGCGAAGAGCGCCGCATTGGCGTGTTGTACCTGGACAGTCGCGAGAAAGGATCGCTGCTCTCCAACTCGACTCGCGCCGCGCTGGAAACGCTGGCCACGGAAGCGGCGGTCGCCATCGAGAACGCCCGGCTGTATCGCGAGACCATGGAGAAGGCGCGGATGGAGCAGGAGATGCGCATCGCCGCGGAGATTCAGCAGGCGCTTCTCCCGAAGGCGGGCCGCTCCGGGGCGTATTTCCGGGCGGCTGCGGCATCGTTGCCGTGCCGCTCGATCGGCGGCGACTTTTACGACTACGTCGATCTGTCGGACGGCACGTTTGGCTTCGCGCTGGGCGACGTTGCAGGGAAGGGACCTCCCGCGGCGCTCCTCAGCGCGATGATGCAGGGCATCTTTGCCGCGCAGGCCGCCGGCAGCGACTCGCCATCGCGGACGATCGCGCGCGTGAACCTGGCGCTGTACCGCCGCGGCATCGAATCGCGCTTCGTCACGCTGATGTACGGATCGCTCGCACCAGACGGCAAGCTGTTGTACTGCAACGCCGGGCACAATCCGCCGCTCGTGATCAGCAAGACCAACTTCCGGCGCCTGGAGTGCGGCGGTCCGATCGTCGGCCTGTTCGAGAGTGCGAACTACGAAGAAGAAACGGTGACGCTCGTCTCCGGCGATTGGCTCGTCGTCTTCAGCGACGGTGTCTCGGAAGCGCTGTCTGCGACCGGTGAGGAGTACGGCGAAGGTCGAATCCTCTCCTGCGTGCAGCGCAATCTCGGGCTCGAGCCGCAGAAGCTGCTCGAGATGCTCTTTACCGACGTCCGCGAGTTCGCTCGTGGCGCGGCGCAGAACGACGACATTACCGCGATGGTGCTGCGCTACGGGTCATGAAGGGACTGAGCCGGCGAGAGCGGTTCGCCGTCGGCTTGTGGGTAGTTATTGCGGTCGTTGCCTGGAACGGCCTTTACGATCTGCTGCTCGCCCGAGAGACGCAGACGTATCTGTTCAAGACCGCCATGCACTCCGCCGGTCTGGGGCCGCCGCTCGACCTGACTGAAACCCTCGACGCCGCGGTGAGGTACGCCGCATGGGTGTCGACGGTGTGGGCGGGCCTGTTGCTGGGCGCCGGACTGATCACCATTCGCGCGATCCGATGCACCCACTAATCCACGACTGGAACGCGACCCCCACCGCCAAGCCGGCGACCGTTCTGCTCGACGATGAGACGCTGCGTGATGGATTGCAGTCGCCATCGGTGCGATGCCCGAGCATCGACGAGAAGCTGCGCATCCTGCACTTGATCGATTCACTCGGAATCGACACCGCGGACATCGGGCTGCCCGGCGCCGGTCCACACGTCGTCAAGGACGTCGAACGCCTGGCCCGCGAGATCGTCGATCAGAAGCTGCGGGTCGCGGCCAACTGCGCCGCCCGGACGCTCGTCGCCGACATCAAGCCGATCGTCGAGATCGCACAGCGGACCGGGCTGTCGATCGAGTGCGGCGCGTTCATCGGCTCGAGCCCGCTGAGGCAGTACGCCGAAGGATGGGGCATCGATCAGCTTTTGCGACTGACCGAAGAGGCCATCTCGTTCGCGGTAGGTGAGGGCATTCCGGTCATGTACGTCACCGAAGACACGACCCGCGCCGATCCTGACACGCTGCGCAAGCTGTACTCGACGGCGATTCGCGCTGGCGCTACGCGCGTGTGCATCGCGGACACGGTAGGTCACGCCACGCCCGCAGGCGCGGCGGCCGTCGTCCGCTTCGTGGCACAGGTCGTCGAAGAGTGCGGGGGCGGCATTGGCATCGACTGGCACGGTCACCGCGACCGCGACCTCGCGGTGATTAATTCGCTGGCGGCGCTCGAGGCTGGCGCGACGAGGCTGCACGGCGCGGCGATCGGCATCGGCGAGCGGGTCGGGAATACGCCGATGGACATGCTGCTCGTGAACCTCGTCCTGATGGGATACATCAAGCGGGACCTGTCTGCGTTGGTCGATTACTGCGAGACCGTCTCGCGCGCCACCGGCGTGGCGATTCCCCCAAACTATCCGGTCGTTGGCCGGGACGCGTTCCGGACTGCGACCGGTGTGCATGCGGCTGCCGTGATCAAAGCGTTCCGCAAACGCGATCAGGCGCTCGTGGACGCCGTCTACTCGGGCGTGCCGGCCAGCCTTGTCGGCCGCGATCAGGAAATCGACGTGGGCCCGATGTCGGGCAAGTCGAATGTCGTGTTCTGGCTCGAAAAGCGGGGCCTACCGGTTACCGACGAGCTCGTCGAGCGGATCTTTGCGAAGGCGAAGGGGTCCGTGGCGGTCCTGGAGGAAGAAGAGATTCGGGCACTACTGACCGAATAGGCGCTTCTCGATCGCGGGCAGTGCCGCCAGAAGCACGTCGCCGACAGCCTGCAGCGACGCCGGTGAGAGCTTGTCGAGCGTATCCTCGGCGGTGTGCCACGCCGGATACTCGAGGTCGATCAGATCGACCGACGGGACGCCGGCGCGAAGGAACGGCAGGTGGTCGTCCTCGACTTGCGTGTCTTCGTCAACGAACTCCAGCCGTTTCAGGCGGGCCGCTGCCCCCCAAATCATGTTGTTCAGCCACATCGTGGAGTTGAGATCCAGCTTTATTCGAAGACCTCGCTCGCCGATCATGTCGACGAGGATGAACGCCTTGACCGTCTTCAAGGAGTCGTCGCCCTTGGCTGCTGCGACGTAGTGCCGGCTGCCGTAGGTATTGTCGTTGTCGGTATGCCAATCAATCACGGCTTCCTCGCCGTCGAGGAATAGCAACTCGATTGGGCGCGGATTCGAACGAGCCTTCAGTACGCGCGCGAGCTCCAACAGAAAACCGGTACTCGATCCGGCGTCGTTCGCGCCGACGAACGTGAATTCCTTGAAGAGTTTGGTGTCGTAGTGACCGCCAATGACAATGCGGTCGCCATCGGTGGTGCCGTCGCGGGCGGGAACGATGGCTCGGAGATTCACCATGCGCACGCGTCCGAGCGGCGTTTGCGCATCGAATGGCTGCTCTATTACGCGAAGGTCGAGCGCGCTCAGCTCGCGGGTGATGTACTCGCGGGCCTTCTGTGCTCCTGGGGAGCCGGCAACGCGCGGCCCGATGGCGACGAGCTGTTTCACGTGCTCGAGGGCGCCCTGGCCGTCGAATGCTGGCGGCGTGGCAGGCGCCTGCGCTTGCGCGCAGGCCAGCCCCGCGGCGAAGAGCAAGGGGACCACGCGGTTACTTCCGCTTGTCACGCGAGACATAGTCCCGCTTGGCCGGCCCGATGTAGATCTGCCGCGGCCGGGCGATCTTCTGATCCGGATCGGTCAGCATTTCTTCCCATTGGGCGATCCATCCTGCGGTCCGCGGGATGGCAAAGAGCACCGGGAACATGTCTACCGGGAAGCCCATCGCCTGGTAGATCAGGCCCGAGTAGAAGTCCACGTTCGGGTAGAGCTTTCGCGTGACGAAGTAGTCGTCGACCAGCGCAATTCGCTCGAGCTCGAGGGCAATCTCGAGCAGCGGATTCTTGCCCGTGACATCGAACACGAGATCGGCAATCCGCTTGATGATCGTCGCGCGCGGATCGTACGACTTGTAAACGCGGTGGCCGAAACCCATCAGGCGGCCGTCGCCGCCCTTGACGCGCTTGATGAAGGCCGGGACGTTCTGGATCGAGCCAATCTCGGTCAGCATCCGCAGCACCGCCTCGTTCGCGCCGCCGTGGAGCGGGCCGTAGAGCGCCGCGGCTGCTCCGGCCAGCGACGAGTACGGATCGGCGTGCGAGCTGCCGATGTTGCGCATCGTGCTGGTGCTGCAGTTCTGCTCGTGATCGGCGTGCAGGATGAAGAGCACGTCGAGCGCGCGCTCGAGCACCGGGTTGACCTGGTAGCGCGGCTCGGTCATCCGGAACAACATGTTCAGGAAGTTGCCGGCGTAGCTCAGGTCGTTGTCGGGCAGGTTATACGGGCGCCCGATCGAATGGCGGTAGGCGTACGCGGCAATGGTCGGCACCTTGGCGATCAAACGAATCGTCTGCAGGCGCCGCGACTCCACGGAAAAGATGTTCTTGGCGTCGGAATAGAACGTCGACAGCGCGCCGACCGTACTGATGAACATGCCCATCGGATGGGCGTCGTACTGGAACCCCTCCATCAGCTTGGAGATGTTGGTGTGCAGCATCGTGTGCTGCGTGATGTCGCGGGTCCACTCCTCGTGCTGCGCGTTGGTGGGCAGCTCGCCGAAGAGAATCAGGTAGGCGGTCTCGAGAAAATCGCTGTGCTCGGCAAGCTGCTCGATCGGGTAGCCGCGATAGAGCAGCACGCCCTTGTCGCCGTCGATGAACGTGATCCGGCTCCGGCATGCGGCGGTGTTCATGAATGCCGGGTCGTACGTCATCATCCCGAACTCGTCGGGGACGACCTTGATCTGCCGCAGATCCATGGCGCGAATCGTGCCGTCCTGAATGGGAATCTCGTACTGCTTGCCGGTGCGGTTGTCGGTAATGGTCAGCGTGTCGGCCATGCGGACTCTTCGATCGATCTCTCTACCTACTGGTCGTCGTCATCATCGTCCGCGCCGGCGCTGCCGGGCGGCTCGGGGTGTTCGGGCGCGGCCCCGGGCACCCGGTAGTCCTCCGAGAGCCAGCGTCCAAGGTCCGCCATGCGGCAGCGCTCACTGCAGAACGGCCGATGGGCGGGGTCGATCCGCTCCCGGCGACAGTACACGCAGAGGAGTTCGGATTGCGCCAAACCCGCTCATTGTATCAACGCGATTGAATTCGCGGAAATTAATGCCGAACTGGCGGTCACGCCTGATGAGACTGCTCGGTCAGATCGTCCAGAACGGCAACGGCGGGCTGCAGCTCCGGGATGTCGCGCCGGTAGGTGCCGCGATAGGCGGGCGGTAGAAGGTCCGCGATCGCGATGCCGATGGCGTCAACCATCAGGCGCCGATCCTTGCGACATCGGGCGCGCAGACCGTCCGCGCTCAGCGGGCGGCCGAACCGCACCGCAATCGGGGCGGGCCGGAACGTGCGTTCACCGACAGGGAAGAGATCCTCCGTACCAGTGAGAGCCACCGGCAGGACGATGGTTCCCGGGTAGTCGAGGTAACGGGCGGCACCCGGCAGAAAGCGCTGCATGTCGGCCGAGCGGCTGCGCGTGCCTTCGGCAAAGACCAGCAACGCTTCGCCGACGCTCAGCCGCTGCAGCGCGGTGTCGATGGCGAGGCGCGCGGCGCGCGCAATCTCGCGCGAGGGCATCACCGCCTCCTCGCTGGCGCGGCCGCTGCTTTGCGGCACCTTGACGGTTCCGAAACAGAGGCTCGAGAAGCGCCGCTTGATCGTGGAGTAGACCTTCGGGCCGGCAATCACTGTCAGCCGATCGCAGAGGCTTCCCGCGCCCGCTCTGCGGAGCAGCACGTCGAGTACGTTCGCATCCGAATACGACAGGTGATTCGCGACCATCACCACGGGGCGTTCCGCGAGGTCGTCCAGATCAGGGAGGTCGACGCGGAACATATCCGGGCCGAGCAATCGCTCGGCAAGGATCTCGTGAATCCGTCGCGCCAGCGGGTCGCGGGCGTAGTAGTGCCAGTCCCTCCCGGTCTGCGCCAACCGATCGCACAGCGCATCGATCGCGCCCGGTCCCGCTTCGTCCAACTCGCGCGATAACGACTGCCGGATGTCGTCGAGCGTCGAGGGGTCTTGCTCGGCGAGGAACGTCGTGATGCCGGTCAGGAGAGGTTCACGGCCCGCGGGAGGAGATGGCTCGATGGTCATGCGGTGGGTGAACTATACACGAGGCGGGCTTGGGGTCTCCGTCCGCTCCGTTTAACGGGCGGCGAACTAGATCTCCACCTCTCCCGCATGGTGTCTCACGTCTTTCGCAGACACCATGAAGATCACATCTTCGGCGACGTTAGTGGCGTGGTCGCCAATGCGCTCGAGGTGGCGTGAGATGAGGATCAAATCAAGCGCGGGTTCGATCGTGTGCGGCGACTGGAGCATGTAGGTGAGGAGCTCGCGGAAGACCTGCGTCTTGAGCGCGTCGAGCGTGTCGTCCTCGTTGAGCACGCCCTGCGCGAGATCGGTGTCGCGCCGCACGAACGCGTCGAGCGCGTTGCGCAGCATGCGCTGGGCGATGTCGGCCATCCGTGGAATGTCGATCAGCTCCTTGACGGGCGGGTGGCGCATGTAGCGGCGGACCGCTTCGGCGATGTTGATCGCCAGGTCGCCGACCCGCTCGAGATCGGTATTGATCTTGACGGCGGCGACGATCGCGCGGAGATCGACGGCCATCGGTTGATGCAGGGCGAGGAGTTTGAAGCAGCGCCGATCGATCTCGATGTGCAGATCGTTAATCGGGCCGTCGCCGGCGAGGACGCGGTCGATCAGGGCAGCATCGCGCTGGACGAGCCCCTTCAACGCAGAACTGACGCGGTCCTCGGCCAGGCCGCCCATTTCGAGCAGACGGGTCTTGAGCTGTTCGAGCTCCTCCTGGAAGTGCGGGACGATGCGATCGGGCATAAACCAAGCGGCCAGCTGCGGCGAGCTAACCAAATCTCCCGGTAACGTAATCTTCCGTCAGCTTCTCCGCCGGGTTGGTGAAGATGCGATCCGTTGGTCCCTCTTCGATTAACCGGCCCAGCCAGAAAAACGCGGTGCGATCCGAGACGCGCGCCGCCTGCTGCATGTTGTGCGTCACGATCACGATCGTGTACTGCGCCTTGAGCTGGTAGATCAATTCCTCGATGCGCTGCGTCGCGATCGGGTCGAGCGCCGACGCCGGCTCGTCCATGAGCACGATCTCGGGCTTCACCGCGAGCGCGCGCGCGATGCACAGCCGCTGCTGCTGGCCGCCCGACAGCGCTAGCGCGGAATCGTACAGCCGGTCCTTCACCTCGTCCCAAATCGCCGCGGCGCGAAGGCTCTCTTCGACGCGGGCGTTCAGATCGGCGCGGTTGGCGGCCATGCCGTTGATGCGCAAGCCGTAGGCGACGTTCTCGAAGATCGACTTGGGAAACGGGTTCGACTTCTGGAACACCATGCCGACCCGGCGCCGCAACGCCACGACGTCAGTTCCCGAACGATACACGTCATCCCCGTCGATGAGGACTTTGCCCTCGACGCGCGTCGCGGGGATGATGTCGTTCATCCGGTTCAGCGTGCGCAGGAACGTGCTCTTGCCGCATCCGGACGGGCCAATGAAGGCCGTCACCAGCTTGGCGGGAATCCCGATCGTGATGTTGTCGAGCGCGCGCTTGGCCCCGTAATAGAAATTCAGTCCCTGGACGTCGATGCACACCGGATGCTGATCGGCATCGGGTTGGGGACGGACGGGGACCGTCAAGGAAGGGGGGATGGTCTGCACTACGCTCATGCCAGGGTCAAGCTACTCACCTCAGCCTACTGAGCGGTAGTTTCCAAGCAATTTCACGAGTGTAAATTTGGTGTAAACACGTCAACCGGCTCATGGTGTTGCGACCGACGGCGCCACCTCTGATCGGCTGGTATCGCTTTCGGCCAGAAACGCCCCAATCTGGCGTCTGAGCTCGTCCTGGATGACCTCCACCTTGCGCCGGGCGTCCAACGTGCGAAACCCGAACTCGTCCGACATCGACGCGTACTCCTTCAGGAGTGCCTTCTGGTAGGCGCGGAAGCTCTCGTAGATGTCATCGCCAAGCTTCATGTCCATGCCCGACTCCCAGTAGTCCATCCCGCGGGCCTGCAGCACGCGGCGGATCAGCGTCTTCTCATCGATCTTCAGATAGAAGACGAGGTGCGGTGCAATGGCGAAGCCGTAAAGATTCCGAATCCACGTTCGATCGACGCCGCGGATGCCGGCGCGCGCCATTGCCGTGTAGATGTAGCGATCCGAGAGGACGATGAACCCGGCCTTCAGGGCCGGGATGATCTCTTTCTCGAGCCGGTCGGCGAAATCGGTCGCGTAGAGCAGGACGAACGTCAGCTTGTTGAGCGTGTTGCTGGACTTGGCCAGGTCGATCGTCGGCTGCATCAACTCCGATCGTGTCCACCCCGTCTCGATGACTCCGTAGCCTTGCACCTCGAGCCACTCGCGCAGCAGCGTGATCTGCGTCGATCTGCCAACGCCGTCGGTTCCTTCGACGGCGATAATCTTGCCCGGGTAGCCCTCGATCGGAAGATACGGGATGCCGTATCCGTAGTAGTTGCCCGGCTTGGCTGCGCCGTTGGCGCCGTCTTCAGGCAAGCTCGTCGAGCTCATCATCGGTCTCCTCGATCGCAAGATACTCAGTGACGATCTTGCGGAAAGTGCGCTGCTGCTCGGTGATGCTGCCCTCGGCCGGGATCACGCTCAGATCGAACTCGTCCACGATGCGGTCGTATTCCTCCAGCACCTTGCCTTGGAACAATCGAAAACTTTCGACCGCGTTGGTGCTCCAGCCCATGTCCAGGCCCGCCTCGTAGAACTTCAATTTCACCCGCCTGGCGAGCAAGCGGTCCGTCGAGACTTCGATCGGGACGCGAAAATAGACCGCGAGGTCGGGACGCACGGCGAAGCTGTACAGCTCTCGCACCCATCGTCGATCCACACCGCGCGCGGCATCGCGTGAGAACGCCGTGTACGCGTAGCGATCGGCGAGGACGATCATGCCGGCCTTGAGCGGCGGGATGATGTTGTAGAGCAGCCGATCGGCGAAGTCGGTCGCGTGCAGCAGGCTGAACGTCATTGGCGTCAGCGCGTTCTTCTTCTTCCCGGTCTTGGTGGCGGCCTTTACCAGCGCCGACGAGTTCCACTCGGTGACGAAGACGGGATGGCCCGCGGCGCTAAGCCACTTCGCCAGCAGGCTCAGTTGGGTCGTCTTTCCGGACCCGTCGATGCCCTCGACCACGAAGAGCTTTCCCGGGTACTCGTGCCGCGTCGTGAGGTTGTTCAGCATGGGTTGATGTCGTTTGGATCGGCTGGTTGCCGTCGGTGGGCTGGCGATAGTCCTGGCCGGCCACTTCGAAGCGGATCGGTTTCGCGAGCAGCGCTTCGAGCGGGGCAACGTGGCGGTGTGCGGCCCACAGTTCCAGCTCGGCGTCGCCGGTTGCCCGCAACCGCGCGAGGTAGTCGTCGCCGCGCGGATAGAGATCGATACCTTCAATGGCTTGGGCGTGGCTGCGATCGAGGCCTTCCGCGAGACGCACCATCGCCGAGAGCGCCTTCACCGTCCGGCGCAGCGAGCCGCGCAGATCGCCGTACCCGTCGTGCGACTTCTTGGGGGTGGCTTGGCGGTGATATCGCGCGATGAGCGCGATCACTTCGATCTCCTGCGGATCGAAGCCACGCAGATCGCCGTTCTTGATTAGATAGTACGAGTGGCGGTGGTGACGCTCGTAGCTGATGTGTACGCCGACATCGTGCAGCAGCCCACCGAACTCGAGCCACTCGCGCTCGCGATCCCCGAGGCCGTGCACGCTGCGCGTCTGGTCGAAAATATTCAGCGCCAGACGCGCGACCTGTTGAGCATGCTCCGACCAGTACCCGCACCGTTCACCGAGCTCGACGATGCTGCGGCGGCGGACGTCGGGGTAGCGTTCGACCTTGCGGATGCGGGCGCTGTTGCGGTGAATGTAGTCGAGGACGATCCCTTCGCGAAGGGCAAGATCGCACAGCGTGAACTCTGACGCGCCGAGCCGCCGGATGATCGTATCGAACAGCACGGAGCCGGCCACGGAGAGGTCGGCGCGGCGCGGATCCATGCCCGGCGTGGCCAGCCGCTCGTCGAGATCCGATTCGACCAGGTGCTTGCGCAGCCGATGCAGCGATTTCGCGGTGACACGCCGATTGCGCAAATCGGTTGGGACGTGCCCTCCCTCGCTCGCCGCCATGAGCCCCAGGCTCAAGATCGTCCCCGACGTGCCGATGACGCGATCGAAGCCACGGCCGGCAATCTGATCGAGGTAGCTGCCCATCTCGCGCGTGAGATGTTTGATGAGGCGCCGCTCATCGCCATGACTCAGCGGATCGCTTTTGACGAAGCGTTCGGTCAGTCGAATCACGCCGACCTTGAAGCTTTTGCCAAGGGTCAAATGGGTGGCGGTGCCGAGCGTGATCTCGACGCTGCCGCCGCCGATGTCGACGACAACGGCGGTCGTGCCGCCGATGTCGACACCATAGCCGGCGGCGAGGTGGATGAGGCGCGCCTCCTCGGTGCCGGAAATGACCTTGATCCGAATGCCGGTTTGGCGATCGACTTCTGCGATGAAGTCGCCGCCGTTCTCTGCTTCGCGCGTGGCGCTCGTCGCGCACGCGACGATTTCATCGACCTTGTGCGACTCCGCGATCCGCCGGAACTTCGACATCGTCTGCAGCGCGGCGCCCATGGCGGTGGGCGTCATGCTGCGGCCGTCGAGGCCGCCAGCGCCGAGCCGGACCATATCTTTCTCGCGATCGATGACTTCGAACGAGAGGTCCGGACGCACCTGGACCACGATCATGTGAATCGAGTTGGTTCCGATATCGATAGCGGCAATACGCATGCGAAGGCGGGCAGTCTGTAGCTGGACCTTGTGGCGTTACATCGTCGTTATATACTGGCTGAACTGGGCCGACCGCTCGATTTCTGGGCATTTTCAGCGCGGTCGAGCGGCAATCCTACCATGAACCGTCGAATCACTCGCGTAACAAGCAGTCTGCTCGGGCGCCGTGCCGCGGCCCTCAAACGGCACCTCCCGCAGGCTTTAGATGGCGATATCCGCGGCGTCCACCAGGCGCGCGTCGCGTCCCGGCGGCTTCGCGAGGCGGTACCGGTGCTGACCACGGGCTTGAAAGGCTCGAAGTCGAAGAAAGCGCTTGGAAAAATTCGTCGGCTCACGAAGTCCCTGGGCACCGTTCGAGAGCTGGACGTTACGCTGCTACTGCTCGATGAGATGGCTGCCGGCGAGCGCTTTCCGCGTCCGGCCCTGGAAGAGGTCCGCGGCCGCGTGATGGCGCAGCGCGAGAAGGGCCGCGCGGTGATGTTGAAGCGCGTGGCGAACGTCAGGATCGACAAGCTCGATCGCCGACTTGCGGCGGTTTCGGCCGCGCTCGCGGCGAGCGACGGCGTCGAGTGGAGAGACGCGCTGGCGTCGCGGTTGATCAAGCGCGCGAAGGCGCTCTCGACGGCAATGTCAGAGGCTGGGCGCATGTATGCGCCGGAGCAACTGCACTCGGTGAGAATTGCCGCCAAGAAACTGCGCTACGGCCTGGAGCTTGCTGCGGATGCTGGTGCGAAGTCAGCCGCGCCCGCCGTGCGTATCGTCAAGCGCGCGCAGGAGACGCTCGGCCGTTTGCACGATATCCAGGTGCTCGAACGACAAGTTGCCGGCGTGCAGGCCAAAACGGATCCGCGCTCGCTGCCGAACACTGGGCTGGGCGTGATCGCGCACGCGCTCGAGGAAGAGTGCCGCCACCTTCACGCGAGGTACGTCGCGGCAATACCTCAGCTTCAGCAAGCGGTCGACGCAGTGCGCGCCGCGGTCGTTCCAGAGCTTGCACGACCGGCGTTGCGGCCACTCAAAATGGATATGAAACGGCGGCGTGTGGCAGTCCGGCCCGCGGCGGCTGGTCAGCAGAGGTAGGGGCGGATGGCAACTTTGGAGCTGTACCTGATTCGACACGGTATTGCGGCAGACCGCGGTGAAGAGTATCCCGACGATTCGAAGCGACCGCTCACCAGCGACGGCATCGCGCGATTGCGCCGCGAAGCCAAAGCGCTCGACACGCTCGACATTGCGTTCGATCAGATCTTGTCCAGTCCGCTGGTCCGCGCGAAGCAGACCGCTGACATTTTCTCGGAGGGGTTGAAGGGCAAGCCGTCGGTCTCAACGACCGACGCGCTGACGCCCGCGGGATCTCCCGCCGCGGTGATTCAGGAACTCGGCAAGCACATGCGCAAGGCGCGCATCGCGCTGGTCGGCCACGAGCCCAACATCGGCGAGCTGGCGGCGCACCTGATCGGCGCAAAGGTCGCGTTGCCTTTCAAGAAGGGCGCAATCTGCCGCATCGACTTCGCGGTGTTCCCACCCAAGGGCAGAGGGCAACTCGTGTGGTTCGTCCCACCACGCCTGCTCCGCAAACTCGGATGAGCCTACAACGCTAGCTCGCGTCGTACCTGTCGGCCAGTGTCCTGCGCGGCGATCGTGTCGTAGACGTGCTCGCCGCCGCTCGGATGGCCAATTCGCTCGTACAACTTGATCAGCCCGCCGGAGTCTTTCACGTCGGCATGTCCGGCTACCTCGAGGGCGTGCTGCATCTCGTGGCCGATAAGCGCGATGGCGTCTCTGGACGAGAGGTCGGCGCGGATGTGGATCCGCAGGTAGCGCTGCTGTCCACCGAGCGGCACGATCGTCAGACGGCCGAGCGTTTCCTTCGGCAGCGTCATCAACCGTTCGATATAGACGATGACGTCGGTTCGATTCAAGGCGGTGAGCAGCGCGCGGAATGTGCCTGAGCGCTGCACGCCTTCGACGAGTAGTGCCTGTACGCGCGGGTCGGTGGCGCGCACGCGGCGATCGGGCGTCTGCAGGAGCAACTGCGCTGGTGTGGGGATGGATGGCGACGTCACTGGTGCCGCAATCGGATCGGCACACACAAGCGTGCCCGTGACCAACACAGAAAGCAGAGCGTGCATGTGCTCCTCCTGTTTCTTGTGCTGCTTAGACGTGGCATGCGTGACTCCCGTTTGGAAGTGTGCGAGCGTGGAACGAACGGTCACGTTTAGTGATGAAGTGCTTGTCGAATCACGTGACGAGTGGTGGGACAATTTGCATTGCAGATTGCAGATTGCAGATTGCGGATTGCGGATTGCGGATTGCGGATTGCGGATTGAGGATTGCGGATTGCCGATCGTCAGAAGGCGACTTGCGCTTGCACGTGCGTGCCATGGCCGCGCACGTCGCGCACGCCGAGCACGTTGAAGCTTTGACGATGCATGATGCCGACCTTCAAGCGGTGACCGTTCATGTACCAGTTCGTCCCAACCGACAGCCGATACGCGAGCGCGTCGCGGGCGGCGATCGCCATCGAGTCCGCACCCGCCAACAGTTCGAGCCTCCCGGGCACGACCATGTAGCCGGCTTCACTGCCGAGCTGTTGCAGAACGGTGTGACCACTTGTATAGATGCCGCGGGTGAAGGCCGGATCGAGAGTCCGGCCGGTAATGCGTGACCAGGCGAGATCGATGGAGAGGCCGTGGCCTCTCACGCCGCTATCAAGCTCGACCGCGCGGGCAGTGTCGAGATCCGCGAGTAGGGTTGAGGTGCTGACACCAGCGATCGTGTAGCGGTTCCGTCCGCCAGTGTTCTTCCAGGCGAATGCCGCGACCCCTGCCATCATCCGGAACGCGCCACCGGTGAAGTCT
>Ga0209382_10006120_pt1 | contig 15529 bp, 16 predicted proteins | sample SoiMetdeltSBSDD5_FD_187599 | JGI IMG/M metagenome (GOLD analysis project Ga0209382, IMG submission 187599) | Bulk soil microbial communities from a Populus tree surrounding site in Tennessee, USA - Soil MetaG P. deltoides SBSDD5 (SPAdes) (version 2) | ecosystem: Environmental > Terrestrial >...
GCCACAAACACGACGGTTGGAGAGTGCGTGAAGAGAAAGTGCATCACCCGCGGCACGTTCGGGTGGTGGAAGATGACGAACGAGTGCACGACGCCAACCAGAAAGAACAGGCCCGTCGTCCACAGCATCGCACCGAGCAGCAGCTGCGTTCTGAGTGACCGCTTACCCGTCATGGCAGGCGGTAGCCGAGGCCGCGTATCGTTTCGATGAACGTCGCGCCCAGCTTGCGCCGGAGCCGGGCGATGAAAACCTCCATCGTGTTCGAATCGCGCTCGCAGCCTTGAGCGTAAATGTGCTCGGTCAGCTCACTTTGCGAAACCACGCGGCCGCGATGGTGCATCAAGTACGACAGGACGCGAAACTCGTGACTGGTCAACCTGACCGGCGCGCCATCGAGCGTAACGCGTGAGCTGCGCGGATCGAGCGCGACCGGGCCGCATCGCAGTTCCGGCGTGACCTGCCCACTGGCGCGTCGAATGAGCGCGCGTAGCCTCGCCAGTACTTCTTCGATTCGAAACGGCTTGGCGACGTAGTCGTCGGCGCCGCCATCGATGCCCTGGACCTTCTCGTGCCAGCTGTCCCGCGCCGTCAGCACCAGCACCGGCATGGCGAGGCCATCGTCACGCCAACGCTTCAGAAGCGTGAGGCCATCGATTCGCGGCAGCCCCAAATCAAGGACCACGGCATCGTAGGGCTCGGTCCGGCTGAGAAAGTCCGCTCGTTCCCCGTCGGCCGCGTGATCGACCGCATAACCAGCTTCGCGCAGCGCGTCAGATAAATGACCGGCGAGCGCTGCCTCATCCTCAACAACGAGAACCTTCACGAGACGGTTATAGCGCAACCCACGCTGAACGGCGCCTGAACGATGTGTGCTGTCACCGCATTTCCCGGAACAGCGAAAAACCTGGAATCGACCGATAGTACCGATCTATGTCCACGGACTATCGCGATCTGGCGCGCACAATCCAGGCGGCCGTTGGCTCGGTGCGTTTGATCGCTGTCTCGTACTTGGGGTCCGCACCCAAAGGCGTCGAGAAATTCTGCGGAGCAGTGCCATCGAGTTGCACGTTCTGGCGGCTTGCGTCGACCGGGAACGGCTTCTACACCGTTCCTGCCGATCACCTGAACTGCCCGGTTGGCAACTACACGAGCGGGTTCAGTGCGCCAATCGAGCGTGCCGGAGAGCTCAAGCAGACCTTGTCGCTGATGGTCGACATCGGCTATCTGAAGATGGACGAAGTGCCGTCGATTCCGCGCTTGACCGAAGCGCCGGCGTTTATCTACTACGCGCCGTTGGAAAAAACGACGGCGGCACCGGACGTCGTGATCGTCGCCGGCCGTCCGGTCGCCCTGATGCGGCTGCAGGAGGCCGCAGCGCGAGGTGGGGCGGCTTCGAAGCTGCCGCTGCTCGGCCGGCCGACGTGCATGGCGCTTCCGGCGGCGATCGCGCACGGCACAGTCATGAGTTCAGGATGCGTCGGCAACCGCGTCTACACCGCGTTGGGCGACGACGAGCTGTATTTGATGTTGCCAGGAACGCGGCTGGCGGACATTGCCTCGGAGCTCTCCGTGATTCAAACGGCGAACGAGACGCTAAGCGTCTATCACAATAACCGCAGGGCGACGCTTACACGCGTTTAGTATTCCGCGAACGCGTCGTCTGGATAGCAATACAGCCAGCGCTCACCAAGCTCCGCTGAAGCGATAACCGGATGTCCGGAGGACTTGGCATGCTTGGTGGCGTGCTTGTTTGGCGACGAATCGCAGCAGAGCGTGACGCCGCATGACTGGCACGTTCGGAGGTGGACCCACTTCGCGTGAATCTTGACGCACTCCTCGCACGCTCGCGTTCGCGGAGGCTTGACGTCGTCGATCGCGCCGATATGTGTGCACGCTGAACCGGTCATCTGATCCTCCGATCTTGCAACTGCGGATCACGACTGCATGGCGGCGCGCTGTTCCTCGTAAGTGCCCTTGAAATCCTCAATGCGGCCGTTTTCAAAGCGCCACACTCGCGTGCCGACCTCTTCGAGCAGGTCCTGATCGTGCGTGACGAGCAACACCGTCCCTTCGAATTTCTGGAGCGCCACGTTCAGCGCGTTGATCGATTCGAGGTCGAGATGGTTGGTCGGCTCGTCGAGGACGAGCACGTTTGGCTTGAGCAGCATGATCCTGCAGAAGAGGAGCCGCGCGGTCTCGCCGCCGGACAGCGCCTCAGTTGGTTTGAGGCCCTCTTCACCGCTGAACAGCATCTGCCCGAGGAGGCCGTGGATGTCCTGGCGTGACGCCGACGGATCGAACTGGTGCAGCCACTCGACCGCGGTCGTGCCTTTTTCAATCGCTCCGGTGTGATCCTGCGGGAAGCAGCCGATCGAGACTTCGTGGCCCCAACGGATCGATCCGCGATCCAGATCGCCCGGTGAAGCCGGCCGATCGGGAGCGTCCGCGAGCAGTGCTTTCAGCAGCGTCGTCTTGCCGACGCCGTTGCGTCCGACCAGAACGATCTTCTCTCCGCGGTTGACGACCGCGCTGAAGCCCGAGACGACTTGCAGATCGCCGTGCGCCTTGCTGATGCCGGTGCACTCGAACGCCACCTTGCCAGACGGGCGCTTCATAGCGAACTTGATGTACGGCCGCTGAATATTCGATCGTGCCAGCTCCGTCGTCTGCAGCCGCTCGACCTCTTTGCGGCGTGAGGTGACCTGACTGGCGCGCGTGCCCGCGCCGAACCTCGCGATAAAGTCGTTGAGCTGAGCGATCTTCTTTTCGCGTTGCGCGTTTTGCGCTTCGATCGTGGCGCGAATCTGTGTCTTCGCCAGCACCATGTCGTCGTAGCCGCCGGTATACGTGATGATCGTCTGATAGTCGATGTCAGCGACGTGCGTGCAGACACTGTTGAGGAAGTGGCGATCGTGCGAGATCACGATGAGCGTGCCCTCGTAACGCTCGAGGAAGGCCTGCAGCCAGTGGATTGAGTCCAGATCGAGGTGGTTCGTTGGCTCGTCCAGCAGCAACGCTTCAGGGTTTCCGTAGAGCGCTTGAGCCAGTAGAACCCGGACCTTCTGTCCGCCTTGGAGTTCCGACATGGGCCGCTCGTGCAGGTGGTTGGGAATGTCGAGTCCCTGCAGCAGAACCGCGGCATCGCTCTCGGCCGAGTACCCGTCCTCTTCGCCGACGATGCCTTCGAGCTCGCCCAGCCGCATGCCGTCTGCCTCGGTCATATCGGCTTTGGCGTACAGCACATCGCGTTCCTGGAGCGCCGTCCACAGCCGCTCGTTACCCATCACGACGGTGTCGATGACGCGGGACTTATCGAACGCGTAGTGATCCTGTCGGAGAACGCCGAGCTTGCGCGGCCGCGCCACCGTTCCTCGCTGTGGCTGGGTCTCGCCAGTGAGGAGCTTCATGAACGTTGACTTGCCCGCGCCGTTCGGGCCCGTCAACCCGTACCGTCGTCCGGCCGAGAACGTCGTGGCGACGTCTTCGAACAGAACCTTCGAGCCGAAACGCATGGACACGCCGGTAACCGAGATCATTTTATGAGTGCGTCCTGTGAGGTCTATTGAGTAACGAGGAAACTATTGATTATAGCAGGCCCCTAGCCCGGCGGCTCGCCCCGTGGCCCACGCCCAAAGGAAGTTGTATCCGCCGATGGGACCGAAGGCGTCGAGCATCTCGCCGCACAGGAACAGTCCCTTGTGCCGCCGGCTTTCAAGCGTCCGCGGATCGACCTCGGCCAGGCTCACGCCTCCGCCGGTGACTTCCGCTTTCTTGTAACCCTCGTCGCCGCTCCACGGCAGAACACTGCGCACGAGCGTGTCGATGAGCCTCAAGCGATCGCTGCGGCTGAGGTGCGCGAGCTGGTGGCTGGGCTCGATGCGCGCGTAGGCGATCAGGGCTTCCGCAAGCCGGCTCGGCATTGCGCCGGCGACCGCCGACAGAACGGTTCGCGAGCCCTGCGGCTTCAACGCATCCGCCCACTCGTCGTCTCCGCGCGATGCCCATCGAACCGTGAGACGTGCTGGCGTGTTCTCCGCGAGCGATCGAACAGCGACGTGAGAAACGTCCAGCACGGCGGGTCCGCTGTATCCACGGTGCGTGAACAGAAAGCCACCCGTGGCAGTCGCCCGCCTGCCCTGGGCGACGCGCTCGTTTTCGTTGTCGACAGATGCGCGGGCCGAGATTGTTACGTTGAGCGACACGCCCGAAAGTTGCTCGAACGGCGAAGGCGTTGCGATGAGCGGGGTGAGCGCCGCGTACGTGGAGTGAACCGTATGACCGAGCGATTCGGCGATGGTGAGGCCGCGCCCATCACTTCCCGTCTGCGGAACGGAGAGGCCACCGGTTGCGACGATCAACCTGTCGACGACTAGATCCTCGCCATTTTCGATCGTCACGCGCCACTCGGATCCAGCTGGCGCAAACCCGATTACGTTGGCCTGTGTCCTGAGAGTGACACCATGCCGTCGCGCGAGATCGTAAAGGCGATCGCGGACGTCTCGCGCGCTCTGAGATCGCGGGAACAGCTTCGCGGACTCTGTTTCCTCGACGAGCGGTAAACCCGCGTCGTGTTCGAAGAACGCGATCTGTTCTCGGAGTGGCCACGAGCGAAGAATCTTGCGCAGGGTGTGCGGCGACGAGTCGGTGACAAACCGTGATTCGTCAACGCTTGCCGGGAGGATATTGCAGCGGCCGCCGCCGCTGATGAGGATCTTGCGCCCTCCGTCGCGGGTGCGTTCGAGCAGCCGAACGTCGGCGCCAGCTCTGGCCGCAAAGATCGCGGCCATCGTTCCGGCTGCACCTGCACCGACGATGGCGACCCGAGGCTTAGGCGGGCGCTTCGTCTCCAAGCCGCCGACCCGGGACCAGATAGTTGCCAACGTACTCCGTCACGGCGCAGGCCAGCGACGTGATCGGTCGATCGAATCCGCTCCCCCGTAGACGGTCGACCACCGCAAGTGTGGAGTACTGGTATTTGCCGCGGAGCTGCTCCGGCATCGGCACGAACTCGATCTGGTGGGGCATCTTCAGCGCGTCGAAGACGGCGCCCATCAGTTCGATCCACGTGTGTGCCTGACCCGAGCCCACGTTGACGATTCCGTTGAGTTCCTTGCGCGCCGCGGCGTGCAGCGTCATCTCGACGGCGTCCTTGACGTAGACGAAGTCGCGCAGCTGCTCCCCATCCCGAAACTCAGGCCGTTCGCTCTTGAATAGCTGTACCCGGCCGGTGTGACGAATCTGGTGATACGCCTTGTGCACCATGCTCCGCATGTCGCCCTTGTGATCTTCGTTGGGTCCGAAGACGTTGAAGTACTTGAGGCCGACGATGCGATCGAGATAGCCGCGTCGCGCGGCGTGCAGATCGAACAGGTGCTTTGAGTACCCGTACATGTTGAGCGGGCGCAACGACGCCAGCGGCACGTCTTCCGACAGATCTCCCTCGAGCGCGCCGTATGTCGCTGCTGACGAGGCGTAAATGAACCGGATGTTTCGCTGACAGGCCCACTCGGCCAGCGTTCTCGTCAATGCGAAGTTGTTTCGAGCGAGGTAGGACGCGTCCGTCTCTGTCGTCGCCGAGCAGGCGCCGAGGTGAAAGATCGTCTTGACGTCGTTCAACTTGCCACGCTCGAGCGCGGGCAGCAAATCGTCAGCTTCGAGGTAGTCGTCGAACGCCAGCGGCGTGAGGTTCCGCCACTTCTCCGATCGTCCTAGCCGGTCAGCGATGAGGATGCGGTCGTGTCCGCGCCGGTTGAGGCCCCACACGAGTGCGCTGCCAATAAACCCAGCGCCGCCCGTCACGAGCGTCAATCCGGGGTCGTGTGCGGTCATTTAGATGCGAATTCTGACATGGTTTCGGGGAGCGTTACGAGAGGCCCGGCACCAAGACGGACTTGATCACCCTTCCTTCGTGCATCGCGTCGAACGCATCCCGCCAGCCGGCGAGCGGCGCACGAAGGCCGATGATCTTGTCGGCACCGGTCAGGCCGCGATCGAGAAGATGAATCACGCGCTCCCACACGGGATAGTTGTGGCTGAACGATCCTTGGAGGCGCAGGTTCCCGTGCACGAGCGGGTTGACGTCGGTCGCAATGACTTCCGGAGACCAGCCGACCTTGACGATCTGTGCGTCAGGCCTCGCGATCCGCAGCGCGGGCCCGAGAGCATGGCTCGAGCCGGTCGCGTCGCAGACGACGTCCGCGCCAATGGGCGAGAGCGAGCGGACCAACTCGTTCAGGTCGGTCGAGTGAACGTCCACGGTGTGCGTCGCGCCAAGTGCTCGCGCGGTGGTCAGTCGCGCCGTATCTGCGCTCAAGCCTGCGACCACCAGTGGGTCTGCGCCTGACAGCGCGGCCATGCGCGTGCAGAGCAGGCCGATCGGTCCCGGCCCGAGCACGACGACGAGGTCTCCAGGACGAATGGTGGCGTTCACGCACATCGCCTGGTAGGCAACCGCATGCGGCTCCGACAGGCATGCCAGCTCGAACGGCAGGCTGTCCGGGATGTAGTGCAGGCATCGCGTCGGCACGCGGACCCATCGCGACATCGCGCCATTGATCCCATACCCAAAGCCTTTGCGCGACGGGCAGAGATTGTACCGTCCGGTCCGGCACAGGACGCACGTGCCGCAGATCTCGGCTGCGGTTTCACAAACCACGCGATCGCCTTCGCGGAATCGCGTCGTGCCTCGACCAAGCCGCGCGATCGTGCCGCCGAACTCGTGTCCCAGCACGACGGGTACATTGACTGGCCACGAATGCGTATTGTGCGCCTGGTGCACGTCCGATCCGCAGACGGAGACGGCCCCGACTTCTAGCAGAGCCTGATCCTCACCAACCTCTGGAACCGCGATTTCGCGAAGTTCGACCGCGAGCGGCTCGAGCGCGTACTGCACGACAGCGGGTTGCGTGGTCATGCATTGGATTGTAGTGCCAGTTGCCGGCTAGCGATTGGCGCCGTCGAGGCGAGCAAACCTCACCGTGTAGCCTCCAATCCGCGTGCCGTGTTCCTTGCCCATTTCGATGTCGGCCCGGTAGTGGATGCCGCCATAGAGGCGCGAGATCGAGGCTTCGTCCTTCTGTTCCTCGAAATAGGCGGCGTTGTTAGGGAAGAGGTACGACAAGACTGTTGCTGCCGCGGCTGAGAACGTCGAATGGCCGGACGTGTACGAAGGGAAGTTCGGCAAGCCAATCACCGTTCTGATCTCGGGATCGAGCTGCGACGGGCGTGGATTGAAGTATGCGAATTTCGTATCCCAACATCCGACGGCGGCATCGTGCATCGCCATCTTGAGCAGCGCGAACGCCCGTGCGGCACGCACTTCGCTGAACCGCGCGTCACGGATGCGCGGGTGAGTCGATCGACAGCGGCCCTGACTTCGTTGACCTCACGGTCCAGAATACGCGTTCATCCTGAACCGGCCGGAGATCCGCGTGCTTCCGCTGCCAATGGAGAGCGGCGCAAAATCAGGGGTGTAGTTGGTGACGGGGATTCCGGTGTAGCCAACGGCTATCGCGCGGAGCGAGCCGAGCGCGGTCTGGCGTTTCTGGAAGAGGCTGTACTTTGCCGCCAGGGTGATGTCCTGAAATCCTTCCATCCCATGCAACACCCCTTGGCTGGCGCGTGTCCAGACATACGGTGCTGTCACGATAACGTTGAAACGGTCGGTGACGCCGTAATTGCCGAACAACGTATTCGACTGCGTGGTGACGGTGCCGATGTTGCCGTTCTCACGCTTGAGTGAGCCTTCCCAATATTCGTCCCAGCAGTCGTGGGAGTAGACGTCTCCGGCGAAGAGCACCCCCTTCCGCAGCATGATGCTGTCATCGATGGTCTGGGCCTCGAGGGGCGCGGCTACTGCTGTCAGCAGTAGTGACAGCGAGAGGTAGCGCAGGATGTCGGCTGACATGGCCAAGTCTCCAAACTGATTGAATCGAGAGCGGCACATCAAAGCACTTGAGCTCGTGCTTTCGCAATAATCTAGAAGCGTTACCGTGACCATGTTTCGATGTGATCACGGGCATCAGTGCGTCACAGGAAACGATCTGTCAGACTACGACGATGACGGCTTCAACCGATTTTTTGCACATCGCAAACGGAACCGCGACCACGCGACACTTTTTCGAGGCGGGGATCCCTGGTGAGACCTCGATCTGGGCCGATCCGCTCCACGAGGGACCGGTACCCGGTGGGGTATCAGACGATGAACTCGTTCGGATCCGATCGAAGTTCTTGTCGAATGATGGCGAGGTTGAGGTCGACCCTATCAATGAGTTGGATCGTTGGCGTTCGGTCATCGAGCATGGCAACTACGACGAACTGGTGTTGTGGTACGAGCATGACCTGTTCGATCAGTTGAACCTGATCCAGCTTCTCAGTTACCTCGCGGATCGCAATATCGAGTCGAAACGTATCAGCCTGATCTGCATTGGCTCGTTTCCTGGCCGCCCGACATTCAAAGGGCTTGGTGAGCTCACGCCACGGGAGATCGCGCCGCTGCTCGACGCACGGCAACCGGTGACACGCGCCCAGTACGCGCTGGCGGCAGACGCGTGGGAAGCGTTTCGTGCGCCAAATCCAACGGCCATAGAAGAGGTCCTCCGCAGTGACACCTCGGCCCTCCCGTTTCTTGCCGCCGCACTACGCCGCTTTCTCGAAGACTATCCCTGGACGATCGATGGGTTGACGCGAACCGAGCGGCGTCTGCTGCAGCTTGCACAAGATCCGATCAAGCTTTGGACCGCGTTTCCGAAGATGCATGAAGGCGAGACGGCGTACTACGTCACGGATGGATCGCTGGGGGAGATTGCAACAGATCTCTCGTCTGCCATACCGCCGCTCCTGACGCTTGACGTCGTGGCGACTCCGAAGGAGCCCTTGCCGCGCGGGACCATCGCCTCGACGCCGTTCGGTCGCGAGGTCCTGAATCGTCAAGCGGATCGGATTACACGATGCGGCATCGATCGGTGGATGGGCGGGGTTCAGCTCGAGGGCACCGGGCCGCTGTGGCGTTGGGACCCCGACGGCGAACACCTGACCGTTCAATGACGAGCGCACCATGACAAAACGCGCGCTGATCTTCGATCTCGACGGCACGCTCGTCGATACAGTCTACGCGCACGTTTTTGCGTGGCAGCAGGCGCTCTCGGAAGCGGGCCTGCCGATCGACGGTTGGAGGGTGCACCGGAAGATCGGGATGAGCGGCGGGCTCTTCACCCGTGCGATCGCTCGCGAAATCGGACGCGAGCTGGATTCGGATCAGGCGCACCAGCTGCAGAAGCGCCACGGCGAGATTTATCGAACGTTGTTGCCGAATCCGCGCCCGCTGCCCGGCGCACGATCGCTCGTGGCACGGCTGCGCGGCCTCGGCGTTCCGTTTGGCATCGCGACGTCCGGCCGGCGTCCGGAGATCGATCGGTCGCTCGACGCGCTCGGTGTCGGCAGCGACACGGTCGTGATCGAGCGCGGTGACGTGGCGCGCGCCAAGCCGGAGCCCGATCTTTTTCTTGCCTGCCAGGAACGGCTCGGGGTCGACATTCGCGACTGTTTCGTGGTTGGCGACGCGGTGTGGGATCTGCTGGCGGCGCGCCGAGCAGGCATGCTCAGCGTCGGCGTGCTGAGCGACGGCTACGGTGAGGAGGAACTGATCCGCGCCGGCGCGTTCCGCGTCTACCGCGATCCAGAGGAGCTCGGCGAGTCACTCGACGAACTCGGGGTGTTGCCGTGAGAGTTGGAAGTCCGGAGGTCCGGAAGCCCGGAAGTCCGGCAGCCTGAACTACGGTCCTCCGGACGTCCGGTCTTCCGAACTTCCGACACACGTTCATCTTCATCGTTCCACGATGTACTTCTCATCAATCCGTGAGACCGACGTCGTCCCCGCCTGACGCATGACGAGTTCCAGCTCGCGCCGCAGAATGGTGAGCACCTGCTCGACTCCCCCCTGACCGAACGCTGCGAGACCCCACACGTACGGGCGGCCGATGCATACGGCGGTCGCGCCTAGCGCGAGCGCTTTGAAGATGTCGCTGCCGCGCCTGAAGCCACTGTCGACGAGCACGGGCATCCCGCCGGCGGCTTGGACGACTTCGCGCAAGCAGTCGATCGACGCGCGGCCGCTGTCCTCGGAACGGCCGCCGTGGTTCGAAACCACCAGGCCATCGACTCCACGCGCCTTCGCCATTTCCGCATCTTCACGCGTCACGATTCCCTTGAGCACGATCTTCATCGTCGTGATGTCGCGAAGCCGATCGATCATCGACCAGTCCATGTCGAGCGGTGAGAGCCGCGTGGCGCGGGAGAGATCCAGGCCCGCGAACATCGGCCGTGCCGTGAAGTAGCGCGGTCCGGGCATCGCGTGGCAGGAGACACACTGGCGGTCGTCTTGTCGCGTGAGGCGCTGCTGGGTCAGGCGGTTGTTGCCGACGTTGTCCACGGTCAGGACGAGGACCGTGCATCCGGCCTTCTGCGCGCGCGAGACGAGCGCGCGCGCGACGTTCCAATCGTCGGTGGGGTAGAGCTGGTACCAGACGGGCTCACCGCGCGCTTCGTTGACGGCCTCGACGGCCGTGGATCCGGTGGTCGACAGCATCTGGAGCGTTCTGGTCACTTTGGCGGCGCGCGCCGCTCCGCCTTCTGCCTCCGGGCTGAACGCGCGAAGGCTGCCTACCGGCGCCAACGCGATTGGCGTGTCGTACGTCTTTCCGAAAAGTGTGACGGACAGATCGAGCTTGGTGACGTTCACGAGGCGCCGCATCCGCAGCTGATAGTGGCCGAACGCTTCGCGGTTCGCTCGCAGCGTCGCCTCATCGTCGGTGCCCGTTGCGAGGTAGCCGAAATGAGCGGGCGGCAGCGTGCGCTTCGCGATCGTCTCGAAATCAAAGACGTCGAGCGCTTCCTCGAGCTTGGAAGGTCCCGACACCTGCGCGTATGCGAGCAAAGGGCTCGCGGCGACGAACTGCAACAGCCGCCGCCGCGAGATCGTGGTCATCGATGCACGCCTACTTCTTGACCGTCGCGCCGGTCAGTTGAGCGAGCGCTGCGAGCGTGGTCTGCGCTGCGTTCAGCCCGAGCCGGAAGTCCTTGTCCGAGAACGTGGCATACACGTCGGTCGGTTGATGCCAGTGGGGGTCCCATCCCGCGCCGATGTGCGCGCCGCGCTCGTTCTCACGAAGGCTGATGGCCGGAATCAAATCCATGAACGGCACCGAATCTGTGTTGGTCATGTGCGGTCCTACGGCTGCCGGGTAGTCAGTGGCGTACTTCTCATTCGCGGCTTTGAAGAACCACGCGAGCTTCTGCGCGCCCTCGGCCATCTTCGCCGTCGTTTGAAACTCGATGTTGACGTCCGCTTCGGGGCGCTGCTCGGGGCTGACCTTTCCGTCAGCGTCCGGCATCCCGTGGTCGAACATCATCATGTCGTGCTGGATCATGCCGAGCCATTTGGGCTCGGGATAGCGGCGCGAGCCGGGCGGGTCTTCCTTGCCCTGCAGATCCTTACGCTGCTCGACGTACGCGCGTGCACCGTTCAATCCGGTCTCTTCGTTGTTCCAGAGTGCGAAGCGGATCGATCGCTCGGTCTGGACGTCAGGGCTGTGCAGCACGCGCGCGATTTCCATCACGAGCGCCGTGCCCGAACCGTCATCGTTGGCCGCCTCGCCCCAACCATGGCCGTCCATGTGGGCGCCGATGATGTACATCTCGTCGGGACGTGTCGTTCCGACTTTCGTGCAATACACCTGTTCGCGGGGTCCTGGTGTGGTCGGCTGCATGTTGAGTTCGCGCAGCTTGACGTCGGGCTGAAGGTTCGGATCGTTATTGACGCCGGTCCGTCCGCGATTGCCGAAGATCGTGCTGCCGCCTTGACCAGCGCGTCCGCGCCCGCCACCGCGTTGGCCGCCCTGCGCGGCCTGACCTTCGCCTCGTCCTGTTCCGGTGCCGCGGCCCTCGCCCGTGCCGCGGCCAGCACCGGTGCCGCGGCCGGCCGGTGGTTGGTAGTCGTACTTGATCCGTTCCGTGTTAGTGCACCCGTAGCTCTTCAGTTGGGCTTCAATCCAATCGATTGCCGCGCGGTTGCGGTCGGTGCCCTGTCGACGGTCGCCGAACTGGGTGAGGCCCTTGATCGTGGCCTTGTATTTTTCGAGATCGAGCCGCTCCACCAGCATCTTGACCGGATCTGGTGCCGCGTCGGCAGGTGTGGTGGCTGAGGGTTGCTGAGTCTGAGCGATCAACGCGATGCCGGCAGCCAGCACCGCCGCGCACAACATGCCCATGGTTCCGGTGACTGACTTCGAGCGCATGTAGATGGGGTCTCCTCCCGGTCAGCAGTGTAACGCATGAGGCATTTCTGGCCGTGTGATTGCTTGAGCCGGCGTCATGCCTTCAGCTCGCGGTGCGTTGCCCCTTTGGGCACGCGCGGCTGACATCGGAACGCTCGCGCTCGCCGTCCTCGCCTTGTATGTTGCGATTGACGGCGGGTTCATCCTGAACTCCGGCGGGGTTCGTCTGTCAGTGCGATCGGAGTGGCGCATCCTGCTCTGGGCCACCGGGTTGCTGATTGCGCGTCATTTTTTCGTACGCGATCATCCTTTGCACCACCGGGTTATCTCCGGGATTACGGAGGCGACGCGGGCCGCAGGTCCGCTAGCCGACGATCTTGCTGCACCGGACCAAGAGGTCAGCCGCCCGCCGGTTCGACGTCGTCGAATCCTGATTTACGCGATGTACGCGACCGCCATCGTGCTTTTTTACGTGGTGATGACCGCGGTGATGACGTATCCGCAGGTCAAGTTTCTAGGGACGGCCGTCAGCCTCGATCACGGCGATCCGCTTTTCTCGACGTGGAGGCTGTCGTGGGTCGCACACCAGCTCATCCGCGATCCGCTCAACCTTTTCAACGCGAACATCTTCCACCCCGAACCACGCACGCTCGCCTTTTCGGACGCGATGCTAGTGCCTGGGCTGCTCGCGGCACCGCTCTTGTGGCTGGGCGTCCCGCAGCTTCTCGTTTACAACATCACGTTCCTGCTCGGGTTCGCCTTATCGGGCGCCGCGATGTTCGTCCTCGTGCGATCGCTAACCCGTCACGCGGGGGCCGCGCTCTTTGCCGGTTTCGCGTTCGCGTTCCTTCCGTACCGGTTCATGCACTACTCCCACCTCGAGCTGCAGTACGCGCTCTGGATGCCACTGTGCCTGTGGGCGTTTCACCGGACCATTCGCACAGGCCGAGTCCGCGACGGCCTGCTGACCGGACTGTTCTTCGCGCTTCAATCGTTGTCGTCCTGGTACTACGGCATCTTTCTCGTGACCTTCATGGTGCCCGTTGCTGCCGGCGTCCTGATCGGGGAGGGAACGCTGCGGCTCGCGAGGCAGATGCGCGCGTTCGCAGCAGGAGGCGTGCTTGCCGGTGCCTTGATTGTGCCGATGGCGCTACCGTACTTTGAGGCTCGGCACGCAGTCGGTGAACGGCCGACTCCCGAGATCGAGTTCTACAGCGCCACGCCACGAAACTACCTGGCGGCTCACCCATCCAACGTCGTCTTTGGCACTGCTACCGCGGCGTGGGGTGGTCAGGAACGCGAGCTCTTCATGGGCATCGTCGTGCCGCTCCTGGCGTTTGTTGGACTGTGGCCATCGCTCTCGGCCGCGCGAATTGCTTACGCAATGGGGTTTGTCGTCGCGTTCGATATCTCGCTCGGCTTCAATGGTGTGAGTTATCCGTGGCTCCACGAGTACGTGCTGCCGTATCGTGGGCTGCGCGTGCCGGCACGCATGGCAATGGTGGTCGGACTGGCTCTGACGATCCTTGCTGGCTACGGCCTGGCGCGGATCTGCCGATCGATCCGCAATCGCACCGCCTCGATGGCGGTGGTGCTGGCGCTGACCGCGATCGTCTCGTTGGAGTATCGATCGCGTCCGCCGCTCAAAAAGATCTGGACCAGTCCTCCGCCGATCTACAACGCGCTGCCTGCCGGTACGAACAGCGTCTTACTGGAACTGCCTCTCTTGTTTCCCGACATTGTGACCGAGCCGATGTACATGTACTTTTCGACGTTCCATTGGAACGCGCTGCTCAACGGATACAGCGGCTTCAGCCCTCCGTCCTACTACTACCTGCGCGAAGCCGTGGCGTCGTTCCCGGATGCGACGTCCCTCGAAGAATTGCAGCGCCGCGGCCTTACGCATGTCGTCGTGAACGCCGTGTTCTGCGCTCCCGGCCAGTTCGACGACATCGTCAATCGCATCGAGCACAGCGGCTTCTTCGAACGCGTTGCGACAACTGAATGGGAACGGCACGACGTCCATCTCTATCGTCTGCGTGACGACTGGCGGACGTCCGGGACAAGCGGCATGAAATAGGCCGGCTCCGTTTTGCTCGACGCTATGGCCGCGGCGTCAAGCGCGCGCCCGCGCCGCGGGCTCTTCGCCGTCGGCGCCACCTTCATGACGACGCCGACGGAGCAGTACAGAGAAAAGAATCGCTAACGCTTGGTGGCCGTCCAGGAGCCCCCGCCGTCGACCGTCCCCTGGATCGTGTTGCCGTTCACCTTACCCGTGTACTTCGCCTTACCGGCGGTGAACGTGATCTGATCGCCGTTCATCTTGCCCTCGATCTTCGTCGACCCGAGCGTACCCTGCAGCTTCTGGAACTCCTGCTTCAGCGTCAGATCACCATGCGGCGTCGTCCACGTGCCCTCGACTTTGGCCGGCACGATCCACAGCAACGCCGTGCACCAGCTCGTGCACTCGCCGGAGATGTGCTCCGTCTGATCGGCTTCCCAATCTTCCATCGTGAACGAGTTCGAGACGATGCGAGTGCCGGGCTTCAGATTGAGAATCTTGGGCCGGAGCTTCAGGTTGATCTCGGGAAGCAGGAACATGGTGATAACGGTCGCCTTCGACAGGTCGGTCTCGAACAGATCGGCCTTGACGAATGTCGCCTTGTTCCCGTTGAGGCCTTCCTTCTCCGCGTTCTTCTTGGACAACTCCACCATGTCCGGGTTGTACTCGATGCCCATCGCGGTGGCGCCGCGCTTCGCCGCGGTGATGACGGTGCGGCCGTCGCCCGATCCGAGGTCCATCACGAAGTCCTGCGGCGTCACCTTGGCCATATCGAGCATCTTGTCGACGAGCGCCTGCGACGTCGGGACCCAGACGACGTCCTTGCCAGCCTGACCGACGCTGGGCTCGAAGGGCTTTTGCGGCGGATTGGCCTGCGCGAACGCGTTGGCCGCGGCCACCGCGAGACAGAAGGCCAGCGTCGCGATGCCGACCATGCGTTGCCTATTCATGAGATCACTCTTTCTTTAGGAATTGGGGTTTGGGTGAAATTCGCGTTGACCCCAAATAATACATTCGCTCCGCTGCCGCTGTTTACTGCGACGCGGGTCGTAGGGGGACGCGGATCACGCGGTAGGCTCTGCGGGACGCGGATCCACGCGGATGGGTGTTTAACGGGACGCGGATCACGCGGATCCACGCGGATCGGTGTTTAACGGGACGCGGATCACGCGGATCCACGCGGATCGGTGTTTAA
>Ga0209382_10006121_pt1 | contig 15528 bp, 14 predicted proteins | sample SoiMetdeltSBSDD5_FD_187599 | JGI IMG/M metagenome (GOLD analysis project Ga0209382, IMG submission 187599) | Bulk soil microbial communities from a Populus tree surrounding site in Tennessee, USA - Soil MetaG P. deltoides SBSDD5 (SPAdes) (version 2) | ecosystem: Environmental > Terrestrial >...
ACCGGCGCCGGCTTCGAGCGCTTCTGCAAGGCGGGTGAGACCGACATCTCCAACGCCTCGCGCGCCATCAAGAAAGAAGAAACCGAAGCCTGCCAGACCATCGGGCGTGAGCCGGTCGAGTTCCGTGTCGGCACGGATGCGCTGGCGGTGGTCATGTCCGCCGAGAACACCTTCGTGGACAGCCTGACCAAAGAACAACTCACGCAGATTTTCTCCGGTGAAGCCAAGACCTGGCAGGACGTCAATGCCGCCTGGCCGGCCGACGCCATCCAGATTTACTCGCCCGGCACCGACAGCGGCACCTTCGATTACTTTGTCGAAGCCATCCTGAACAAGGAAAAGGACAAGTTGCTCAACGTCGAAGGCGCGCAGTTCAGCGAAGATGATAACGTCCTGGCCCAAGGCGTCGAAGGCAGCCCCAACGCCATCGGCTACTTCGGTTACGCTTACTTCGCCAACTCGCAAGGCAAGCTCAAGGCGGTACCGATCGAAACCGTCTCCCCATCCAAAGAAACGGTGGACGATGGCAGCTACCCGCTCTCCCGCCCGCTGTTCATCTACTCCGACGCTAAGATCATGGCCGACAAGCCCCAGGTCGCGGCCTTCATCGGCTTCTACCTGCAGCACGTCAACGATGAAATCCTGGACGTGGGCTACTTCCCCGCCCCCACCCAGGCTCTCAACGCCGCGAAAGGCACCTGGCTGACGGCCCTGATGGCCAACGGCACCCTGACAGCGAAATAGTTTTTTGAAGCGTCTATTAAAAAACGTGGGCGGGCTGAGCTAGTCGCAGCCCGCCCACGGAGAAAAAACAGAATAGTGAAGCGTATGAATAATCATCTGACTTTTTGTTTTCTGAATCGTCTTGAGCGCTTGGAACAGAAAGGGTAAAAAAAATATGGCAACCCCGACGCTCCGAGTGAGAAACGGCCTCCTTGTGGATAACTCTCGAATCGCAAGTACCTCCGCCCAGGATTTAAAAAAACGTCACCGTCCGGCCGAGGCCCTGATCCAGGGCTTTCTATTTTTGTGCGGGCTGCTCTCCATCGTCACTACGCTGGGGATTGTGATTGTGCTAGGCCGCGAGGCCTGGTTGTTTTTTGGCAGCCCGGAGGTGGACCTCCGCGAATTCTTCGGCACCTTCACCTGGCAGCCGGCGATCGGCAAGTTTGGCATCTGGCCGCTGGTGAACGCGACGTTCATGACCAGCCTGGCCGCCATGCTCGTCGCGGCGCCGCTCGGCTTGAGCGCCGCGATTTATTTGAGCGAATATGCTTCGCCGCGCGCCCGCAGCTTCCTTAAGCCCACTTTGGAAGTGCTGGCCGGAGTCCCCACCGTGGTGTATGGGTTCTTCGCGCTGACGTTTATGACCCCGCTGTTGCGCATGCTCTTCGGCGTCAACACCGTGCAAATTTACAACACCGCCTCCGCCGGGATTGTGATGGGTATTATGATCCTGCCGCTGATTACTTCGATCAGCGAGGACGCACTCAGCGCTGTGCCGCGCTCCTTGCGCGAAGCCGCGTATGCGCTGGGCGCGACCAAGTTGGAGACGGCCGTGCAAGTGGTGGTGCCGGCCGCGGTCTCCGGCATTGCCGCCGCCTGCATTCTCGGCATTTCGCGCGCCGTCGGCGAAACGATGATCGTCGCCATCGCGGCGGGTTCCGGCCCGGCATTTACTTTCAACCCATTCCAGGCGGCCGAGACAATGACCGGCCACATCGCCCGCATCAGCGGTGGCGACTTGAGCTACGGTTCAATTGACTACAGTAGCATCTTCGCGATTGGGCTGATGTTGTTCCTGATTACGTTGGTGCTTAATCTGATTAGCCAGCGGATCGTGGCGCGCTTCCGGGAGAAATACGAATGAGCACCTTACCCAACCCCTCACCCTCTCAACCAGACAACGTCCCACCGACCCACGAGTCAGCCTCACCCTCGCAGTGGCAACCGGCGCTGGCGTTTCGGCACCGGATGGCCGCGCTCTGGCAATCTATCTTTCTGCTGGCGACGACGGTCGGGATTCTCAGCCTGGCCGTATTGCTCTACAACGTGATGGATGGATCGTTCGGACTGGTGGCCTATGAATATAAAGTGGATCCCGCCAGCCTCACCGACCAACCCCTGGAGACGCTGGATCAAGCGGCGTTAGTCGCGCTGCTCAAAGAGCGTTTATCCAAGGGCGCCTTCAATAAATTGAACAATGAAAAGGCGTTTGCGCTGCGCAGCCGCGACGAGGTTTATCAATTGGTCCTGGAGCGCGTGGTGCAACCCAAAGTGTTAGCGACCTGGCCCCTGACGGAATCACTCTTCAGTCGCGCGGCGATTGAGGCCGAGGTACAAGCCAAGTTCCCCAAAGCGCAGTTGGCCTTCCGGTCTTGGGTAAGCTCCGACTTTATCCTCCGCCCCATGTCGAGCGAGGCGCTGTACGCCGGTGTGCGCACGGCGGTGCTGGGTTCCTTGTGGCTGATCGCTATCACCATTCTTCTGGCCTTGCCGGTCGGAATTGGCGCCGCCATCTATCTGCAAGAATATGCGGCCGAGACCTGGCTCAATCGCCTGATCCAAACCAACATCAACAATTTGGCCGGGGTGCCCTCCATCGTTTACGGGATGCTGGGCTTGGCGATCTTTGTGCGGACGCTGGAACCGCTCACCAGCGGCGCGCTCGTCGGGGTGAGAGACTCAAATGGGCGCACGATCCTGGCCGCCGGGCTGACGATGGCATTGTTGATTTTGCCCTTGATCATCATCAATGCTCAAGAGGCCATCAAGGCGGTGCCGAACTCGTTACGCCAGGCGGCCTATGGTCTGGGCGCGACTCGCTGGCAGACGATTTGGAGCCATGTCTTGCCGAATGCACTGCCTGGGATCCTCACCGGCAGTATCCTGGCGATCTCGCGCGCGATTGGCGAGACGGCGCCGCTGATTGTCATCGGTGCGTCCACGTTTATTACAGTGGACCCCAGCGGCCCATTTTCTAAATTCACCGCCCTGCCCATCCAAATCTACAACTGGACCTCCCGGCCGCAGGGCGAATTTCGCCACATCGCCGCCGCGGCGATCTTGGTCTTGCTCGTCTTGCTGTTGAGCATGAACGCCGGCGCGATCCTGCTCCGGAATCATTTTAGCCGGCGGTATTAATGAAAGCAAAAAATTAGCCACGAATTTCACCAATTCGCTGCGCGCGAATTGAACTTAAAAAATTCGAGTAAATTCGCGCGTCGCGATTCGTGGCAACGATCTTTGCCTGGCTGAGTAATTCTAATGATTATGAAGGAGAGCTTATTATGACCTCCAACTTATCTTCCGACCACAACAACAAGTCCGCTATCGAAACTCGAGACCTGGACATCTTCTATCGCGATTTTCGAGCGATCGGCGAAGTCAATTTAAAGATTGAACGCCAAAAGATCACGGCCATCATCGGCCCGTCCGGCTGCGGGAAGAGCACGTTGCTGCGCGCCTTCAACCGCATGAATGACTTTGTGCCGGGGGCAAACGTCCGGGGCGAGGTCCTGCTGCACGGGCAGAACCTGTATGCGCCGGACGTGGATCCGGTGGAAGTCCGGCGCCACATCGGCATGGTCTTCCAAAAACCGAACCCGTTCCCCAAAAGTATTTACGACAACATCCTATGGGGCGCGCGGATCAACGGTTTCAAAGGGGAAGCCGACGAACTGGTGGAGCGCGCCCTACGCCAGGCGGCGTTGTGGGACGACGTGAAGGATAAGCTGCGCCAGAACGCGTATGAGCTGTCCGGCGGCCAGCAGCAGCGGTTGTGCATCGCGCGGGCGATTGCGATTCAGCCCGAGATCATCCTGATGGACGAGCCCTGCTCGGCGCTCGACCCCATCGCCACGCTCAAAATCGAAGAGTTGATGCAGGAGTTAAAGAAAGCGTACACGATCATCATCGTCACGCACAATATGCAGCAGGCCGCGCGCGTCTCCGACTTCACCGGTATGATGATGATGCGCTCCGATCGCTCCGGCGAGTTGATCGAATTCGATGTGACCCAAAAGATTTTCACCCGCCCCACGGACCAGCGCACGGAAGATTATGTGACGGGAAGGTTTGGATAAAAGAGGGTGTCAAGTGTTTAAGTGCCACGTGAACACATGATACTTGACACTTAAACACGTGACACTTAAACCCACACCATGAACAAAATTAATGTCATCTTTCTCTGCACGGGCAACTCCGCCCGCAGCCAAATGGCTGAAGCCTTGCTAAGGCGCCACGGCGGCGAGCACTTTGAAGTTTACAGCGCGGGCCTGGAACCGAAAGGTATCCATCCGCTGACGCAACGGGTCATGGATGAAATCGGCGTGAGCCTGAGTGGGCAGTGGTCCAAGAACGTGAGCGACTACTTAGGCAAAAAACACTTCGGCTATTTGATCACGGTGTGCAGCGACGCCGATGCCAAGTGCCCGACGACCTTTCCGGGCGTGGGCCAGCGGCTGCATTGGTTCTTTGAAGACCCGGCGGCCGTTTCCGGATCAGAGGCCGAGGCGCTCGCCAAATTTCGCGAAGTCCGGGATCAAATCCGGGCACGCGTCTTAGACTGGCTGAAAGAACCGGAGTTATTAGGAAGTTCCTAGAGTTCCTTGAGTTCCTTCAGTTCCCGTAATTCCAGGAACTCGGGGGAACCGCAAAAACCGCGGGAACTGAAGGAACTGTTCATCAGATACGGAGGCCCATCATGAACACAACCCTTGCGCCGGCTTTTTCCACTTCACCCTGGGAGACGATTGAAAGCGAAGCGCCCAGCTTCACCGTCCCCGCTCGCCACAATCCCCGGCTGCAAGCGCTTGTCGAGCGCATCAACGCCGACGAGGAACTCTGGCAGTTGTGGCGTTGCGCCAACGTCAATGCCATGGATCGGTCCGGGATCAGCGATCACGGCGAAGTCCACATTCGGATCGTCGCCAACGCGGCGCTCAAGTTGCTGCGCCTGCTGCGCGAGGCGGGTCACATGCCCAGCGCCGTCCTGCATCATCATCTATCCGCCGAAGATGCGGAAGTCATCGTCGTCCTGGCCGCCGCGCTGCATGACCTAGGCATCTCCATCCATCGCGACAACCACGAAGAATTCAGCCTGGCGCTGGCGAACCTGAAAGCCAAAGAACTTTTGGACGATCTGTACACCGTCAGCGAGCGCACCATCATCGTCTCCGAAGTACTGCACGCGATCATTGCGCACCACGGCGACGTGCGTTGTTTGACACTGGAAGCCGGCGTGCTGAAAGTGGCGGACGCGCTGGACATGGCCGAAGGCCGGTCGCGGATTCCGTTTGAGGCGGGCAGTTCGAGCATCCACGCCCTCTCGGTGGCGGCGATTGATAGCGTGACGATCAAAAAAGGCGAAAGCCGGCCGGTGCGGGTGGAAGTGCGCATGAGCAACTCCGCCGGCATCTTCCAGGTGAACGAGTTACTGCGGCGCAAGCTGCAACATTCGAGCCTGGCCGGGCTGGTGGAAGTCATCGCCCGCGTGGAGAGCGAAACCGAGAAGCGGCTGCTGCCGCTGTATACGCTGGAGGCGGCCGCGGATTAATAGTTACTCGGCCTCACCCCCGGCCCCTCTCCTGAACACGATCCTTCGACTGCGCGCGGAAAGGCGCCGCGCTTCGCTCAGGATGCGTGTTCAGGAGAGGGGAGAAATACAGGCTGCTCTGCTCCCCCTCTCCTGACGACGCTCTTGGTTTTCGTCGTCAGGAGAGGGGGTCGGGGGGTGAGGCCGCCCTACAACTTCCAAGGATGGTTCCCCGATGACTCTTCCCTCGCGCACGGCCCTCGACCACGACCTGCACCTCATCCAGGCGGATCTCCTGCGGATGAGCGATCTTTTGGATACCGCCATCCGGCGCGCGATGCGCGCTTTGACCGACCAGGATACGGAACTGGCGCGGGAGGTCATCGCCGACGATCAGTTCATCAACGCGCTCCGTTTCCAAATTGAGGAAACCTGCCTGACCTTGATCGCGACTCAACAACCGGCGGCCGGGGACTTGCGAACCATTGTCGCCGCGCAGAACATCGTCGGCGATCTGGAACGGATGGCCGATCACGCGGCCAGCATTGCGAAGACGGTGCTGCGGATCAACACCGAGCCGCACCCGATGTTGTGGGTGGACCTGCCGCACATGGCGAACTTATGCCGCGAGATGCTCCACCGGGCGCTGGATGCGTACGCGCTGCGCGACGCCGCCCTGGCGCGTGAGGTGGCCGGCCAGGATGAATTGATTGACCGGCTCTACCGTCAATTTTTCCGTGAGTTAGTCTCCGTGATGATTAAGGACCCGCACACGACGACCCCCGCGCTCTATCTGTTATTCGCCGCGCACAACCTTGAGCGGATCGGGGACCGGGTCATCAACATCGCCGAGCGCGTAATTTTTATGACCAGCGGCGAAATGAAGGAGCTGAATACCGGCCCGGATGGGCGGCTAGAGTAGATAAGTTATTGGGCTATACTCTCCAGCCTGAGACCACCTTAGGAGAGGTTCAATAGACGATGAAAAAACAGACCGATGTCCTGGCCATCATTTTAGGCGGCGGCGCGGGAACGCGCCTCCATCCCCTCACCAAGCGGCGCGCCAAACCGGCCGTGCCCATCGGGGGGCAGTATCGCCTGGTGGATATTCCCATCAGCAATTGTCTCAATTCCGGCCTGCAGCAGATTTACGTCCTCACCCAGTACAACTCGGTTTCGCTGCACCGCCATATCACGCAGACGTATAAGTTCGATCTGTTTTCAAATGGCTGGGTTCAAATTCTCGCCGCGGAGCAAACGCCGCGCAGCAACGAATGGTATCAAGGCACCGCGGATGCGATTCGGAAACAGCTCCCGGAACTGCGGGCGATGAACCCGCGCGATGTCCTGATCCTGTCCGGAGACCACTTGTACCGCATGGATTACCAGCCCTTCATCCAATCTCATCGCGCCGCTAAAGCAGATGTGACGCTGGCCGTGCTGCCGGTCGCGCGGGAAGAGACGCCGCGTTTAGGCATCGTGGAACTGGATGCGGACGAACGGATCATCAAATTTCATGAAAAGCCGACCTCGCCGCCTCCACCCATCCTCGCACCGCATGATCCGCAACGACCCTACCTGGCCTCCATGGGCATCTATCTCTTCCGCGCCGAGGTGCTATACGATCTGCTCGAAAGCCAAAGCGGTTCGGACTTCGGCAAGCACATCCTCCCCACCAGCCTGGAGGGAAATCGGGTGATGGCGTACCCCTTCGATGGCTACTGGGAGGACATCGGGACGATCCGCTCTTTTTACGATGCGAATCTGGCGCTGGCTCAGGCCAAGCCGGCTTTCAGTTTTTACGACTCGGAGCGGCCCATTTATACCCATCCGCGTTTCCTGCCGCCGACCGCCGTTGATGAAGATTGCATCCTGCACGATGTGTTGTTGGCCGACGGCTCCAAAGTGATCAATTCTCACATCCATCATTCCGTCATCGGCGTCCGCAGTCTGATCGGGCCGGGGGCCAAGGTGACACGCACGGTGACGATGGGCGCCGATTACTACGAAACGGAAAGTGAACGGACCGCGAACCAAGCGCAAGGTATTCCGAACCTCGGCATTGGTTCCGGCTGTGTGATCGAGGGCGCGATCATTGACAAGAATGCGCGCATTGGCGCGGGCGTGGTCATTCGTCATCTCCCGAACCGAGAAGATATGGAAACCGAGCACTACGCCGCCCGCGATGGAATCATTATTGTGACCAAGGACGGAATCATTCCGACCGGAACCGTGATTTAGAGTTTGTACACGGAGGGCACGGAAAGAAAGCCGGATGCCACGGATTTCTCTTTTTGATTTTCAGTAGATCACGAAAGCGTCCTGAGCGGAGCGGCGGGTCCTGAGCGGAACGCAGTGGAGCCGAAGGATTCCGCCGCGCAGTCGAAGGATGCGTCCCCAGTGCAAAGTGGCTTGTTTTCAGGCCCGAATCGCGCCCTTCGACTGCGTTCCGCAAAAAGCGCGGAACTCCGCTCAGGGTGCTCGCTCTTTTTCGTGATCTACTGATTTTCAGTGTCATCCGGGTTTTTCTGTGTAATCCGTGTACCAGGAAAAATTATGAATCGTCTAGCCCCTTTGAAACGTCGTTTGGGAGTCATTGATTTAGGCTCCAACTCCGCCCGCCTGGTGGTGGCGGCCTATACGCCCGGTCAAGCCTTCAAGATTACGGATGAAGTCAGCCGGCGCGTCCGCCTGGTGGAAGGTCTGGCGGTGAATCACCGATTGCAGCCCGGTGGCATGCGGCGGGCCCTGGAGGCGCTGCAGCTGTTCGCTACCTTTTGCAGGGCGAACGCTATCGCCCACGTTATTCCGGTGGCGACGGCCGCCGTGCGCGACGCGGACAACCGGGCCGAGTTTCTGGCAAAGGTTCAAGCGACCACCGGTTTGAGACTGCGCGTCCTGAGCGGAGAGCGTGAAGCTTACTTGGGTGCGTTGAGCGCGATCAATTCCTTGAATATAGCCGCCGGCTTGGTGATGGACATCGGCGGCGGCAGCGCGGAAATTAGCCGGATTCAAGGCCGGCGCTTCAAACACGGCGTCACGACGTCCCTCGGCGCGGTGCGCCTGACGGAAAGTTATTTGAGCCATGATCCCGTTCAGCCCCTGGAAGCCCGGCACTTGAAGCGGCATCTGGCCGACACCTTTGACACGCTGTCGTGGATGCGCCTGGGACCGGGAGAGGTCTTCGTCGGTCTCGGTGGCACCATCCGCGCGCTGGCCCGGATAGATCGTGAGAGCCGAGGTTATCCGATCAACTTAATCCACGGCTACGAGTTGGAGTTAAGCCGGTTGGAGCGTTTGCTTACCAAACTGCGCGGGTTGCGGGTGAAGGAACGGGCGCGACAGACCCGCGGGCTGCGCGCCGATCGCGTGGACAGCATTGTCGCCGGAGGCTGGGTGGTGGCGACGGCGATGCGCCGCGCCGGCGCTCAGCGCTTGATCGTCTGCGGCCAGGGATTGCGCGAGGGGATTCTGTACCAAGAATTTCTCAAGTCGGCCCGTTCGCCCATCATCCGCTGCCCACGCGAATTTAGCGTCCTGAACCTGGCGCGATTATATGGCTATGAAATTCCGCATACGCGGCAGGTCGCCAAACTGGCCTTGTCGCTCTTTGATCAACTCCACGCGGCGCATGGCTACAGCGCCGTGGAGCGCGGCTATTTGTGGGCCGCCGCCCAACTGCATGATATCGGCACGGTCGTGGACTACTATGATCATCACAAACATTCCGCCTATCTAATTCTCAGCACCGGCTTGCCGGGCTACTCTCATCGAGAGATCGCGTTGATCTCCCGCTTGTGCTTGTATCACCGCAAAGGCAATCCGGCGCTCGACCCTTTTACGCATGTGTGCGAACGCGGCGACCTCGACCGCCTGCGATGCCTGGCCGCACTGCTGCGTCTGGCGGAATGTCTGGATCACAGTCAGTCGCAAGCGGTCAGAAAGTTGAGCGTGCGCGTCAGTTCTCACACCATCTATCTGACGATCCATGTCCGGACGCGCGCTGAAGGCCGCATGGAGATTTGGGAGGCGCAGCGCGGCGCCGATTTGTTCGAAGCCGCCTTTGGGCGCAAATTGGAAATTGAGGCGGCGTGATCACGGGTTCCATTTGCCCTTACGCCTTTTGAGTCAACGGATGAAACAGATTGAACGAATTTAAGAATGAATCTTAAGCATCTTCCGTTTCATTCGTTCCATCCGTTGACTCACTGAGCATTGATCCAATAAGAAACCACTCTCGAGAAAAAACCATGGCAACCTTACCGGATGGCACACCCCTACGCGGAAAATTATTCATCGTCGAAGGGATTGACGGCTCAGGCAAAAGCACGCAGCTTGACCTGCTGCACAAATGGCTGCTGAGTCGTGGCTATCTGGTCGCGTTCACCGAATGGAACTCGTCGCCGGTCGTGCGCCAAACCACCAAGCGCGGCAAGGATCGCCGGCTGCTGTCCCCGGCCTCCTTCTGCTTACTCCATGCCGCCGATCTCGGAGACCGGATTGAACATCAAATTCTACCGGCGCTGCAAGCGGGCGCCATCGTTTTGGCCGACCGTTACATCTACACCGCTTTCGCGCGAGATGTCGCGCGCGGCGTGAACCGCGAGTGGGTCCGGGCCGTTTATCGCTTCGCCGTCCGACCGACAGCCGCTTTCTATTTCCGCGTGCCGCTCGAAGAGTCGCTGCAGCGCATCGTCGGCGGCCGGCCGGAACTGAAATACTACGAAGCCGGACTGGACCTGGGACTGAGCGGCGATCCGTATCAATCCTTTCGACTGTTTCAAGGTTTGATCTTGGAAGAATATGATCGCCTGGTGGAGGAATTCGGGCTGATGGTGATTGATGCGACGCTGCCGCTGGTGCAGCAGCAAGCCCAAGTTCGGAAACTGGTGCAGTCGCATGTGAAAGGCGCGCAGAAAGTTGATCACCGTCCCTGGCGCGCCGTGCTGGCGAAGGAAGGCTTGTACGGACGCTATCTAGATGAGTTCCAGACCGGCGGCGAGGAGGAGTAAGAATGACCCGCGTCTTAAGTTATGGACATTCGCTGCCGGGGTTGAAAGAGAAAAAATTACCCGGCAAGTTGATTGTCGTGGAAGGGACAGATACCGCCGGGCGTTCCACGCAAATCGCGTTACTGCGCGAGTGGTTGGAGACCAATGGCTATGCGGCGACGGAGACCGGCCTGCGGCGCTCGGAGTTGGCCGGGACCGGCATCCAGAAGGCGAAGCGCGGGCACACGATGGGCGATGTGACGATGAACTTGTTTTATGCGACGGACTTCGCCGACCGGCTGGAGAAACAGATTATCCCCGCGCTGCGCGCCGGCTTTGTGGTGCTGACCGACCGGTATATCTATTCCATGATTACCCGCGCCCAAGTGCGAGGCGTGGACCCGCAGTGGATTCGGGACATCCTCGGCTTCGCGATCGTTCCGGACTTGATTCTGTATCTGAAAGTTGATCTGGAGAATATTATCCCGCGCGTGGTGAACAGCGCCGGGTTTGACTACTGGGAATCCGGGATGGATTTTCTCAAGGGGGACGACATTTACGAAAATTACGTCCGCTACCAAACGGCGATCCTTAACCAGTTCGAGGCGCTGGCCGAGGAATATCATTTCCACAGCGTGGATGCCAACCGTGGCGTGCCGGAAATTTTTGCCGATCTGCGCGACGCGATCCAAACCGTGGTGGGGGATATGCACGGTCATGCCGGGTTGAGCGAGGCGCCGGTGCGGCGCAAAGCCAAGCCGGTGCTTAAATAAAGTTCCTTGAGTTCAAGGAGGTCCAGGAACTCAAGGAACTGAAGGAACTTATCTGGTCTAGTTAAGCCACGGGGGATGGCGTCGGACTCGGATTAAGCGCCAGCAGCAGGCGGGAGACGCGCCGCTGCAGGCGATCCGCGCGAACGGCCGGCCACGCCTGAGAGAAGGCCGCCAGATGTCGTTGTTCATCCACTTGCCGGGTCTGAGAATAGGCCAGGATTCTTTCCGCTGCTTCTCCCGAGGGCAACGCTTGAGGCTGAGTCAGCGCCTCCGCCTCGACCTGCAGAAAATCCGCCAAACGCTGCTGGAGCAATTCCACATCGCTGACGGCGCCCAAGTGATCCTGAGCCCGCACTAAATCCGCAATCACTGGTTCCACGTGTGACCCAAGCGCCGGCTTGAAGAATTCCAAAGCATACCGACATTTCTTGAGCGCCAACCGGAGCGGATGGTAGGTCTTCGGCTTATCGAGCACAACCGCCGCCTGCCGATCCGTCACCTCCGCCAGGATCGCCGTCAAGACCTTCGGCGCCCCGGCTTGAAGCGGCTCATCGTCCTGAACAGCCGGCATCGCAATAAACTCGGCCAGCACGGTCTGTAATTCGGTGGCCTCGGGTCCGCTCAACCAATTCCGAGCCGCCGCTAGAGCCGTCCGCTGCTCCTTCTCCCACGCTGCTCGGAGCGGCAAGTGTTCCTCAGCGTGCTCGGCTTCATACGTTTTCACATCCGCCAGCAAGACTTCCAGATACCACACCGGGCCGAGCAAATTCTCCACGTCTTGTAAACGGCGGCGTAATTGCTTGACGGGTTTCCGAATCAGATAAGGACTGAACAAATCCAGCGCGGCGCGCAAACGTCGGAGTGAGAGGCGCACCGCTTTCACCGCGGCCGGGTCGCCGGATAAAGCCGCGGCTTCATTCGCTTGCCAGCGGAGCCAGTGCCGGGCCATGATCTGCCGGACGAACTGAGGCATCTGCGTTTGCGGCGCCACGGACAAATCCGCCACGGTCTGCAAATCCTCCGCGGCCGGCGTGGTGATAGCCACCTCCAGGTCCGTTTTGAAGAGTACGCGCCATAAGTCCGCCTTCTTATCCGCGCGGGCCGCGTCGCATTTAGCCTCCGGGCCGGAGAGATGGAGCAGGATGGATCGAGGGGTGATAACCACTTTCTGCAGTTGGGTGGATTGACTCTGGGAATAGTCCAGCCCGTCCGCCACGCGCAGCAACGCCGAAAGGGCCAAGGTCTGCCGGCGCTGAGCCGGAGACAGCCCTTTGAAGCCGTCAGCTTTTTCCGGCTTAACTTTTTTGCGATGAAAACCGACCGTGTAGGCGATTATGCGCTGCTGCCGGTCGGTATAACCGCTGAGATTCATTCCCAGCAAAAGCTCGCGGCCGGACGTATGGTGCTGCACTTCATCTATCTCCAGCGCGACGTTATGCAGCAGCGCCGCCGTAGATAAAATTTGGCGCGAACGCGCCGGCAGGTGATGCAGTAAACGCGTCGCCTCGAACAATTGCAAAGTCAGATCGGTGACCTGCTGGGCATGGGCTAAGTCCACTTGCGCGGCAGTGAGGATCTCTTCGACGGACAGAACGGGTCGGGGAAAGTCGGCGAGGCGTCGACGCTCAAAGCGCTTGATCGCGCGGGTGACCGTCACATCGGAAACGCCGAGGGCCGTCGCGGTGGCAGTCGGGGGAGCACCGGCCGCCGCTAACAATAGAATCCGCGCCCGGCGGGCAGTCGGCTCAGGACTGTGATCTTTGTGCCAGTGCAACCAGAAATCTTCAACGGGGGTAAGCATACGAACCAACAGCCAATTTCTTTAACGTCTGCCGTGTTTAACGGGCAAACGGCTTTCCGTGTCACGAATCACCGGCTATTTATCTAGCAGCCGAATCTACCGAGGCGGAGATGGAAAGCCTCGGCGCTGGAGGTATTCTCCGGCGCACGAGTTTCAAAACGACGAGGCCCACCACGCTCCCAAAGGGAAGCGGTCCCCAGGTGCGCGAATCGAAGCTATCTAGCGGGTTGTCGCCATAGACAAAGAAGTGCTGATCCGGAATGTGCCGGACCCACCGCCAATCCAGGCTATCGCAGGGCCGTTCGTTTTCCAGAAAATACTGATCCTCTTGATCGGCATAGACCGCAAACGTATCACCCGGCAAGCCGAAGATGCGCTTGACACACGGTTCCAGTCTGCCAACGGATTGGGAGCCTTGAGCGGGAAATGATCGAGGCCAGACGACGACGATTTGTCCCCGATGCAGCCAACGCCTCGGCCAGTGGCGTATGACCAGCACGCGATCTCCGTCCTGGAGGGTGGGCTGCATACTCTCGCGCCGCACCGTGACCACGACCAGGAAAGCCCGCGCCAATCCCAGCGTCCCGCCGAGGCCGAACAGCAGCGCAACAATTATTAAGGCGTAGTCTTTCATGGCCCACTCTTAGTTAAGACACACGCAACAACTGCGCAATTTCTCCGAGCTGGGTCCAAGCCACCACAAATAGCGCCGCGCCCAGTCCGATCACGACACCTTCCACCAAACTCAGAGTCACCGGACTCCGATTCAGCGCGAGAGCCGCTGACCCAACCAACGCGCAGCCGATGAAACCGGCGTTGCGCCACAAGTCATAGTCGGAGCGGGGTTTCTGCATAACGCCCGCCTTATGAGCAGGCATCTCAATCTTTTGCCTGTGGGCCAGCATCAAACCTAAGAGGAGCAGGGCCGCCAACGCAAAGCCCGGGCCCAAGAGCGGGCCATCCAGCGCCAGGAACAAGATCACCGCCAGTTCGCCAATCAAAAATAATAACGGGGCGAGGCGGCTGAAGCGTTCCGGCAGAATCTCCAAACTGGAAATCGTCCGCTCAAACGGCGGCAGGTTCGGCGCTTTGCCTAAGAACGCGAAGAAAAAAAGTAACCCCAACACGATGCGGCAAAAGATCAAAAGGTACGCGATAAACATCGTTGGTGTTCGCCTCCCGCGAGACTCTCTCTTTGATCAAAGCTTGACTTGGAAAGCCAGAGGCCGCACAGGCCCTAAGCAAATCAACGGCCTAGGCGGCGGAGGTGTTACGCCGTCAAAGAAGTGTTTGAGGGATGAGGTGGGGTCACGAGACCCGTGCCGGTGGAGCGGAGGAAAAAATGCAGCCGGTCTGCCAGGGCGAACGTGGACGTCAGTCGGCTGCCTGAAGCGCAGCGGATTGCGAGTCGGCGGCGGGCACGGCTTGGTCGGTTGAGGCCGGCGCCGGGAAACAAACTTTCAAACCGGCGGCCAGATAAATGGCTAGATAACCAACGATGGACGGTAACGGGGGCACGCCCAAGCGCGCTTCAACCACTCGATCTATTTGGATTAATAACGCGCCGACCAGCGTCAAAAGCAAACCCGCCTGCCCCGCCGGCGTCTGCACTTCGGCGGATAGGATTAGAAAGAGGATCGGCATTAAGAGAAAGACGAGATGATGATACCAAATCAAACTGGAACTAACGGTCATACTCACGATGCCAAAACAGAGCAGGGCGACCGGATTACTTTTTTTAACGTGAAAGAACAAGGCGCCGATCCAGGTCAGTAGCACCAGCCCGGTAAACAGTGAGCCGACCCAAGAAAAGTCTACCGGGAGGGCTAAAGTCCGGGCGAACCAATTAATGGTATTCGCCGGCGTTTGACTATTGAGGTAGGGATAGGCTTGAAACAACCTCGGGGAAATTTCCAAGAAATCTCGCCAAGGTTCTAAACCGAAAAACAGCATGGAAGTGACCAGCAACCCCAGCACGCCCGACAGGGTGCGCAGGCACCGGCGCCAATCCTTACAAAAAAACGGGAACGCTAGCAAAACCAGCGGGGTGATCTTAATTGAAATCGCCAGGGCCAGTCCCCAATCTCCGATCCAGCGATAAGCGGGGTTTAAGATCCCGTGCACATAGGCGGCGATCCCCAACAGCAGCAGCGAGTTAATCTGTCCCACACTGAGTTGTTCCCAGAACGGGGCATAGATTAAAGCGCCGGCCGTAAGCCAGATCACCTCCACCGGGCGCAGACGAACGGGGGTGAGGTGCAAGATGATTGACAAGGTAAGCAAGAGACTCATCAGGCTGAGGTAGCACTCCAGTAAAGCGTGGAGGGGCCTAGGTCTTGTCGAAAAAGGGGTTCATTGGCAAACTTTCGGGACTACCACATCACGAGAGAAGCCAATGAACCCACAAAAGCTATTTTGCCCGAATCT
>Ga0209382_10006123_pt1 | contig 15528 bp, 16 predicted proteins | sample SoiMetdeltSBSDD5_FD_187599 | JGI IMG/M metagenome (GOLD analysis project Ga0209382, IMG submission 187599) | Bulk soil microbial communities from a Populus tree surrounding site in Tennessee, USA - Soil MetaG P. deltoides SBSDD5 (SPAdes) (version 2) | ecosystem: Environmental > Terrestrial >...
ACCAGGCAGCGGACCTGCAGATCATGCTCACGGCGATTGCCCGCACAGCCGCACGGCTGTGCGCGGCCAACCACGCCGTGATTTATCTCATCGATGGGGAGCGTTACCGCCTCGTCGCGGATTGCGGCCGGCGCCTTCGGGGACGTGCGATAGGAGATTCGTTCCCAGTTCACGAGCGCACTCCGATTACCCAGGCGTTCCGAGAGCGACGGACCATACACGTTCGCGATCTCGCTGCCGCAGCGCAGCGCCGTTTCCCCGACATTCTTGCCCTCCAACGGTCTGACCAGGTGAGAACTGTGCTCGTGGCGCCGTTGCTCCGGGCCGGAATTGCTATCGGCGGGATCGTAATCCGTCGAACGCGCGTTCAGCCATTCACAGCGACGCAAATCGCGCTGCTCAAGACCTTCGCCGCTCAAGCCGTCATTGCGATTGAGAACATGCGCCTGTCCAACGAGACGAAGGCGGCGGTGGAACAGCAGGCGGCAACAAGCGAGATCCTGCGCATCATTTCGAGCTCGCCGACCGACGTTCAGCCGGTGTTCGATGCCATCGCCGCCAGTGCGAGTCGGCTCTGCGGCGGCGTAGCCGCAATCGTAACCCGGCTCGACGGCGAGATGATCCACCTGGTCGCTCACCACAACCCGCGTCCAGGCATTGTGCCGGTGACCGCCCGACTTTACCCACGGCGCCCGAGCCGCGACACGACGACAGGTCGCGCGATCCTGGATCGCAAGATCGTGCACATTCCCGACGCCGAGAAGGACCCGGAACTCGCGCCCAACCTCGCCCGCGACTTAAACGCCCGTACCTTTGTCGCGGTGCCGATCCTGCACGACGGCGAGCCGATCGGGGCGATATCGGTATCCAGCGAGGGCAAGGACGCATTCGCTGCCGGCCAGATAGAGTTGTTGAAGATCTTCGCCGACCAGGCGGTCATTGCCATCGAGAACGTGCGCTTGTTCAAAGAGCTAGAGACGAAGAACCGGGAACTTACCACCGCTCTCGATCGGCAGACAGCAACGAGCGAGATCCTGCGGGTTATCTCCCGCTCGCCGACCGACGCACAGCCGGTGTTCGACACGCTCCTGCGGAATGCGGTGCAACTCTGCAACGCGGTCAACGCGAGCTTGTATCGGTTCGACGGCCAGCTCATCCACCTGGTCGCCAACCATAACTTGCCGCCCGCGCTACTCGGGTCCTGGCAGCGGATGTTTCCACGGCCACCGGGCTGGCCGTTGCGCGTAGTGCTGACGAGCGGCGCCATGCTGCGCATCGACGACGTGTCCTCTGGCGAGACCGCCTGGTCGGAAGCGGCACGCGACGCACTGCGGATCATGGACGCTCACAGCGCGTTGTTCGTACCCGTGCGCCGCCAGGGCCAATCCATCGGCGCGATTGCGCTGTTTCATCGCGACATTGCCGCCTTCACCGATCAGCACGTGGCGCTCCTCCAAACCTTCGCGGACCAAGCGGTGATCGCCATCGAGAACGCGAGGCTGTTCCAAGAGCTTGAGGCCAGTAATCGAGAGATCGCCGAGAAGAGTCGTCAGATCGAAGTTGCCAGCCAGCACAAGTCCGAGTTCCTCGCCAACATGTCGCACGAGCTGCGAACACCGCTCAACGCGATCATCGGGTTCTCAGAAGTCCTGACCGAGCGCATGTTCGGTGAACTCAACGAGAAGCAAGAGGAGTATCTGAAGGACATCTACGCCTCCGGGACCCACCTGCTCTCCCTAATCAACGACATCCTCGACCTCTCGAAGATCGAAGCCGGGCGGATGGAACTCGAGCTGACAGAGTTCCATCTCCCCACTGCACTCGACAGTGCCTTGACGCTGGTCCGCGAGAGAGCGGGACGAAGAAGTATCGCCCTGCAGATGAACATCGATAGCCGATTGGGCCAGATTCAGGCAGACGAGCGGAAGGTCCGTCAGGTCGTCCTGAACCTGTTGTCGAATGCGATCAAGTTCACACCCGAGGGCGGGTGCATCGAGGTCGCGGCCACGTCAAAGGACAGGCTCATCGAGGTCTCCGTCAGCGACACCGGGGTCGGCATCGCGCCGGAGGATCAGGAAGCGGTGTTCGAGGAGTTCCGGCAAGTAGGGACGGCCGACAAGAAGGCTGAGGGAACTGGTCTGGGGCTGACTCTCTGCCGGAAGTTCATCGAACTCCACGGCGGGCGAATCTGGGTGAAGAGCCGGGAGGGCGTCGGCTCGACCTTCACGTTCACGATCCCGGTGCATCCGGAGAAGTAAGCGTCAACGCCACCCTGCCCGGCCCCAGAACCTATCACTCCCGGGGGGTTGTGTGCGGGGATCGGGATGCCGCTGAGCGGTGATTGAGTGCCCGCTGGTGAACCTAGCGTTCTGCTAGACTTCCGCCAGCCCTCCAAACCGAGGTGTCTATGCGCGTGATCGGGGTCGTCATTCGAGTGCTAGCCTCGTTCTTTGCATTGCGTGCCGTCGAGACGCAACAGGCCCTTCGCGAACTCGGCGACGCGCTAGTGGAGATTCGATGCTGACGGAATTGCTCGCCTTCCTCGACGAGTTGCTCTCCTACCTCGAATCCGTCCGCGACGTCCGTGGTGACGAAGGCAGACCCGGGGGGAGATCGCCGGAGATCGAGCGGTTGACCGAGAAGACACGGGCCCTGCGCGACGCGGTGTCGGCGGAGAGCCAGAAACACTGACGAGAAGCGGCGCCGTCCCAAATCAAATTGACCCATCACCCAGGCAGCGCCCGGCCTGGTGCGCGTCGCGCCGTTCAGCTAGGCTCCCGCTAGCCGTCCTCCACCGAGGTGCCCATCCGGTTGATCGGGCTGGTTCCGCGTTTTCTAAAGGCGCTGATCCTGCCCGAATGAGCAGGTGCGAGTCCTTGACGGCCCGCCAATCTCGCCGTCACGCCCGGTCGGAGCGAAGCGTATGACGACCTAGATATTCCAAGGCAACCCCGACCAGTTCTATCTGGACACATACTTGTCCCGGGCCCGCAAGATCGTCCGGCTCGTTCGCCAGAAACACTTCGCAGGCGACATGCGCCGCGGCGATCGTGTGTTCATCTGGCGGGCGAGTGGCAAGGCAAAGGCCACCGCCGGCGTAGTCGCGAGCGGCTGGCTGACTGGTTCGCCCACGGAGCGTCTGGAAGACTGAAGGGCGCCGATCTGTGGAAGGTTCCCGAGAAAAGCGTGCGCTTCGTGTCGGCATCGATGTCGATCGCGTCGCCGGCGCCAAAGAAGTCGTTCAGGCGAAGTGGCTTGAGGACGATCCGGCGCTTTCCACGCTCCGTATCCTTCGCATGCGTAGCGAGACGAACTACCAGCTCAGCCATTCGCGACCAGTTCCGTCCGCTGCGCTCGCCCGCGCCGGTCGCGGCGTGGTACAACGCCTTCGACACGCGCGACGTGGTCGCACTGTACCCCCTTGACGCAAGCAACTTCCCCGTCCATCCGCCGATCGAGAACAACGCGAAGGTGAAGAACTCGACCGACAACCGGCACGGGATCGCCGGCTACCTCGATGACGCGGAGGTCGCAAAGCGCGTGCTGGGCCCGTTCTCGAGCTGCCATGCCTGGCGCGGCGCTCCCGGCAAGCCATTCGGCTACACGCGGCGTAGGAACACGTCACCGCTGTGACGGCCGCACGAAAGGGCAGATTAGTCAAAGCAGTTCGTTCAGCGTGTAGCAGAAGTGGTCCGTCAGTTTATGCGACAGCCCGCGCTTGCGCCAGCGCTCGAGTTGGATCTCTGTTGCCCTTGCGACATACTTCTCGAAGATCGCATCCAGCTTTCGTGCCAGTGCTTCGTCCCTGATCGATAGCGTAATCTCGTCGTTCGTTTCGAACGAGCGGTCGTCGAAGTTGCTCGAGCCGATGGCGCTCCAGACACCGTCGACGGTCATGACTTTCTGGTGCAGCAGAGTATGTGGATATTCGAACAGGCGAACGCCGCACCGCAAGAGCTTCTCGAAGTTACGGTGGCCGGCGTGCTGCACCATGGGGTTATCCGAGCCACTGGTCGAAGGCATGAGCACACGCGCGTCAACGCCGCGCGCCACTGCGTTGCCGAAGGCGTCAATGGCATCGGGCTCAGGGATGAAATAGGGATTCTGGATCCAGATGCGCCTACGTGCCAGGCAGATCGCGGTGTGGTGGAGGATTTTCACGGCGGGCGCCGAGTTCTCGGGCTTGGCGAACACGGCGTGCATCAGGATGTCGCCCGCCGGCTCCAGCGTGGGAAACACGTCGTTACCCACGAACAGTTCCCCCGTTTCGCCGGCCCAGTTCTCGCTGAAGGCACTTTGCACGCTGTGCACTATGGGCCCGTGCAAGTGCAGACTGATATCGGCGTTGTGCTTTCCGTCTTCCGCGTCGCCCAGCCATTCATCTACGATGCAGTGGCCGCCTACGAAGGCCTCGCGTCCATCGATGATCACCAGCTTGCGGTGGTCACGGTCGTTGAGCACCCCAATGTTTCGCAGCTTCCGTTCGTGGAAGAAGACCACCCGGCAGCCCGTGTCACGCATCTGCTGCACGACTGCGTCGCCGACGGCTTTAGAGCCCTCGGCATCGAGCAGGACTCGCACCTTTACGCCCGCCCGCGCCCGAGCAATCAGAGCATCGGCGACCCGTCGACCCAGAACCCCCTCTTTCCACAAAAAGGTCTCGAGGTGCACGGATTCTCGCGCTGCCTGGATGCGGCCGATCAGCACATCGAAGAAGGCGCCGTTCTCAAGCACTGTCACCGCGTTGCCGGGCACAGCGGTGCCCACGGTCAAGCCCGCGAGCGTGGGCATCAGCTCGTGGATCGTTGAGTCACATTCGATGTGGAGGTCCGCGTCTCGATGTCGCCGGATCGACCAGATGGCGAGGGCCAAGAGGATCACGAGGCTGAGCAGCAGCCCACCCAGGAACGCTACCATCACGGCTGATTTGGCAAGTTACGAAACTGGGATCGCCTGGATCGGCGCCACTGCGAGTCGCGTTCTAGCGGTGCGCCAGACTCCATTTCCGTTTGTCGAATTCGAGAGTACGTGCGTCGTCCCACGGTGGTGCCCTCTCGCGAGACTGGCTCCGCGACATCGCCTGGCGGCGAGTCGTTGCCAGCGGCGTCCAGTGCCTGGTCTTGCTCGTTCCGAGCGGATCACTGAACCCGAGGTAGCGATGGAACGAACTCGTTCGGACCTCGAGCCTCCAGGAGTTGAAGCTGCACTCCCAACGACCGGGCCGCGACGTTCACTTCTCTTATCGCGAGCTGGTGGTACGCATTGGCCGGGTTCGAGAGGATGGCCACACGGCGGATCTTGGGGACGGTCTCCTTGAGCAGCTCCAGTTGTTTGGCGACGATTTCCAGGCCGGCGTAGCCGGACACCCCTGTGACGTTCCCGCCCGGGGTAATGTGCCTGGTGTCCCTACAGCTGTATGCGCCTGCTATCTGTGTCGGGGTAGGGATACTCCATGTGGCGCGCCGTCGCGCGAGCGATGGTCTCGCCAAAGTACTGCTCCACAACCTTGAGCGACATGTCGATTCCCGCAGAAATGCCTGCCGAGGTAAACACCCGCCCATCCTGCACGAAGTGCTTGTCGTACTGGACACCTACTTCAGGGAAGGAGTCGCGCATCGTGTCGAGAAAGCGCCAATGAGTCGTTGCTTGCAGACCATCCAGAAGCCCGGCAGAACTCAGTAGCAGCGAACCCGTGCAAACGGCAGTCACTGTCTCCGCGTGCGCGGCGCGCGCACGGAGCCACTCATGCAGTACGGCGTTCTTCATGTGATGACGGAAGCCCCAGCCGCCTGGGACGACAACGATATCCAGAGGTGGACAGTCCGACATCGCGTGATGAGGGAGCACTTGCATGCCGCCAGTGGCTATGACCGCACCTGAGTGTTCCGCGATCAGCAGTGGGAGAAATGGCGAAGGCTCGTCTCGACGTTTCTCCTCGTTCATTCTAGTGACCGAGAACACCTCGAACGGACCACAGAAGTCGAGTACCTCGACCTCTTCGTAGATGACGATTCCGACGCGCTTTCTTTGCATGAGGCTCTCCATGCTGAACGGAACAGTTCAACTCTTTCGATGGTGAGCGTGAGGCCTAACTAGAATTATACGGAACTAGATAATCCGCGTGACGCAGCGCGCCTGGTCCGTATATCGCGGAACAGCGATCCAGATGCGGACATCCAGAAGTCTTGTGTTCCCTGCGGTTAGCGGCGTCAGTGCTCATTCCGTCGTCGGGATACACAGACCTGTATATCCCAACATTCCCCGTTTCGATACGCGAGCCCGATCAGTCGCATGAGCACCTCGATGGAGGATGGCTGGCGGGAGTCTAGCAGATGTGAATTCCAGGGGCTCCCACGCCGTCCGCTGCGTCGCGAGGAAGGGCGTGAGCACACGGCTGCCCGATCGCGCCAACCACGTCGTCGGACTAGCGGTTGCACCGGACGCGGTGCACAAATATGTTCCCTGATAGGAGCGCGTGATTTCCGATCGAACGAAAGGAGAACACATATGGCCGTTCTGATGACTGCTCACATTCCTGGTGCAACCAAGGAGATGATCGACGGGTTGCGACCGCTGCTCGGACCGATTCGGACGGCGAAAGGCTTCGTCGTACATACGAACGGGCCGGTGCCCGGCGGCTGGCGTGTGACCGAGGTGTGGGACTCGCGTGCCGACTTCGAGGCGTGGTTCGAGGCTTCGGTCAAGCCTGCATTTGCTGAGGGCGGTCCGATGCCGTCGATAACGTTCGACGAACTGAACGAAGTCGTTATGGCGTAGAAGCCTCGACGAATGCTACGCGTCTGGCAACGCACTCGACAAGACCGAACGAGCACAGGAGCTGGCCGCGTTGGTCGAGCACGCGCTATTCGATGACTTGGTCCGCCCGGAGCAGGATCGACTGCGGGATCGTAAGGCCGAGCGCCTTCGCCGTCTTCATGTTAATGACCAGCTCGAACGTGGTCGGCTGCTCGATCGGAAGGTCACCGGGCTTCGCGCCCTTGAGGATACGATCGACATAGCTCGCCGCTCGCCGAAGCATGGCATGAACGTTCGGGCCGTACGACATGAGCCCCCCGACGTCGACGAACTCACGCCAGCCAAACATTGTGGGTAGGCGCTGCCGCGCGGCCAGTTCAACGATGCGCTCGCGGTGCACGAACGCGAAGGCATGAGCGAATACGAGTAGCGCGTCAGCTCGCTCGCGTGTGGCCTTCGCGACGAGCGGCTCGAGATCGTCCGGATGGCGGACCGCCAGAAGTTGCAGCGTTACACTCATCGTGCGAGCAGCGGTTTCCGTCTCCCGTAGCTCCGGCACCGTCGACACTTCGGCGGGAAGGTAGAGGATAGCAACGCGCGCGGTTCGCGGGAAGGTCTGCTTCAGCAGTTCGAGTCGCTTGGCGGCCAAGTCGCTCGACATGAACGACAGGCCTGTGATGTTCCCACCGGGCCGCGCGAGATTCGAGACCATGGCAGTTCCCACCGGGTCTCCGCTGAACGCCATTACGATCGGAACGGTGCTTGTTTTCCCTTTCGCCGCCCACACCGAGGCCCCGATGGCGACGATTACGTCTACATTGCTCGCGAGCAAGTCGTCAACGAGCGCCGGGAGACGATCCAGGTGCCCGTCGGCCCACCGATAGATGATGAGGAGATTCTGCCCCTCGACGTAGCCGAGTTTACGGAGCCCATCGCGAAACTCGTCTACGCGCGCATCCTGCGCCGTGTCTGAATTGAGGATGCCGACGCGTGGTACCTTCCCGGCCCTATATTGCGCCTCGGCGGCGAGCGGCGCGAGAACGAGACTGACAGCGAGAACGACCGCGAGCCCGATCAGCCGCATGCGCACCTCGGTGGAGGATGGCGGGCGGCGCACTCACTCACCAGCACGCACGGGGATCATGAACGTGAACGTCGAGCCCGCGCCCACCTGGCTCTTCACCCAGATCCGCCCGCCGTGGAGTTCGATGAACTTCCGACAGAGGGTCAACCCAAGGCCCGTTCCCTCAGCCTTCTTCTCCGTCGTCCCCACCTGGCGGAACTCCTCGAACACGGCCTCCTGGTCCTCTGGGGCAATGCCGACCCCGGTATCGCTGACCAACACCTCCACGAACCCATCCCTTGGCGTTGCCGCGACATCGATCCGCCCGCCCTCTGGCGTGAACTTGATCGCATTCGACAAGAGGTTCAGGACGACCTGACGGATCTTTCGCTCGTCCGCTCGAACCTCGCCCAGCTGCCCATCTACGCTGATCTGCAATGTGATGTTCCGTCGCCCCGCCCGCTCGCGGACCAGCATCAGGGCGTTGTCGAGTGCCGTGGGAAGGTCGAAAGCCGTCAACTCCAGCTCCATCCGCCCCGCCTCAATCTTGGAGAGGTCGAGGATGTCGTTGATCAGGGAGAGGAGATGGTTGCCTGAAGCGTAGATGTCCTTGAGATACTCCTCCTGCTTCTCGTTCAACTCACCGAACATCCGTTCGCTCAGCACCTCGGAGAATCCAATGATCGCGTTCAGGGGCGTCCGTAGTTCATGGGACATGTTCGCGAGAAATTCGGACTTGTGCTGGCTCGCGACCTCGAGCTGACGGCTCTTGTCCGCGATTTCCAGGAAGAGCCGAGCGTTCTGGATGGCCAGGGACGATTGGGTGGCGAACGTTCGGAGCAGATCGATCATTTCGGGCGGGAAGTCACCGGGCGCGTTCCGGGTCACGGCGAGGCAGCCGATCAGACGCCCCTCGCGTACCATCGGTACCGCCAGCACGGCCCGAACGCCGGATGCGATCAGCGTCTCGCGTAGCCTGCCTTCGTAGGCCCCTGGCGCGGTGATGTCCGGAACTTGCTCCGGCTGGAGCGTGACCGCCGTCCGCCCGACCACGCCCTCTCCCTTGAGGATTGGAGTCGTGCGCCGGGCCTCTGCCAGGATGACGGCCTGCTCGATCGCCGCCCGCTGGACGAACGCCTGGGTGGGTTCGTCGTATTCGAAGATGACGCCACCGTCGAGCCCCGAGAGCTGGACAGCCCGCGAGACGATGGTGGTCAGCACTGTCTCGAGATCGAGCGTGGAACTGACGGCGCGGCCGACCTCGCCCAGCGCCGTGAGCTGATCGACCGAGCGCGTTAGCGCAGCGGTCCGCGCCTCCAACTCCTGGAACAACCGTACGTTCTCGATCGCGATGACGGCCTGATCGGCAAAAGTCTGCAGCAGCCTAACCTGTTGTTCCGTGAAGACAGCAACTTCGGTACGCCGGAGCTGTAGCACGCCAATCGTCTGGCCTTCACGCAGGAGCGGGACCGTGAGGATCGTACGGAATCCGAGCTGACGGGCCCAGGCGCTCGCCTCCGGGAACGCCTCGACCTCGGATTGGAGGTCAAGCACGTGGACGGCCGCCCGCTCGAGGACGCAGCGTCCTCCGACAGTTCCGCGTACCGGAAGCACTGCCGCAGAAGGAATTGGGCCGTGGTGGGCGACCAGGCGCAAGGTGTCCCCGTCCAGGCGCAAGAGAGTCGAGTCGTAGGCTCGACAAAGGCGGGCCGCGCTGGTCGCGATAGCATCCAGTACGGGCTGTAACGCTGTGGGTGACTTGGCGATGATCCCCAGCACGTCCGCGGTCGCGGTCTGGCGCTCCAGGGCTTCCGTCGTCTCGTTGAACAACCGCACGTTCTCGATCGCAATGACCGCCTGGTCGGCGAAGGTCTTCAGCAGCTCGATCTCGCTGTCGGAAAACGGTCCGGGCTCGGCGCGCGTCACCGCGACGACACCGATGGGCGCGCCCTCCCGCAGCATCGGGACGAAGAGGCCGCCGCGAAAGCCGATCGCGCGGGACAGAGCGGGATGCTGCCATTCCGGATCGAGGTCGACATCGGGTATGTGGACAACCGCGCGCTCCAGGATCGCCCGCCCTACTGCGAGGGTCCGCGTTGGGCGCGTCGGGAATATGCGGTGCATCTCCTCGAGGGCTTCGGGGGTGTAGTTGTGCTGGGCGCCTGGCCGAATCAGCTCGCCGTCGAACTGATAGAGCCCGCTGAACAGTCCATCGCACAACGTCACGGCGCTTCTGACGATGGTGTCGAAGACCGGCTGCACGTCGGTCGGCGAGGCCGCGATGACACGCAAGATCTCACTGGTGGCCGTCTGCTGCTCTAGGGCCTCCTTCGTCTCGTTGAACAGTCGCACATTCTCGATGGCAATGACCGCTTGGTCAGCAAAGGTCTTCAGCAGCGCGATTTGCTTATCGGAAAAACGACGGATCTCTCCCCGGCGTATTAGGATCGCGCCGATAGCGACATCCCCCCGGACCAATGGCATAGCGAGAGCTGTTCTGGTGCTGTCTGCCCTGGCAAGGCGCTGGCCCAGTGGGAAGTCATCGGCGGCCTGGACATCGGCGACGTGGATCGACGCCCGATCCATGACCGCCCGACCGGCCACGCTGTCTCGGGTCACTGGCCTATCCACGGCAGTCGCGAAACCTTCACCATAGTGTGCGGCAGTGATGAGCTTGGTTCCCTCCGCGAGAAGGATGACCGCATCGGAGGCGTCACAGAGTCGCGCTGCGCTCTCCGATACCGCGTTCAGGACCGTCTGAAGATCCATGGGGGAACTACTGATCACTCGCACGATTTCGGCGGTCGCCGCCTGCTGCTCCAGCGCCTCGCCAAGATCGCGGTTGCGCGACTCCAATTCTTGGAACAGCCGGACGTTCTCGATGGCGATGACTGCCTGGTTGGCGAAGGTGTGGAGCAGGTCCACTTGCCTTTCAGTGAACGGGCGCACGTCAGTGCGCCTGACGACAATCGCCCCGATCGCTTCGCCCACTTGGAGAAGAGGGGCGGCCAGGATCGTACGGTGACCGAGGCGCCGCGCGCGGACACTGCCCTCTGGGTACTCATCGATCTCGGCCTGCACATCGGCGACGTGGATCGTCCGTCGGTCGAGGACGGCTCGCCCGGTTGGCGTCTCCCGAACCATGGGACGAGTCTGGCCGACCGAAGCAGAGGGAATCGGGCCCCTGTGCACGACGACCCGAAGCACATTCGAGTCGACCTGGAAGATAGTGACATCAATGGCATCGCAGAGACGAGCCGCGCTCTCGGCGATCATATCGAACACGGGTTGGACATCGGATGGCGAGCGGCTGATGACCTTGAGGATTTCGCTCGTTGCCGTCTGGTGGTCCTGCGCCTCCACCAACTCCTGGTCGCGTGTCTGGAGTTGCTCCTGCGCCTCCGCCTTGTCCCTCAGCGCCTCTGCCAGGCGTTTCTCGACGTCACCGACCCTGGAAGCGTCGTCCTTGGGCGACTTATGGGCGACTGGACGCTTGGACTCCACCTTGGACTTCGCGGGCTTGGAACCCCGGCGCATGAGCCTCCCTTTGCCTCTTATGAATCGGCCGGGGACAGGCTAGGCGAATGCGCTCGCCTGGGCAACCCTATCGACCCTATCGACTAGGGCTAGCGGAAGTGGCAGCCGTTGAACTGAAGACCGCTCATGCCAACTGCCTCAGCTCCGCCTCGGCCTGCTCCAGCCAGTACGTCATCCCCATCTCGCGGTACATCGTCGTCGCGGTGGTGAGGTGCTCGTGCGCCTGCTCGCGCTTGCCCGTGCGCCTGTAGAGCTTGCCGAGGCCGAGGTGGCAGTGGGCGACGAGGGGACGCATGCCGAGTTCGGTCACAAGCGCCAGGGCATCGTGATAGTGCCGCCCTGCGGTTTCAACGTTCGGTGCAGGCTGATGTCGGACTATCTCGCCCAGCAGACGGAGCGCATACGCCTCGTGACCCGGCTCCTTGCCCGCCCGGGCGATCGCAAGCGCCTGCTCGGCTTGCGCCGCGGCGTCTTCGAGGCGTCCAATCATCACGTACACGTCGCCGAGCGCAGCCAGAGTGAGCGCGTGATTAGGCATGACGCCCATCCGCCCGTCATGGGCCACGGTGTCTTCGAGGATGGCGATCGCGTGGTGGACGTCACCGCCCTGGGCGTAGGCTGGCCCGAGCGCCGCCCCGATATCATGGAAGTACATCGGCAATCCCACCCGACGACAGATGTCCAGTGATCGCTCCAGCAACAGGATCGCCCGCTCAGTCCGCCCACGGCGCGCGTACGCGACACCACCTCCCCAGGTGGCGATGAAGATGTCGGAAGGCTGGCCGGCGGACTCCCCCAGAAGGGTTCAACTTGGCCGCTGCCGGCTTTCTGAGGCTCCAGATCTGAAGCTCCACGGAGTCACCAAGGAGCTATGCTTCCCGCGGAGGCTCGGCAATGAAGTGTCCCCGGTGCCAGCACGAGAACCCGCCGCAGGCGAAGTTCTGCCTGGAGTGCGGAGCCCGTGTAGCGCTCACCTGCACGAAGTGTCGTGGCGAGCTGCCCGCAGGCGCGAAATTCTGCTTGGAGTGCGGGGCGGCCGTCGCGTCACAGGCAACCGCCGAACCGCGTTTCGCATCCCCCGAGTCCTACACCCCGAAGCACCTCGCCGAGAAGATCCTCACCTCCAAGAGCGCCCTCGAAGGCGAGCGCAAGCAGGTCACGGTGCTCTTCGCCGATCTCAAGGGCTCGAGGCGCAACCGGCGGGACAGGTGCCGCGGGTGGGTTACATCTCGCCAGGCTCCTCTTCCGAGCCGTTTCGGCAGCGCCGATTCGAGGCCTTCCGCCAAGGTCTACGCGAGTTGGGCTACGTGGATAAGATCCTCAAGGGCACCAAGCCCGCCGATCTCCCCGTGGAGCAGCCGACGAAGTTCGAGCTGGTCATCGATCTCAAAACTGCAAAGGCCCTCGGCCTCACGATTCCGCAGTCCATCCTGCTGCGAGCAGACCAGGTCATCGAGTAGTCGCGCTCGACCAACGCGGCCGGACCGGCTGGCCGTCAGCGCTGCATGAAGGCACCCAAGGGGCACCAGACAGTCGCCCCTGGATGCTCCCGTAAGAGGCTACGTTGCAGCAGGAGTCGCTGGAGCTTCGATCGCCTTCATCTGGCGTAAATCCGTACCTGCACATTGCGGGTGCCGTTGTTGAGAATGTTCCAAAAATAGCTGTCGAACACGTTGCTAAACACGGACAGTTCCTGCGTCGTCCCTGACGCGCACAGACCCGTCGACGTGTCCACCGTGCAGAAGAGCACATTGAAGAGTTCGTTGACCTTGACGAAGGTGCTCTGTCCCTTTTGCCGATTAAGGTCGACGGAGCCGGCCCAGAACCACAGGCTCTGGTCAGCGTCGAACGCAAAGGCGTTGATGTCCATGCAGGTCAGGGGCTTTCCGAGAACCCGGATGAACACATCGTACGTAAAGGTGGCCCCGGCCGTCCCGGCATTCTGAACGGGGACCATGATCGTCGCGCCATTGGCATCTGTCGCATCGCGATCAATAACCTCGAAGTGGTCGCCTGCGACGAAGTAAATCCGGGCGCCGGTCGGAGCCTGGTTTGTGAAGGTCGGGCTCAGATCGTCAGTCAGTATCACCTGCTGCGGCTCGCAGGTGATGCTGTTCGGTCCCGTCGCGTTCTTCAGCGGCACCATGATGGCACGGCCGCTGCTATCGTCACCATTGATTCCCTTCGGGTGCCCGATGATATTGAACTGGAAGTGGGCCCCGCTTGGTGCGCCGTTGCCGGTAGAGCTGTTCCCTGCGAAGGCGGGCGATACGACTGCGAGCAACATCAGCATTGCCAAGATGCGAGATGTTCGTTTCATTGGGTTCCCTCGTCGCTCCGGCTAACGAAACCGCCAGGCGAACTGCGTTGGCCTATCGCCACGCGCATGCTCCGACGACACGGGTGTGTCACAGACGGGGAATTGATCGCGTTGATCCAACGCTCGAATCCGAGCAAGATGCGGGCCGCAGACGTCCGAGCAGAATTCGCGGCGGTTTACACTGCAGAGAGCGTGTCAAAGTGACCCGTAGCTCGGCGGCATATGGCAAAGCGACGCAGCGGGCGTCGTGGGAGGCACTGAAGAAGGTCGACGCGGGTGGCTAGGCCGCGCCCTGAGAAGAAGCGCCAGAACGCCAAGCCGGTACAACCTCCGTTACACGGCATGCCGCCACCCCTACCCGGCACCACTCGCCTTCCCATGCAGCTCCAGATTGGGGATCACATGACGGATTCGACCGGCGAGTGGGAAGTCGTGGGACGGCCGTACACCACCAACAGCGGCAAGAATGCCCACGTGCGGGTGCAGCGAGTGAACCAGCCCGGCGTCACCGAGATCGCGTCGCCACCTCAACCCTGACCGATGTCAATGCTTTGGTCCGGGTGGGCGTCCAATCCCGCAGCCTCTAACCACAACTCGTGACATCGAGGATGGAAGTGGATCTCTCGCCGGTCCGCTCGTGCAAGATCGAAGAGGTAGAGTGGGTGAGAATCAAGAGTTTTCCCGTCGCACGCGGCGCATAGGCAGCCGGGACGTTTACACTGCTGCTCAGCTGGAATCGTTATTGTCCGGCGGATTGCATCGGGGAAGCGCAAACCGATCTGGGCTTTGATCCGAGCGCAATGGGCGCACAAGCGTTCTACCTTTAGCTCGGCGAGCTCGTGGCAGACTCGGCAGACCTGTTTGTTGATCGTTCTCCGATTGAGGAAACTCAGACTTACAGTGGGCACCATGCCCTCCTTCGAAAATGTTAGAGAAAGGAATTCCGGCAGCGCCGAAACTTGGTAATCACGCAATCCCGATGCCGAAGGTCAGCGTGCAGAAGAATCAACCGATTGCGCCGGAGATCGCTCCTGCTGGGACAGAGTGACTGACCAATGAGTCAACTAGGCGTGCCTGCCCGGACTTCCGGAATCGGAGGCACCTATGATGCGCGTTGCGAGCCTGCTCCTCGCCCTCTCTCTGCTCAGCTCTGCTGCGACGGCCTACGCCGAGTGTGCGTGGGTGTTGTGGGAGACGATCACCACCCGGGAGAGCAACGGATCGCCCGGACCCGTCCGCGCTACACGAGCAAGACGGACTGCGATCAAGCCCTCTCCGCCGCGCTGGCCGACTTCAAGAGTTCACCGGGACAAGTCGTCCGGAAGGACGCCAAGTACCAGGAAGAAGAAGACACGATGACATCGACCTTGAGACGGACCAGCTCGGCGGCGAAGCCGGGCAATCTCTCGAACTTCCCCTCGGCGAAACGGTACTCGATGGCTAGGTCCTTTCCTTCGATGTAGCCGAGTTCGCGCAGCCCTTGCCGGAAGGCGACATCGCGGGGCGACTCGGAACCCGCAGATAAGTAGCCGATGCGCGGAACGCTCGTCCCAGCCTGCGGTCCCTCGGCGGCTGGCGGTGCAAGAACGAGGCTGACAGCAAAAGCGACCGCGAGCCCGATCCGCCGCATGCGCACCTCGGTGGAGGATGGTTGGCGGGAGTCTAGCAGACCGTCTTTGCGTGCGGGCGCCTGTAGCAGGCTAGGGCGCTTGGTTTCCGAGCGGCCACCGAACCTGTCATTTTCTGGGGGGTGTGTGCGGAGTCCTCTATCTCTATCTCTTCTCTCTATTCTGATGTTTGACTAGGTTATTTAGTGATAGCTGGGTAGGGTAGTACACACATCCCCCGACTT
>Ga0209382_10006126_pt1 | contig 15522 bp, 15 predicted proteins | sample SoiMetdeltSBSDD5_FD_187599 | JGI IMG/M metagenome (GOLD analysis project Ga0209382, IMG submission 187599) | Bulk soil microbial communities from a Populus tree surrounding site in Tennessee, USA - Soil MetaG P. deltoides SBSDD5 (SPAdes) (version 2) | ecosystem: Environmental > Terrestrial >...
CTTGAAGATCGAGGTGTTCGACTCGACCGGGTCGAAGGTGGCTGGGCAAGCCTGGACCGGGCGCAATATCGGCTCGCAGCAGTTGCTCAGCGAGACCTTGACGTGGAGCCCATCCGCGTCCGGGACCCATGTCGTCCAGGCCGGTGTCACCGACTCCACCGGCACCACGCTGGCCTGGAACACCAACACCGGGACCGCCTCGGTCAACGGAAGCCCGAACCCGACGCCCAGTCCCACCCCGAGCCCGACGTCCACCCCGGTGGGTTCGTTCACGATGAGTCTGCAGGCGGTCTCGCCCAACCCGGCCACCGTTGGCCAGGCCACCAACATCACGGTGGGTTTCCGTAACACCGCATCGTCTTCGGCGAACAACGTCACCTTGAAGATCGAGGTGTTCGACTCGACCGGGTCGAAGGTGGCTGGGCAAGCCTGGACCGGGCGCAATATCGGCTCGCAGCAGTTGCTCAGCGAGACCTTGACGTGGAGCCCATCCGCGTCCGGGACCTATGTCGTCCAGGCCGGTGTCACCGACTCCACCGGCACCATCCTGGCCTGGAACACCAACACCGGAAGCGCGTCAGTGCTCTGATTCCAGTTGAGCGACGATCGAGCCGTCTAGCATTCGGTCATGAGCATCGCGGCGTATGACGACATCGCAGACTGGTATGCCGCCTATGTGGCGGAGGTTTCCGAGTACAGCAGCCGGGTGCACGACATGCTGCGCGAGCTGCTCGGCGGGTCGAGTGGATCGGCGTGCCTGGACATATGCTGCGGCACCGGAGCGCGGGCCGGGGTGCTGCGCGAGCTGGGGTGGCGCCCGTTCGGGGTGGACATATCGGCCGGGCAGCTGCGGCATGCGCGGGCGGAAATGCCTGTAATGCAAGGGGATGCGGAGGCGTTGCCGATCGCCGGTAACAGCCTTCGCGCGGCGGTTTGCGTGCTGGCCCACACCGACGTGCCCGATTATGCCGCCGTGGTGCGGGAGGCGGCGCGGGTCCTGCAGGAGGGTGGAGTCTTCGTCCACATCGGAGTCCACCCGAGCTTCGTCGGTGCGTTCGCCGATCGCAGCGATCCGGCCGACGTGCGCATCGACGCGAGCTATCACCGGCGGGACAGGCGCTTCGACTCGTTCACCCCGCACGGGGTGCGGATCCGCGTCGGGGCCTGGCATACGCCACTTCCCGACCTTCTCCACACCGCCATCGACGCCGGGCTGATCCTGACCCGTGTCATGGAGGCCGGTGCGCCCGATGCCGTGCCGGAGATCCTGGGGTTCAGCGCGCGGAGAAGCTGACCGGGCCAGCGGCTTGCGTTTCCAAGCTAAGAGCTATTTCGCGGTACCTGCTGACCGGCACCAGGTGGACACCGTCAAAGGCGCCGCTGTCCTTCAGGAGCGAGATCTGCTCGCACGCCGCCGCGACTCCCGCGGAGCGATCGCGCGCCACGCTTTCGACAAGGGTGGAAGGGATGTCGATGTCGGGGATCGCGGCGGCCAAGCCACGGGCCATGTTCACGCTCGCAAGCACCATCACGCCGGCATAGACCGGCACGTCGAGCGAGACCGACTCGCGCCACCGCAGCTGCGCCTCCACCGAGAAGCTCATCTGCGCGAACACGAAGTCGGCCGCCCGCTTCCACGAGGGCAGCTTGCGAGGCCCGGCCGCGACACCGATCCGCAACGGCTGCAGGTCGAGCCGGCGAGCCTCCTCGATCATCGCGCGCACCGTCAGCTCGCTCGTGCGGTCACCGGCGGTGGGCTTGTCGCCGTAGACGAACAGGAACTGGTCCACGCCATAGGCCGCCGCGGTGAGCATGTCGCGCCTGAAGCCCAACAGGTTGCGGTCACGGGAGTTGAGGCAGGCGATGCTGCGCCCACCCATCGCGGCCACCTCGTGCGCGACGGCGATGCTGGAGACCGTGGCGCGGCCGATGTGGTTGTCGGGGATGAGGAAGGCGTCGGCGACCGGGGTGAGCACACCGATCTGATGCCTGACCCGCTTGAGGTCGGGCTTGGTCGGCGGCTCGATCTCGCAGACGATCTCAAAGCTCATCAAGCGACGATACGTTAACCTGTCCGGCATGGCGACATCCACCGAGAGCACGCCCGGGAGCACGCCCGACAGCGCAGCTGGGAAAGTATCCACGGCCAAACGAAACTGGATCATCGTGGGGGCGATCGGCACCTTTGTGGCGCTGATGTGCTGCGCGGCCGGGGTGGTCGGCGGCATGGTGTGGCTCAACCGCGAGACCCCGGAGCGGGTGGTCGACTCCTATCTCGCCGCGGTGCAGCAGCACGACCGGCCGCGCGCCGAGAAGCTGCTCTGTGACGGCCTGCGCCGCGGGGCGGCGGGCCGGCTGACCGGCCTGGCGCAGGACTGGATGGAGATCGTCGACTGGGATATCACCGACACGCGCGACGGCGACAAGTCGGCGGAGGTGGCCGCCCGCGTCACCTACAAAATCTCCGGCGTGGCCGCGACCAACACCATCCGCTTCACCCTCATCAGAGAGAAGGACGACTGGCTCATCTGCGGCTTGCAGACCCCCGGCGTCAACCTGAACCCGGTCCAATGACGACGAAGACACCGATGACGGAGGTCTGCCGGCCCGCCAACCGCTTTAAGACTTGCGCCGCAAGAGATGTGATGGCGTGACCGCCTCGATCGCGACATCGCCCGACCCCGGCGCGTAGTAGCACACCAGCACGACACCCTCGGCGCTTTCGACAACCCGCCCACGCCGCCGATCGCCGCCGACACTCACCCACACCGTCGTCTCGGGTTCATAACTCTCGGCCGGCTCGATCTCATCGATGGGACGGCTGAACGGGGCGATGGCGGGCGGAGATTGCTCGGGCAGCTTGGCGAGATGCCCGGACAGCGCCAATAGGTGGCGAAGCAGGCTTGATGTTTTCACCTCGAAGCCGCGGCAACCGTGGTACGAGCGTTGACGCCCATCTCGGCCAGCACTTCGAGCAACGAGTCGAATGCCGTTGAGGCCACCTCGGATATGGAGTCCACAGCCGACCATCCATCGGCAGCATCGGTGACACGTATGATCCGTGCCCGATCTGGGGTCACGCTGGTGGCGAATATGCCGTTCTCGCCGTCATAGCCGGTAATCAGGATCTCGGTGATGCTCATTGCTACCGTCCCTTCGTCTTGGTGCAACCATGTAGATGTGGTGAGACAATGGTTTCGGGACGGCGATGCTGTTCAAAGAGCACCACCTGCACTTGGTTGAAGCATGTTCGGTGCAGATGTGACGCACAGGGGAGGGACGGGCGAATGCAAAGATCCACCAACAGGACTGCCGCAAGGCGGCATCTCCTCGCCGAGCGTCGCAAAGTCCTTGGCCTGAGCCAGGAAAAGCTGGCCGAGGTTCTGGAGGTCGACCGGTCCACGGTGGCGAGGTGGGAGAGGGGAGAGGTCGACCCGTTGCCTTGGCACAGGCCGGCTTTGGCCAATGCGCTGGAAGTCTCGGTGGAGGATCTGGCACTGCTGCTGGCGACCGACGAGCTGGCTCACGCCGTGGGGGACACGACGCCCGACGATGAGGTCGATGCGTTGGAGTTGGCTCGCCGGGTCGAGGCCAGTGACGTCAGCGCCGAGACACTCGCCCGGCTTGAGGGTGCGTTCGATGAGATGGCCGTCGCCTACGCGACCGCGCAGCCGGAGGAGTTGATCACTCGCCTGCGAAACCATCTCAAGTATGTAAGCCGGCTGATGGACGCGCGCAAGACGCTGCAGCAGCATCGCCAGCTCCTGCTCGTCGGCGGCTGGCTCTCACTGCTGGCCGCGACGGTTCACATCGACATGCGCCACAGCGGCCGGGCAAGGGCGTGGCTGCGCACGGCGAACCAGCTGGCGACCCATGCCGCGCATGCGGAGATCCGGGCCTGGTGCCTGGAGACACAGGCATGGGACGAGCTGACCGCCGGACGGTACCGGTCCGCGGTGGACCTTTCAAAGCAGGCGCAGGCGATCGCCCCGAAGGGTGGCTCGGCACGGATTCAGGCGATCGCGCAGGAGGGCCGGGCCTGGGCGCGGATGCGCCGGCCTGCCGAGGCGCTTGAGGCCGTCGAGCGGGTCAACGCGCTGGTTTCCGGACTGGACGCGCCGGACCGGCCAGAACACCATTATTGCTACGATCCGGGCAAGGCTCTGACCTACACCGCCACCACACTTGCGTGGGCCGGTGATCCGGCGGCCGAAGAATACGCCTGCGCCGTGGTGCAAAGGCTTGAGGGGAAGGGCGCCGAACGGCCGCGGCGCCTGGCCGCCGCGCGGCTCGACCTCGGTCTGGCACTCGTGTCGACGGGCAAGCCGGACGAGGCGGCGGCGGTCGCGATCAAAGCCATTACCTCGGGGCGTGTCGTGCCCTCAAACTGGTGGCGCGCCACGGAGGTGCTTCGTGCCGTGACGCGGTCCGGTATCAACGAGGCCGCGGATCTTCGCGAGGCATACGAGATCTTCAAGCCTCACGAGCCGGCCAGGTAGGCGCGGGCGACCAACTGCACCCAGTCGTAGACGGCGTTCTCGTTGGGCGCCAACGGGCCCGGGCGGTAATGCGGCGAGCTGACCCCTCTTTGGACGGACTCGCACGCCGCCCAGTCCTGCTTGTTGGTGACGTCCCAGAAGTCGACGGCGTAGGACGGGTTGGTCACCGATGGCGGGAACAGCCACTCGCACTCCACGAGGGTCAGGTCCGGGGCGAGCGGCACCAGGCGGTGGGTCATCACATAATCGGGGTGCAGCGACAGCAACAAATTAGGAAATAGCCCGAGATAGCGGACGCTGCGGGTGTCGACGCCGGAGAGCAGAACCCCATAGGACTTGCCGTCGTGCGACATGGTCTCGGCGAAGTCGCGCAGCTCCATCGAGCCGCCCACCCACGAGCCGGGCTCGTCGTGCCAGTTGTTGCCGCTGGTGGGCGGCGAGATCGCGCACAGCTCGGGGTGGATGAGCGGGCAGTGGTAGCACTCGTGGTAGTTCTCCGCCAGGATCTTCCAGTTGGCGTGCACCTCGTACTCGTGCCGCGCGCGGACCACCAGTGAGCCCGGATCATAGGGCCGCACAAGGGAGTCGAGCGTGCCCAGGTGCTCCTCGAAGGTTGGAGCGTTGCCTAGCGTGTTGCCGAGCGCGTTGACGAAAAGCCACCCGTGCCAGTCGACCCACGGCAGCTCGACCAGGCCGAAACGCGCCGCATCCAAGGAGACCCGCGGCGAGGCCTTGAGTGACCCGTCGAGGCTGTAGGACCAACCGTGGTAGGGACATACCAGTGCGGGGCGATCGCAGGCGGTACCCGCGGGAAGCAATTCATGAGCCCGGTGGCGGCAAAGGTTGGCGAAGGCCCGAGGCGCGGGATCGAAGGTGAGGACCACGCCAACGTCACCGACGGTCAAGGCCCGCTGGTTGCCTTCCGCCGCAAGGCTTGCCGTGCGCCCGAGGCATGTCCAGGAGGCGGCGAACAGGTGCCTGCGCTCCCACGAAAGCACCGCGGCCGACGTGTACGCGGCGCCGGGCAACATGGTCGATTCACCGAACGGCAGCAGCGCCAGGGCCAACTCGGAGGGGTCGATAGGCGAGTTCACCTGCACATCATTACTGATTCACGACTCAGTATCAAACCATGGCGAAACCTGCACCTTGACATCGAAGTTTTCGAGTACTTGGCTTGCCTCAACACGTTGACAACGTTGTCACCGACATTGGATGGAGAAAAGTCAATGTCTCGTGCACCCCTCCCGATAGCGGTCCTATGTGGACTTCTTCTGCCGATGGTGGCGCTGCCAAGCAGCCCGGCCCAGGCCGAGGTGCTGCCCCTGACGCAGCACGTCAACCCGTTCATCGGCACCGACGACAGCAATTCGCCCAACCCCGTGCCGGGCGGCGCGGGCGGCAGCACGGTGCCCGGGCCGGTGGCGCCCTTCGGCATGGTGCAGTGGAGCCCCGACACGCCAACGGCTTCGCCATCGGGCTACCGCTTCTCCGACAGCCAGATCCAGGAGTTCAGCCTCACCCACTTCAACGGCGCGGGCTGCCCCAACAACGAGGATATCGGCATCCTGCCGATCACCGGCGCGATCGGCACGTCGCCGGGCACCGGCTGGACCGGCTACCAGGCCACGCAGGTCAAGGCCAGCGAGCAGGCCCGGCCCGGCTACTACCGCGCGGTCCTGTCCACCTACGGCAACACGCAGGTGGAGCTGAGCACCACCAAGCGCTCCGGCATCATGCGCCTGACCTACCCGGGCACGACCTCGGCGAAGGTTATGATCAACACCAGCCGCAGCGCCACCGCCAACCGCAGCGGATCGATCAACATCAGTGGCTCGACGGTCAGCGGCACCTTCACCGGCGGCGGCTTCTGCGGCTCGTCCAAGACCTACCAGATCTTCTGGTACGCCCAATTCGACCGCACGCCAACATCTTTCGGCACCTGGCTGGGCTCCACCGTCAGCTCCGGCTCGTCGAGCACCAGCGGCGTCAACTCCGGCGGCTGGGTCAACTTCGACACCACCGGCAACGCGGTCGTCAACATGAAGGTCGGCATCTCCTTCGTCAGCATCGCCAACGCCCAGGCCAACCTCAACGCCGAGCAGTCCGGCTTCGCCTTCGACACGGTGCGCACCAACGCCGACACCGACTGGAACACCATGCTCAACCGGGTCCAGGCCACCGGCGGCTCCGCGGCGGACCTGCAGAAGTTCTACACCGCGCTGTACCACGTGCTGGTCAACCCGAACATCGCCAGCGACGTCAACGGGCAGTACCGCGGCTTCGACAACGCCATCCACACCTCCAGCCGCACCATTTACCAGAACTACTCCGGCTGGGATATCTACCGCTCGTGGGCCGCACTCATCGCCCTGATCGCGCCGAACGAGGCCGCAGACATCGCCAACTCCATGGTCATCGACGGCCAGCAGGGCGGGCTTATCCCCAAGTGGTCGCACAACCACAACGAGCACTTCGTCATGACCGGCGACCCCGGCCCGATCATCGTCTCGGAGATGAACGCCTTCGGGGTCACCAACTTCGACCGCACGGCGGCACTGAACCTGATGAACGCCTCCTCCAACGGGGGTACCACGCAAGGCTCGCCGATCCGCGGCCGGCAAAGCGGCTACGTTTCGCGCCACTACATCTTCGAGGATCCGTCGGACTCCGAGGAGTATTCGGCCTCCGACTTCGCCGTCGCGCAGTTCGCCCAGCGTCAGGGCAACACGGCGCTGTACAACACCTACATCCAGCGGGCGCAGTGGTGGGCCAACGTGTTCTCCACCGAGTCCTCCTACATCCACCGGCGTAACGCCGACGGGACATGGGTGTGGCCGCTGGACCCGGCGAGTGACTCCGGGTACACCGAAGGCAACGCCTCCCAGTACACCTGGATGATCACCTACAACTTCGCCTCGCTGATCAACCTGATGGGCGGGCCGCAGACCGCGCGCCAGCGCCTCGACCACCACTTCACCGAGCTCAACGGTGGCCTGGTGCGCCCGTTCTTCTACATCGGCAACGAGCCCGAGCACGGCGTGCCGTGGGCGTACAACTACGCGCGCCATCCCGCGGGCACCAGCTCGGTCGTGCGGCGGGTGATGAACGAGTCGTTCACCACAGGCGCCGGCGGGCTGCCCGGCAACGAGGACCTTGGCGCCACGTCGGCCTGGTTCGTGTGGGCCGCGCTTGGCATGTACCCGTCCACCCCGGGCGCGGATGTGCTTGCGCTGCACGGACCCTTGTTCTCGTCGATCCTGATCACCCGCCCCAGCGGGACCATCCAGATCAACTCCAGCGGCACCGGCCAGTACGTGCAAGGGTTCTCGCTCAACGGCGCCTCGCAGTCGCGCAGCTGGATCTCGTACCCGTCGATCTCCGGCTCGGCGACCCTGTCCTACACCATGGGAGGCTCGCCGTCATCGACCTGGGGCACCGGCGCCGGTGACGTGCCACCGTCCTACAACGACGGTTGGACCCCGCCGCCCGCCGCACCCGCGCTGGGCACCAACCTTGCCCTCAACCGCCCGGTGACCTCCAACGTTGCCTCGTGCAACGCCACCGAGACCCCGGCGAAGGCGGTCGACGGCATCCTGTCAGTGGGCAGCAAGTGGTGCTCCACCACGGCCGGCACCAAGTCGATCACCGTCGATCTGGGTTCGGCGCAGAACGTGTCGAGCTTCGTGGTCAAGCACGCCGGCCTCGGCGGCGAGAACACGGGCTGGAACACCGGCGCCTTCAACATCCTGACGAGCACCGATGGCACGTCATTCACCAACCGAGTCACGGTCACGGGCAGCCGCTCCTCACGCACCTACCACCCGATCTCGGCGGTCTCGGCGCGCTACGTGCGCCTGGACGTCATCACCCCGTCCAACAACGGCAATGGGGCGGCTCGTATTGACGAGTTTGAGGTTTATGGGGGTACCGCGGGGCCCGTCAACGTCGCCTTGAACAAGCCGACCACAGCCGACAGTTCATGCAACGCCAGCGAGGGTCCGGAGAAGGCCGTCAACGGCAGCGTGACGGGCGGCAACTCCGACAAGTGGTGCTCGCTTGGCACGACCAAGTTCTGGCGGGTCGATCTGGGCGCCACCTTCGCCATCAGGTCGTTCACCCTGCGCCACGCCGGGGCCGGGGGAGAGAGCACGTCGTGGAACACGCGTGACTTCACCCTGCAGGTCTCCACCGACGGCACCAACTTCACCACCGTGGTGACGGTGACCGGTAACACCGCGAGCGTCACCAACCATCCCATCACGACGGTCAACGCCCGCTACGTCCGCCTCAACGTCACGGCGCCGACGTCGACGACGGATAACGCGGCACGCGTCTACGAGGTCGAGGTGTACGCCTGAAAACTGGCCCTGACCACGTCGTAGAGGGCGCGGCTCGGCTGGAAGTCGAAGTCGTCCGACGCCCAAAGGACGGTCAGGGTCGCGGTGACGAGCGCAACCGCGTGGCGCTTGCGCTCGTCACCGTCGTAGACGAACTCGCGCTCCAGCGCCGGTTCGGCGATCATGATCTCTTTGGAGAACAGTAGCTGGTAGCCGGGTGCCTCCAGCGGGCCCGCGCCGATGCCGAGGATGCGGCTGCTGCTGGGATCCTGGAAGCACACCGCCTCGCGGGCATGCCAGTAACGCCAATGCGAGGGCACCCCCACGGAGAATCCGGCCGGGTCGCGGTACCACGCCCAGCCCTCCATCAGCTCGTACTTGCCTGGTGGCGTCTCGGCGCTCGGTGGCAGCGGCTTGGCCGTCCTGTTTGGAGTGTCACACGCCATCACCCCGCGCGGCACCTCGTCGGGCGTCGGGGCGGCCACGGGCGGCTCACCGGCGACCGCCGCCGGCAGCAGCAGCATCAGCGCCACCGCGGGCATCGCGGCCAGCGCCCGCCGCCGGAGCGGCCTGCGCCGCCGGTGACTCCTGGCACTGGCGGGCTTGGGTTCGCAGGCGCCTTCGAGCACGGCCTTCAGCGCCGCCTCGAGCTGATCGGGGGTGAGCCGCTCGGCCGGCTCACGGCGCAGCAGCCCCATGACGACCGGCTCGAGCGCGCCGGCGCGCGTCATCGGGTCGGGCGGCTGCGTCGCCAGCAGTGTCAGCGTCTCCATCATCGTCTTGCGCTGGTACGGCGAGCGGCCCTCCACCGCCGCGTAGAGCGTCGCCCCCAGCGACCAGAAGTCCGCCTCGCGGCTGGAGATACCCTTCTGCGCCCGTTCCGGCGCGACGTACTGCGGAGTGCCCAGCTGGTTGGTCTGAGTCATGCGGCCATCGGCCTCGCGCGCCAGCCCGAAGTCGGTCAGCACCACGCGCCCGTCCTCGCCGATGAGCACGTTGTCCGGCTTGACGTCACGGTGCAGGATGCCGGCCTCGTGCGCGGCGTTGAGCGCCTCCAGCAGCGCCAGCCCGATCACCGCGACCTCGCCGGGCGGCAGTGGCCCCTCGTGCTGGATCATCTTGTGCAGCGACAGGGAGGGGATGTACTCCATGACGATCCAGGGCCACTCCTCGCTCTGGATCACGTCGTAGATCTGCACCACGTGCGGATGGTTGATCCGCGCGGTGGCCCGCGCCTCCCGCAGGATCAGCCGGCAAAGCTCGTCGGACTCCTCCGGGGACAGGGCGTGCCTGGGCGCGACCTCCTTGATGGCCACATCGCGGCCCAGCATCTCGTCATAGGCCAGCCACACCCGGCCCATGCCGCCCACACCCAACTGCCCGCGAAGCTGATAACGCCCCGCGATCAGACCAAACCGCTGGCCAGTGCCGTCAGTCGTCATTGCACTCAATGTTCGCTCTTTATGACGGCGAATACCACCACATTGTCTCGATAGGAGTTACGTGCCCGATCGAACGATCCGCCGCAGGTGATAAGGCGCAACTGCGCGTCGGGCGTGGGACCGTAAACCTGGGCGGTCGGGAAGGCGCCCTTGGGGTAGCGGCCGGTCGCCAGCACGTCGAACCGAAGCCATATCCCGTCGCGCTGCACCTCGATGAGGTCACCGGCGCGCAGGTCGGTCAGGTGGCGGAAGACCGCTGACGCCGCAAGCGAATCCAGGTGTCCGGCGATGACGGCCGGGCCGGTGTCGCCGGGCTTCGTGCCGTCGGCATACCAGCCCGGCGTGTCGTAATCCTTAGGCGCCTCAAGCGATCCCGTCGCGTCCAGGCGCAGCGGCACCAGCGGCGCGTCAACGTTTATCTTGCCGATGCGAAGCCACGTCGGCGGGCCGGTGAGCGTCATGTCCGCCGCTTCCTGGGGCGGGAGTCCCTGCCCCGGACGCCAAAGCGGCGGCGGATGCAAGAGCACCGCCACCGCCCACAGCACGGCCGTCGCCACCGCACCCCACCAGATGATCGCCCGCGGGTTCCGGGCGCCGATCGTGGGGTATCGCGTGTGGCGGGCCGAAGGCCCGACATTTCCGATTCCCCACTTTCGCCGGTGGCGGCGGACCGGTGCTGTCACGGCACTTTCACAGCACTTTGGACCGGGCTCGCCGGGTCCGGATGACGACGCCGGCCGCCATCAGCAGCACGAGCACGACTGCGCCGATCGCCGCCAGCTTCAGGTTTTCAAGCCCGCCGCCGCCGGTCTGGACCCCGCCGTCGGGCACGCCACCCTGGCGGAGCGCGTCGATGCGCAGCTCCGTCTTCAGGCCCGACGGTTTGGTGTCCAGGATCAGCAGCGAGTAGACGCTTCCGGCGCCGAGGTTCGTCGTGACCTGGGTGTTGCCGCTCCCGCTCGCCGGGCGGATCATCAGCTGCCAGTTGCCTGGATCGACCAGTTGGTAATCGGTGGTGGTGGCGAAGGCGACGTTCTCGGCGATGCTCGGTCCATTCGCGACCGACACGCCCAGGATCGGCGCCTGCACCGACGCCTGCACGATGCGCACCTTCGTCTTGTTCTCCGCGGGCAGGCTCAGATCATCTTTGAGCACCTTGAGCCCCAGCTCGGCGTAGCGGCCTACACCGGCCACGGTGAAAGCGGCGCCCGAGGTCACGCTCACCTGGGTGGTGAGCACGGGCGGGGTCGTCGCCGCGGCTCCGCTGGGCCGCATGGCCACCGCATAGCCACCAACCGGCAAGCTCAGATACTTGGACATGATCCCGTAGCCGACGCCGCGGAAGATCTGCTCCTTGAACCCACTGGACTGCGAGTTCAGGTAGACATCGACCTCCGGGGTGTCGGGCGACAGGTGGGCAAGTCGCACATAGCCCACATCCTGGGCGTGGGCCGGTGCGGCCGCCAGGAGGCTCATAGGCGTGGATAGAACGACCACGGCGAGGCCCGCCAGCCGTCGCCGTTGGGGCATTTTCAGCACACGAGGTAGATTGCCTGCCCTCGATGGAGATCGGGATGGTCCGTTTGGATAGTTTAGAATGAATTGATCGCTCAGGTCTTTGTTTTCCTCATACGGCTGATGCCACTGGTCAAAAGGGTGACCCCGGCCGCGGCCACGATGAGGCCGATCACGACCCACGTCGGGTTGCCCTGCATGAAAGTGCCCGGCAGGAGATCGAGGCCCTGCAACGTCCACACGAGCCCCATCAGGGTGGCCAGCCCACCCACGGTAATGCGCACGACGGTAGCCATACCGTCAGTGTGCCAGTTTTGAAGGTGAAGCATCAGGTGGCAATCGACCGGCGCCGACACGCATCTGCTCGCAAACTTCTGGTCCGAGGCGCTGCACGGCCCATCGATGATCCCAGCGACCTGGTCAAGCAGTTGCTCGAGAACTGCCACCAAGGTTCAGCTGTTGAGTTCCTGAACAAGCACCTCGGTCATGCTTGAGTGACCGGCGCCGTGACCGGCTTCGTCGACGAGAATGAGTTTGGCGTCAGGCCAGGCCTTGGCCAGCCGCCAGGGGACCTCGACCGGGCTGCTGATGTCGAGCCGGCCGTGAACAAGCACGCCGGGAATGCCCGCGAGCTTGCCGGCCTCGTCTATCAGCTGCCCTTCGCGCAGGAACGCCGCGTTGGCCCAATAGTGGGTGACCAGACGTGCGAACGTCATGCGGAACTCAGGGTCGGTGTAACGCTCGTCGGGCCGATGGTTGGGATGCGTCGCGACGTGAGTGTCTTGCCAAGCGCACCAATCCCTTGCGGCTTGTTGCCGGACACCCGGGTCCGGGTCGTGCAGCAGCCGGCAGTAGGCAGCGGCGAGGTTGGCCCCGGTGTGCCCGGGTCGGATGGCCTTGGCGGCACCGTCGCGAAACCGGGTCCATTCAGCCGGGAAGATGCGGCCCATCTCACGGGTGATCCACTCGACTTCGCGGTGCGTGGTGTTGGTGACGCTGAACAGGACCAACCTCGATACGCGTTGCGGGTGCTGCTGCGCGTAGGCCAGTGCGAGAGTGGTTCCCCAGGAACCGCCGAACAGCAGCCACTTGTCGATGCCTAGATGCTCCCGAAGCTTGTCGATGTCGGCGATGAGGTGCTGCGTGGTGTTTGTGGACAGATCGATGACCGGGTCGGAGGCCGAAGGTGTGCTGCGGCCGCAATTGCGTTGGTCGAAAAGCACCATCCGGTATTTTTCTGGATGGAAATAGCGACGCCATCCTGGACTGCAACCCGAACCTGGGCCGCCGTGCAACACCAGCGCGGGCTCGCCTTGCGGGTTGCCGCACGTCTCCCAATAGACCAGCTGACCGTCGTCGACGTCGAGCATGCCGTGCTCATACGGCTCGATCTGCGGATACAACTCGATCACCGCGCCAGTCTAGTAGTCACGGGCTTCCAGTCCTGCCCCGCGCTGCAGTGGGCAAGGCTCGCGCCCGCCGGCAGCGGGCGCTGGGGTTCCGGAACGCCGTGCGGGATTGCTCGTATGGCCCCCAATCACGGGAAAGGCGTTCTAGGCTCGGACAAAGGGGGCGGCGTGCCTCTGCCGAACCGGCACAAGTCCGGGCAGCGCCTTCACCCAAGATGCCCTCACGAGACAGGAGCCCGGGGCATGCCGTCTGTCAGGCAGGAGGAAAGGAGGCCACATGGCTGTCAAGACCGAAGCGGCGGCGGGCGTTGCAGGGATCCGGCCGTTCACGTTCGGGACCCTCGAGGTGGAACTCGAGGCGCTGCGTGCGCGCATCGAGGCGACGCGCTGGCCCGAAACGGAGCTCGTCAAAGATCAGTCGCAGGGCGTGCGGCTCGCGACGAGTCAGGCGCTCGCGCGCTATTGGGCGGCAGAGTACGACTGGCGCAAATGCGAGGAGAAACTGAAGGCCCTGCCGAACTTCATCACCGAGATCGATGGGCTGGACATTCATTTCATTCACGTTCGTTCGCAGCATGAGGATGCGCTGCCGCTCATCGTCACGCACGGGTGGCCCGGCTCGGTCATCGAGCAGCTGAAGATCATCGGTCCACTTACCAATCCGACGGCACATGGCGCGAGCGCATCGGACGCGTTCCATCTTGTGATCCCGTCGATGCCCGGCTACGGTTTCTCGGGCAAGCCGACCACGCCAGGCTGGGGCCCCCAGCACATCGCAAGTGCCTGGATAGAGCTGATGAAGCGCCTGGGATACACGCGATTCGTGGCGCAGGGCGGTGACTGGGGTGCGATGATCACGGATCTGATGGCTTTGCAGAAGCCCCCGGAACTGGCCGGCATTCACACCAACATGCCTGGCGCGGTGCCACCCGAGATTGATAAGGCGATCCTTAGCGTTGCGCTCGGTGGTGAGCCGGCGCTGCCATCCGGTCTCTCAGCCGACGAAAAACACGCGTGCGACCAAATGACCTTCTTCTATCAGCACCTCGGTTACGGAAGCATAATGGGCAATCGCCCGGAAACGTTGATCGGATTGTCGGATTCACCCTCGGGCTGGCAGCCTTCATGCTGGACCACGACGCGAAAAGCTTGGAGCTGATCTCACAAGCCTTTGCCGGACGTCCCGGCGGCCTTACGCGAGACGACGTCCTGGACAACATCACGCTCTTCTGGTTGACGAACACGGGAGTTTCCGCGGCTCGTCTCTATTGGGAAAACAAGCTTTCCTTTGTCGGCGCCAAGGGCGTCTCCATCCCGACCGCCGTGAGCGCCTTTCCTGACGAGCTCTATCAATGCCCGAAGAGTTGGGCAGAGCAGGCATATCCCAACCTCATTTATTACAACAAGCTCGACAAGGGCGGGCACTTCGCGGCCTGGGAACAGCCGCAACTCCTCTCAGAAGAGGTTCGCACCGGCTTCCGGCCGCTTCGCTGATGACCCTGCTGCAACGCCTGCAGATGCCCTCGTTCGGCGGGGCGACCCAGTGGCTCAACTCCGAGCCACTCGGCCCCGCCGAGCTGCGCGGCCGCGTCGTGCTCGTGAACTTCTGGACACTGACATGCATCAACTGGCTGCGCCAGGAGCCGTATGTCCGGGCGTGGTCGCAGGCGTACCGAAACGACGGGCTGGTCGTCATCGGAGTCCACACGCCGGAGTTCTCATTCGAGCACGAGATCGACCGGATCCGGCGGGCGATCACAGCGCGAAGGATCGACTACCCGGTTGCGGTCGACAACAAATACGAAGTCTGGAGCGCCTTCGACAACCACTACTGGCCGGCGCTCTACTTCGCCGACACCGACGGCATCATCCGCGAACACCACTTCGGCGAAGGAAGCTACGAGCAGTCGGAGCGCATCATCCAGCGGCTGCTCGGCGTGGAGCGCGAGCTCGTCCCGGTCGAAGGGCTCGGTGTGGAAGCCGGGGCCGACTGGGGTCACGTGCGAACGCCTGAGACATATCTCGGCTACGGGCGCAGCGAGCGCTTCGCGTCACCAGACGGCGCCGCCTTCGACGAGCGCGGCGCCTACGAGATCCCCGAGAGCCTGCGCCTCAACCACTGGGCCCTCGCCGGCGAATGGACGATCAGGCCTGAGAATGCCGTGCTCGACCAGGCCGGCGGGAGCATCGCCTACCGGTTCCACGCACGCGACGCGCATCTAGATCGTTGACCGGAAATTCTTGGCATTTCGGAGGGCTAGTGATCGTAGGCGATCAAGGATCGTTTGACTGGGGCGCCGATGTTCCAGTTGTGCCA
>Ga0209382_10006128_pt1 | contig 15518 bp, 19 predicted proteins | sample SoiMetdeltSBSDD5_FD_187599 | JGI IMG/M metagenome (GOLD analysis project Ga0209382, IMG submission 187599) | Bulk soil microbial communities from a Populus tree surrounding site in Tennessee, USA - Soil MetaG P. deltoides SBSDD5 (SPAdes) (version 2) | ecosystem: Environmental > Terrestrial >...
CCGGTCGACGAACCCGCCAACCGCCAACCGCCAACCGCCAACTCGGGTCCTCGCGTGGTCTTCCCCGACCACTTCGTTGTCAGCGTGGAGATCGCCGCCGACGACGAGTTGCGCGCGCAGGGTCTGATGTATCGCGATCACATCGATCCGGGCAAAGGAATGCTGTTCGTTTTCCCGCGCGACGACGTCTTCTCGTTCTGGATGAAGAACACGCGCATCCCGCTGGACATGATCTGGGTCGACGCGAACAAGCGGATCGTCGGCATCCGCGAGAACGTCCCGCCGTGCAAGGTGGCGGACTGTCCGAGCTACGGACCGGGCGTCGTCGCGCGGTACGTGCTGGAGGTCGGCGGAGGCGAGGCAGCCAAACACGGTCTGAAAGTCGGCGACCTGTTGCAGTTCATCGACACCGACGTGGAGGCGCGCTGAAATATCGGCGTTGTCCGGCGGCTTCCGACTGAGCGAAACGTCATGTTCCGGTCCCGAGGCGAGAACCTCCGCAGCGTCTACATCCTCCTCTTCCTGAACGTCGCGTTCTTTCTGCTCGAGCATCAGGATCCGGAGAAGTACGCCCGCCTGTTCCGCTTCGAATGGAGCGCGGTCCTCGGCGGCGAAGCGTGGCGCGTTTTCACGTGGCAGTTCACGCAGGCCGGCGACGGCTGGCTCGAAGCGCTGGCGCTGTTCGTGACGCTCCTGCTGCTCTACATGATGGGCACGGCGCTCGAGGAGGAGTGGGGGACGCGTCACTTCGCGACGCTGTTCACGATCTCCACGCTGACCTCCGCCGGCGTGGCCACATGGCTCGGCATCCCGCTCCTCGGCACGTACTTCGTCTACTACACGCTGCTGTTCGTCTACGCGGCGATGTTTCCGCATCAGACGCTATATCTGTTCGGCGCGGTCCCGGTGCGTTTCCGCCTGATCGCAATCGTTTCGCTTGCAGCTCTGCTGTATGGCGTGTTCGCGGGAGGCGTGGCGAACGTCGCGGCGCTCGCCGGTGCGGTCGCTGGGTTCGTGTACTTCCTGATGCTGCGTGTGCGCATCGTCATCGTGACCACGACGACGCAGATCCCGGCGGGGACGCGCATCGATACGACCGCGATTCACAACGCGGCGCGCTTCGCGGCGATGAAGCAGGCGATTGCGTCGGGATTGCCGGCCGAGGCCGAGCGGCTCATCGCGCAGTGTGATCGCGACACCGTGCCGAATGTGAACATCTGCCCGCCGGCCGATTACAAGCCGGAGAGCACGGACGGTTACTGCATTCGATGTGAGGGTTTCGCGGAGTGCTCCGCGCGGCACCTACGAGCCCGACTCGCCGCCGCCCCCGCCGCCGTTTGCGCCGCCGCCTCCGCCGCCACCCCCGCGCCGGCGCCGCCGGAACCTGCGCCGCTTGCCTGACGGCACCGCGGCTACTCCGCCTTCGGCGGGTGGGCCGGGCGGACGCGCTTCACGCGGTGGACGATCCGGGCGCGGCTCGCGCGGTGGACGATCGGGACGGGGTTGCTGCGATTGCTGTTGCTGCGGCGGTCGTTCGCCCGTCGCCTGCGGCTGACCCGCGCCACCGCGTCCGCGACGGCGTCTGCGCCTGCGCGAGGCTAGTTGCTCCCCCGGGGTACCTTGCGGAGCGGCGGGTTTCGGCCCGCCGGACTGACGTTCGGGACGCGGACCGCGCTGTTGTTGCGGCTGCTGCTTTCCGCCCTGCTGTTTCTGCCGCTGGCGGTCACGCTCGCGTTGGCGCTGTCCCTCGCGCGGCGGCTGTTGCTGCTGCGGACGCTCTTCCTTGCGTGTCCGTCCCGTGCGCTGCTCGTACTCGCGCATCTTCTTGTCCATGAAGCGCAGCGCCTGGCGCTCCTGCTTGAGGCGCAGTTCGTCGTGGCCGCAGTACGGGCACCGCTTCCATCCTTCGGGATAGGTTTTCTTACAGGCGGAGCAAAGGACGCTTTTCGGGAGTGGCATCGTGAAATCGGCGCGCATTGTACACTTCGGGCCGTGGACGAACCCCGGCGTCGGACGCTCATGGCCTTGATTCATCTGGCCGAGGAAAACTCGCCCAGCGCGTGCTGGGACGACCGTCGGGCGATCGAGCTTCTGCGCAAGGAAGCGACCGCCGAGGAGCTTCGCGAGCTGGGGATGGACGACCAGCTCATCGCGCATGTTTTCGCGGAGGAGCATGCCCGGTAAGTACACGGTCCGCGTCGAAGCACGGTTCGAATCCGCCCACTTTCTCCGGGAGTACCGCGGCATCTCCGAGCCGCTGCACGGGCATTCGTACAAAGTCGAGGCCGATCTCGAGGGGCGTGGCGGCGGAGTCGACCAGGACGCGATCGCCGTCGATTTCGTCAGCGCGAAACGCAAGCTCGAGCAGCTCGCGAAGAGGCTCGACTACGCCTGCATCAACGACATTCCGCCGTTCCACGAGATCAACCCGAGCGCAGAGAACATCGCCGAGTGGTTCGCACGCGAGCTGCAGGCCGCGGTCGAGGATGAAGACGCGATCGTCGTCGCCGTGACGATCTGGGAAGGCCCCGTCAACTCCGTGACCTACACGCCATGAACAAGCTCCCCAATCACACCGCGCTGAAGGAGTGGTCGAACGTCGTCGCCGCGCTGGGACGCGGCGATCAGGTCATCCTCATTCGAAAGGGCGGCATCGCCGATCCGTCGTTCGGCATCGAGGCGGACCGTTTCTATCTCTATCCGACGTACTTTCATCAGGGCGAGTCGGACGCGCGTCCGAGCGTGACGATCACGCATTGGTGCGAGGTCGTGCAAACGTGGAGCGTTCGCGACTTCGAGATCCTGGAGCGGCTGGCGTCTCTGGTCGGAATGCCGCAGGAGACGCTCGAGGCTCGCTATCGCTTCCGTCCCGATCAGGCGCTGTACGTGATCGCGCTCCGGACGTGGAAGCTCGCGGCGCCGGCCGAGGTCCGGTATCGCGATGAGTACGGCGGCTGCAAGAGCTGGATCAGCGTCGACGACGAGATCGACGTCGACGGCTCGACGCCCGTGCTCGACGAAGCGGAGCTGCGGGCGAAGATCGAGACCATCGCGTCGGAGATCAGTTGGCAGTTGACAGTTGGCAGTTGACAGGAGAAAACGGCAGCCGTTCGGTTCTCCTGTCGACTGCAAACTGCCAACTGCAAACTCTCGAATGGAATTGCTCGCTCTCCTTTTCATGGTCGTCGGCGGCGGCGCGCTTGCGGCGTTCGTGATCGCCGCGATGGCCATCGCCACGCGCGAGCGCGATAAGAGCGAGGTGACGATGACGGTGCCGCAGCGTGACTCGATCGCGGCCTCGCTGCTCTATCACGTCGTTGCCGCGGGCGGCGGAGGCGAGCAAGACGCGTTGCGGCAAGTGCGGCGAGGGTCCGGAATCGCCGCGCCGGTGACGCGCGGGATCGACGTTACGAGCTGGGCCGAGAGCTACGCGCGTCTCGCCACGCCGCAGCAGCGCCGCGAGCTGCTCGAGGTCGCGGTGCAGCTCGTTGCCGCGCACAGCCCCGTGCCCGTGCGGCAGTACGCCGCGCTGCTCGACCTCAGTTTCGGCTTGGGATTTCAGACCGACGCGCTCGCAAAGCTCCGCGAGCTCTACGGATTCGAGTATGTCGACCACGCAAAAGATGCCCGTCCGCGCGGCGCCGATCGCGAGCCGCTCTTCGCGCGCCAACCGCGCACAAACGAAGAGCTTCTCCGCATCCTCGGCGTTACGGGAACGCCGACGCGGCAGGAGCTGAGCGCCACGTACAAGCGTCTGGTCTCGCAGCATCATCCCGATCGTTTCCACGACGCGTCCGCCGAGGCGCAGACCGAGGCGGCAGCGCGTTTCATCGAGATCACGCGGGCCTACGAAGAGCTTTTGCGGACCCTGGCTTGAAATTCCTCCACAGCCTGTGTATCATCCGCGGGTTGTCCGGGAATACAGGTCGTTAACCGTTTGTTCACAGCCGACCTACCAGCATTTCCCTCAGTTGACCTTAGATTAACCACTGGATGAGCCGCTTTCGCGGACGCACGTGTCCGTCAATGAAGACGGGCGCCGGATTTTCGACGCGAACGAGCGGGCCTGACGTCGGCCGCGGCTCCGTCACGTAACCGTAGTCAAATCAACCGCTTCGGGAAACGTGTCGCGCTGGAAGTAACTATTTTATTTGCCGAGGCATCTAAGGATGCATGCGGCACGAAGGTTGAAGTTTCGGCGGTAGTGCCACGGGAGAGATCATGAAGAGCGCGGAAGTCTATACACACGAACAGGGATGGGATTTCGAGCAGGCGGCCATGCCGTACGTGGACTCTCTGTACAACACCGCATACCGCATGACGCGGAACTCGGAAGATGCCGAGGATCTCGTCCAGGAGACGTACCTCAAGGCTTACAAGTACTACGACAAGTTCGAAGAGGGAACGAACTTCAAGGCGTGGCTCTTCAAGATCATGAAGAACACGTTCATCAACAACTACCGGAAGAAGAAGCTCACCCCTCACAAGATCGACTTCTCGGAGATCGAAGAGTCGTACGAGCGCGTGATCCAGAAGAACGCGCCGGACCTGATCCGTGACCCGGAGAGCGAGATCTTCCAGGACATGATGGATGCCGACGTCAAGCGCGCGCTCGACTCGCTTCCTCATGACTACAAGATGGTCGTGCTGCTCGCGGACATCGAAGGCTTCTCGTACAAGGAGATCGCCGAGATCCTCGACTGCCCGGTCGGCACCGTGATGTCGCGTCTGTATCGCGGACGGAAGATGCTCGAGCGCACGCTGCTCGACTACGCCCGCAAGTACGGCTACATCCGCGGCGAGGCTGAGCCGGCCAAGATGCGCTCCCGCAAGGACGAGACGAAGGGCCGCAAGAAGAAGGACGACACCAAGCCCGAGGACGGCGAGGTCGCCGAGCCGGAGGAGAACGAGGAAGAGATTCTCTTCACCGCCGGCGAGGACGAAGAGGAATTCGAGTTCGAAGTCGAAGAGGAAGAAGAAGAGACTTTCGAAGTCGAGTAACGATCCCCAACGCGATTCAAAATCCAAGGGCGGCCGAAAGGCCGCCCTTGCTGTTTCTGGCTGCGCGGTTGCAGAAACATCGTTCAAGGAATTCACCGTTCTGCAACGGAGTTCCGATCGAGTGCAGTCGTCACCCTCATGTCCAACGGAAGGGAAAACGCAGCGATGCTCTGTGACGATGTAAAACGCGTCATCTATTTCTTTCTCGACGATTCCCTCGGCGATCAGAAACGAAGCAGCGTCGAGATCCACCTGAGCAACTGCCCCGACTGCGAGATCCGCGTCGTCATTCAGCGGCGCCTCCGAGGCTTCCTGCGAAAGCGGCTCACGCCCATCGCCGCTCCCGAGACCCTGCGCGTTCGCGTCGTGCAGTCGTTGCGCGCTCAGTAAGCAGTGCCGAACTCGACGCCGAAATCGACGAAGCGTGACGACGAGCAGCTGATTCTCGTCTCCACGAATCCCAACAAAGGCATCGAAGCCGAGCGCATCCTCGGCACTCCGGTGCTCCGCGTCGCGATTTCGCTGCCGGAGATCCAGGCCGCGACGGTCGAGGACGTCACCCGCTACAAACTCGAGGTCGCACGCACGAAGGGCTACTCGCGTCTGATCGTCGAGGACGTCTCCCTCGGCTTCGACGAGCTCGGCAACTTTCCCGGACCGTATGTACGGTGGCTGCTCGAGGCCGCCGGCGGCAAAGGATTAGCCGCAATCGCCTACGCGCTCAACAATCGTGCGGCGAAAGCGCAGTGTTGCGTCGGCTACTGGAACGGGCGCGAAGTGAAGGTGTTCCTCGGCGAAGTCCCCGGCGAGATCCTCGTGCAGCCGCGCGGCGAGGGCCACTTCGGGTGGGATGCCTGGTTCCAGCCGCGCGATTCGAAAAAGACCTTCGCCGAGATGACCGCGGAGGAGAAGGACGCGATCTCGCATCGCGGTCTCGCCTACCGCATGCTTGCGGAGCATCTCCAAAAAGAAGGACGCGACTGATCCGGTTTCCGGACGGATGCTGTTTCTGAACTGCAACCGGCCTCGGCAAACTGTCCGCCTAAGTCCCACGTATATCAGTGTGTTGGCATCGACGATCGGATCGATGCCCTGTGGCAGGCCCCTTGAAGTATTGCTGTGGCGGAAAGGACAGCCTATGTGGGTATTCGACGGAGAAGAATGGACGCAGGACGACGGCAGCATCGGAGGCTCTAGCAAGCCCGACACGAAGCGGCCGCGGTACGACGAGAGGATGCCTGAGCTTCAGGTCATCGAAGTCGAGATCGTGCCGGTGCCGACGAAGAATCCGCCCATGCCGCCGTTCCCGCTGCCGTAAGGCAAAACACAGTCGCGCTCGATTCGAGGCCGCACGCGTGAAGCGTGCGGCCTTTGTGTTTTACGTAGGGCGTGGTTTCAGCCCGCCCCTCGGACGGGGGAGGCGGGCTGAAGCCACGCCCTACGTTTCAGCGCGGGTTGTGCCGCGCCAGGAACTCCCGCACGATCGGCTCGATCGAGCCCGACGCGACGTTGAAGATTCGATCCGCGTGGTAGTTCCCCGCGATGTCGAGCAGGTGCAGCTCCTTCGGCTCGTTCGCCGCTTCGTACAGCGCGACCGAGTTGCGGTGAGCGATCAGCCAGTCGTTCTTGACGTGGATCAGGCAGAGCGGCACGTGTACGTCGCGGACGTCTTCGAGCGCGCTCAGCTTCGGAGCCTTGCGGATGTTCCATGCGAACTTCGGCGTGCGCAACGCCTGAGACAAGGCGATGTGCCGGTGCATCGTGAATGGATTCAATCGCGGCGTGATCATCGAGAAGTCCGCCACCGAGGAGATCAGGAGAATCGACGACACCGGCAGCTCGGGATGCCGCGCAACGGTGGAGATCGCGATCGCGCCGCCGTACGAAAAGCCGACCAGCGTGATCGTCTCGATCGCGGGTTGATCCTTCAGCACGTCCTGAATCACCGCGGTGACGTCGTGGTGCTCGTGCTGGTTGAACCCGTACGTTCCTTCACTCTCGCCGTGGCCGCGCGGGTCCATGACGACGGCGCGATAGCCCTGGTCGACGAGGAAGTGGGCGAGGCGAATCATCGACGCGTGGCGCCGGTCGCGCCAGAATCCGGGAACGACGACGACCGCCGAACGAGAGGTTGCGTCGTACACGTCGTAGTGGATCTTCGTGCCGTCGAACGACACCGTTTGGAGGTGCCTGGGTTCGGGAGTTGAGTGTACTTCCATCAATCCGCTGCTTGACATTGTCGAGGCCGTACCTATGATATCGCCCGGTACGGCGCCGTGTGCGCCTTCCGTGCCCCCTGAACGGTTGTCCGATATTCGCGTTCATTCGCGCAAGGTTTCAAACGCCACGCAAAGTGAGGTGAGTCGGGCACCCAAATTTCTGATCTCTCGTAAACCCAAAAACTGAAACAAAGAATCAGGTCGGAAGACCTGAAAAAGTGAAGGAGAAAGTACGCAATGAAGAAGTCTCTGATTCTCACCCTGGTTGCCCTGCTCGTGGTTTCGATGCTCGCCGTCGGCTGTAAGAAGGAAGAGGCCGCGACGGACACCGCCGCCACCGACACCTCGATGACCGCCGCCGACACCGCCGCGACCGACACGATGTCGACCACCGACACGATGGCCACCGACACGATGGCGACCGACACGATGGCCACCGACACGGGCGCCACGGCCGGCACGACCGAGACCGGTTCGACCGCCGCCAGCACCACCACCTAGTTTTTTCCCCTCTGCTTTAAACGGCAGCAAACGCCCCGCTTCGGCGGGGCGTTTTGTTTTTCTGGCATCCGTTGTGCTCCCGCTGTGCCCAGATGCATCTCTGGAGATTTGCATCCCGCCAACTGCGTACGATCTGGATTTCCCCCGTGTGGGTTCCCTAAAAAGAAACGGCAAGGAGGTGAGTGCCGGCACCCAGAGTGACGCATTCGATTGGAGCACCCGACCACCGAATACGAACACAACAGAAGGAAGAGAAAAGTATGACTAAGAAGATTCTCGTTCTCCTCGCGGTCCTGACGCTCGTCGTCTTCGCCGCATGTCAGAAGCAGGAAGTGACCACCGACACGAGCGCTACGGATACGTCCTCGACGACCGAAACCTCGATGACCTCCGTCACCGACTACGGCACGACCGACACGGCGATGACGACGGACACGATGTCGACCGACACGAGCGCCACCGGCACGTCGGGCACGACCTCCACGTCGTCCACGACGGAGACCAGCAGCACGACGATTTCGACGACCACCACCTAGCGTGGCGTCTTGGCTCTTTGAACGTAGGGCGTGGCTTCAGCCCGCCTCCCTCGGTTGTACGTGCAAACGGAGGAGGCGGGCTGAAGCCACGCCCTACGTTATTGCGTCGAGATCCGCGCGCAGCAAGTCGTACACGCGCTTCGTCTCGCGCTCCAGATGCTCGCGATCGCCGCTGTTGTCGATGACGTAGTCGGCGTAGCGGAGGCGCTCCTCGCGCGGGATCTGGTTCGCGATGCGCCGCAGCACCTCCTCACGCGCGAGACCGCGCGCCACGCCGCGCTCGATCTGAATGTCCGGGTCGACGTCGACGATGACGATGCGGTCGTATCGATGGCGGCCGCCTGACTCGATCATCAGCGTCGCCTCGACGACCACGATCCCTTCCTCGACGCGCGCGAGCCGCGCCTCGGTCTCCGCGATGACGATCGGATGGATCAGCGCGTTGAGCTTCTTCGCCTCGGCGGGATCCGAGAAGGCGATGTTGGCGAGCTTCGCGCGATCGATCGTGCGGTCTTCGCGGAGGATCTCTTCGCCATAAGCTGCGACGAGCGCCGCGTGTCCCGCACGGCCCGGCTCGTAGAGCTCCGCGACGAGTTTGTCGGCGTCGATGGTGTGGCAGCCGAAACCAGCGAGCAGCTCGCGGACAGTCGACTTCCCCGACGCGATGCCTCCAGTCAGGCCGACCCGCAGCTTCATGAATTTCTCCGTCGCCGCTCGGCGGCGGTGACGGTGTTCTTCATCAGCATGGCGATCGTCATCGGTCCGACGCCGCCCGGCACGGGCGTGATCCACGAGGCACGCTCCCGTACGCGTGCGAAGTCGACGTCGCCGAGGAGAACGGAGCCGTTCTTCTCGAGGAGCCGCGTCTTCTCCGCGTCATGCGCGAGACTCGCGGCGAGCTCGGGACCGACGCGGTTCATGCCGACGTCGATCACGATCGCGCCCGGCTTCACGAAGTCCTCGGTCACGAGGATCGGTCTGCCGATCGCCGCGACGAGGATGTCGGCCTGCCGCGCGACGGCTGCGAGATCGCGCGTGCGCGAGTGGCAGATCGTCACCGTCGCATTGCGCTGCAGCAGCAACGCTCCCATCGGCTTGCCCACGATGTCGCTGCGTCCGATGACGACGGCGTTCTTCCCTTCGATCGTTTCGCCGGTCGACTCGATGAGGCGGACCACGCCGGCGGGAGTGCATGGAACCAGCGTCGGACGGCCGAGGTGGAGCATGCCGACGCTCACTGGATGAAAGCCGTCGACGTCCTTCGCTGGACTGATCGCGTCGATGACCTTCTTCGCATCGATCTGCTTCGGCAGCGGCAGTTGGACGAGGATGCCGTCGACGCTGTCGTCGCGATTGAGCCGATCGACTTCCGCGAGCAACTCGCCCTCGGACATCGTCTCCGGAAACACGAGCTCCGTTCCCTCGAGACCGAGCTCGCGCGCCTTCTTCGCCTTGTTGCGGACGTAGATCTCGGAGGCGGGATCGTTGCCGACGCGCACCGCGACGAGTCCGGGGCGCAAGCCGAGTCGCGCGATCCCTTCGACGACTTCCTGTTCGATCTGTTGTGCGACGGCCTTGCCGTCGATCAGGCGTGCGGTCACGCGCGCGCTTGTACCACAGCGCAATACCCGGCGAGGTGACGAACGTATCATCAAGTACATGCCCCAACCGATCGCTGTCGCGCTGCTGCTGCTGTTCGCGTCCGTCGAAGAGCCCGCGCCCGTGGTGCGAGGTCGTTTGTGTCTCGGGGACCGCAAGGCGCCGCTCACCGCATGCAGCGACGTCACCGGGACGAAGCTCACCATCGCTTCCGCAGATGCCGAGCGGCTCTTCGTCTGGACGAGTACGGACGCGACGACCGTGCATGTCGGCGTCGTCCCCGCGAAGGAAGAGACCATCGACCTCTCTCCGACGGACAAAACTTCGGCAATGCAGTTGTCGCTCGACGGCGAGCGCTCGCGAGGATGGCCGGCGAACGTCGCGGTCTCGCTGATGTCGAACGTACGCTGGCGCTGGCTGGTGGACGCGAAGTCCGCGCCGCGGTTGCGCCGCATCGTCGTGCCGCGCGGCACCTATGCGATCGAAATGAGGAGCGAGCACCATCGGCGGTTCGTTCGTGCGCAAATTGCGGCAAACGAACCGACCGTGGCGCTCGGCGAGCTGCGTCTGCTGCCACTGCCGATGGCGCGTGGCATGGTCTTGGACTCCGAGGACAAGGCACTCGCGAACGCCGTCGTGTCTCGTCCCGACGGGTCGATCTGCGCGACCGCGAACGAGCAGGGCGCGTTCGAGTGCGAGCTCGGCGAGCCGACACCCGAGGCGCTCGTCGTGAGCAAGAGCGGCTTCGGACCGCGCGAGCTCCGCCTCGAGCGAGGCCTCGACAAAGACGTCGACCTCGGCAAGATCACGCTCACCTCTGGCCGCACTCTCACGTTGAAGATCGTGCGTCCCGAGGCGACTGCGGCAAGCGTGACGCTCTTCCATGACGCCGAACAACGCTACGAGCACTCGAAGCTGAAAACACACGAGCTGCGCGAGCGCGAAGAGGAAGTGCGATTCGACGTCGGCGAAGGGAAGTACATCGCGCTGGTCGCGGGCGATGGACCGCTCGAGCGACTCGAAGTGCCGATCACGGTGAAAGACGCCGACGCCACGGAAACGATCACCGTCGTTCCGTATCAGCTCGCGGGCAGCGTGAGATTCGGTGAAGAGCTGGTTGCCGAGGACACGGCGGAGGTCGTCGCGCCGGAGCACACCTGGCGCGCGACGATTCCGATTCGTGCAGGAGCATTCGGTGGAACGGCGTGGCAGACCGGAAAGGTGAGCGCGTTCATCCTTCAGGAACTGGTCCGGTCGCCGGAGCTCGGCGCCGATCCGACACGTTGGGACGTTCGGATCGAGAAACGGCTGATCACCGGCCGCGTCCTCGACGCGGAAACGAAGAGACCTGTGCCGGAAGCCCACATCGACCTCACGGCGGAGACCAAGGGCTCGAGGGCACACATGGCGATCAAGGTGAAGCGCGACGGCTCGTACGAGGTTCTCGCCAACCGGCCCGGCACGTACGGCCTGCGCGTGACGAGCGAAGAGCACGTGGCGCAGAGCGTCGACGTCAACATCACGGACGAGGACAGGGTACGCAAGGTCGACATCGCCCTCGAGCGCGGAGTCCTGCAGCAACTCCAGATCGTCACGCCGAGGGGCGCGCCAGTCCCGAACGCCACGATTCTCGAAGGCGTGCAGTCCGATCGCAACAATCCGCGCTTCATCACGCATGCGGACGGGCGCGGGAACTACGAGCTGCGCGGACGCGCCGGCGAGACGCGTCTGTTGTACATCGTGCCGGGCGATGGATCGTTCGCCGTCCTCCGCGCGCAGATTCCGCGGCGCGACGAGGATGCGCGTCCACTGCAGGTCATCGTGCCGCCGGGCTCGTCGTCGCTGCGGGTTCGAGCGGCGACCAACGATGGCGAGCCGATCGCAGCGCGAGTGCTCATTCGCTACAACGGCGAGTTCGTTCCCGGCGCGATCCTCCGGTTCGTGACCCACGAATTCGTGGGGACGAATCCCGCGGGAGAGGCCGTCCTGTCGCGCCTGCCGTCAGGCACGTACGAGGTGTGGGGGCTCGCCGGCGAGCGCGACGAGGAGGCGCTGATCGCGAGCAACGGCGCTTTGCGCTCGCCTGTGCGGACGGGACTTTCCGGAGGGGAGCAGGCGGTTCAGGTGGTTGCCCCGCCGCGCGAAGTGCGCCGGGCACCGTAGGACCGTTCATCCTTCTGGGAATGAACCGCTTGACGGTCTCTGTTCGGCAGTGTTACCGTTTTGGCCCTTTCCCCCTCAGGGAAGGTGTGTTTCGTCTTTGAGTTCCTGGTCGGCGTTTGCGGTTCACACCTGCGTCGCCCGGTTTCTGGTAGTGCCTGTCGAGTTGCTTGCTGTCCGTCCCGAGATCCGCGGACAACGGATGACCGACAACCGACAACGTTTTTCAGGGAGAGTCATGCGTACCTATTTTCCCAAGCAGGGAGACATCGAGCCGCGCTGGTATGTGATCGACGCGGAAGGCCAGGTCCTCGGACGTCTGGCCACGACCATCGCCAACATCATCTCCGGCAAGGCGAAGCCGACGTACACGCCGTTCCTCGACACGGGCGATCACGTGATCGTGATCAACGCCGAGAAGATCCGCCTGACCGGTAAGAAAGAGACCGACAAGATCTACCGCAAGCACTCGCTCTATCCGGGCGGGCTCAAGGAAAAGGCGGCGCGGTTCGTTCGGGCCGAGAAGCCCGAGCACATGATCGAGCAAGCAGTTTGGGGGATGCTGCCGAAGAACAAGATCGGTCGCAAAATGCTGAAGAAATTGAAGGTCTACCGCGGAACGCAGCACCGTCATCAGGCCCAGATGCCCGAGACCCTGCCGGTCGGCGAGTAATCACAGGAGGATTCCTTGGCTTTGGTCGAATATTACGGTACGGGAAGACGGAAAACGTCGACGGCGCGCGTGCACATCCGTCCGGGAGCGGGCGCGATCACGATCAACCGCCGCTCGATGGACGATTACTTCGGCAACGAAGTGCTGAAGATGATCATCAAGCAGCCGCTGTCGCTGACGGAGACGGTCGACAAGTTCGACATCGTCGTCACGGTCGACGGCGGCGGTCCCAGCGGTCAGGCCGGCGCGATCCGCCACGGCATTTCCCGGGCCCTGCAGGTCTACAACACCGAGCTTCGCAAGCGCCTCAAGAAGGCCGGCCTCCTCACGCGCGATCCGCGCATGAAGGAGCGCAAGAAGTACGGACAGAAGGGCGCCCGCGCCCGCTTCCAGTTCTCGAAGCGCTAGTCTCATGTTTCGGTTTACCTAGAATTCAGTGGAAGACAGGAGCGTCGCCAGCTCCTGTCTTTTGTTTTTCGGCGCAGTTTTCAATTTTCAATTTTTCAATTTTCAATTTCTAAAGGAGGGTTCACTTGGCGGTCTCTATTACGATGAAAGAGCTTTTGGAGGCTGGCGTTCACTTCGGTCATCAGACCAAGCGCTGGAACCCGAAGATGAAGAAGTACATCTTCGGCAAGCGCAACGGGATCTACATCATTGACCTGCAGAAGACGCTCAAGCTCTTTAAGGAAGCTTCCAGTTTCATTGCGGACCTCGCGTCCCAGGGCAAACGCATCCTGTTTATCGGCACCAAGCGCCAGGCGCAGGACGCCATTCTCGAGGAGGCCAACCGCTGCGGCATGTTCTACGTGAACAACCGCTGGCTGGGCGGCACTCTCACCAACTTCTCGACGGTCCGGAAGTCGATCGAGCGGCTCAAGGAAATCGAGTCGGTCCTCAACGACGCCGAAAAGGAAATGTCGAAGAAGGAGCGCGCCGCTCTCGACCGCGAGCGCGACAAGTTGCAGAAGAACCTCATCGGAATCCGCGAGATGGACGGCCTTCCGGACGCGCTCTTCGTGATCGATCCGAAGAAGGAGTACATCGCGGTCCAGGAAGCGAAGAAGCTCGGGATCCCGGTGGTGGCGATCGTCGACACCAACTGCGACCCGGAAGACATCGACTATGTCATCCCGGGCAACGACGACGCGATCCGCGCGATCCGGCTGTTCACGCAGAAGACGGCCGATGCGGTCCTCGAGGGCTACAACCTCGCCGAGGAGCGCTACATCGGAGTCGAGGACAAGGGCGGCGAGCCCGCGGTGGAAGCCGCGGCGCCTCCGGCCGAAGTCCCCGCCGAAGAGCTCCAGGCCGCTCCCGCGGTCTGATTTCTCAACTCACTTCCTGCAACGTGGGGCGGGCCTTGGCCCGCCCTCACTCCATTTCCAGAGAGGTTAAACATGACCGTAACTCCAGCCATGATCAAGGAGCTGCGCGAGCAGACCGGCGCCGGATTCGGCGACGTCAAGAACGCGCTCACCGAGGCCCAGGGCAACATGGAACAGGCGGTGGTGATCCTTCGCAAGAAGGGTCTGGCCGCAGCCGGTAAGAAAGCAGGCCGCGTGACGGCCGAGGGAACGATCGCCGCGCGGGTCGACGGCAATGTCGGCGTGCTCGTCGAGGTCAACTGCGAGACCGACTTCGTCGGTCGCAACGAGGTCTTCCAGAAGTTCGCCGCGGATGTGGCGGGCGTGATCGCGCAAAGCAAGGCCTCCACCGTCGACGAGCTCCTGGCCGAGAACTGGCCGGGAACGAGCGACCCGGTGAGCCAGAAGGTCGCCGAGCAGATCGCGTCGATCAAGGAGAACATCTCCATCCGTCGTTTCGCGCGCTACGAAGCGCCCGCGAACGCGAAGATCGGCACGTACGTTCACGGCGGCGGCAAGATCGGCGTGATGGTCGAAGTCGTGGCCGAGAACTGCACCGGCGACGCGGCCGTCCATGAAGTGGCGAAGGACATCGCGATGCACATCGCCGCGGCCGAGCCGCGCTTCCTCCGCCGCGAGGACGTGACCCAGAAGGACCTCGACACTGAGCGCGAGATCGCTCGCGACGCGGCCGCCAAATCCGGCAAGCCGGAGAACATCGTCGAGAAGATGGTCTCCGGCAAGATGGAGAAGTTCTACGCCGAGAACTGCTGCCTCGAACAGGCCTACATCCGCGACGACAAAATGACCGTCGCGCAGTACCTCCAGAGCCGCGGCAAGGAGACGGGCTGCCAGTTCAGCGTGACCCGCTTCACCCGCTACAAGCTCGGCGAGGGCATCGAGAAGCGCTCCGAGGACTTCGCCGCGGAAGTGGCTTCGTACATGAAAGCTTAGCCCCCGGCTTCAGCCGGAAGAATTCAAGAGGGCGGCCTGAAGGCCGCCCTACGTTTTCTGCTATAAACCGCCTCGCATGGCGGACGCCAAGTACCACCGAATCCTTCTCAAGCTTTCCGGCGAGGCGCTCATGGGCGGACGCCGGACGGGCATCGACGCCGACGTTCTCACCGACATCGCGGATGAGATCGCGGAAGTGCAGCAGATGGGCGTGCAGGTCGCGATCGTGATCGGCGGCGGCAACATCTTCCGCGGCGTCACCGGCGCGACCCAAGGCATCGACCGCGTCGCGGGCGATCACATGGGCATGCTCGCGACCGTGATCAACGCGCTCGCGCTGCAGGACTCGCTCGAGCGCCGCAACGTTCCCACGCGCGTGACCACCGCGATCACGATGGCCGAGGTCGCGGAACCGTTCCTTCGCCGCCGCGCGATCCGTCATCTCGAGAAAGGCCGCGTCGTCATCTGCGCCGCCGGCACGGGCAATCCGTTCTTCACCACCGACTCC
>Ga0209382_10006130_pt1 | contig 15516 bp, 15 predicted proteins | sample SoiMetdeltSBSDD5_FD_187599 | JGI IMG/M metagenome (GOLD analysis project Ga0209382, IMG submission 187599) | Bulk soil microbial communities from a Populus tree surrounding site in Tennessee, USA - Soil MetaG P. deltoides SBSDD5 (SPAdes) (version 2) | ecosystem: Environmental > Terrestrial >...
CTGGCCGCGGTCGGTTCCTAGCTCCGAGCTCCCGCCCTTGGAATCCGACGGCCGCTCGCCGCTCGACGCCGCGCGCAAGCTCGTCCCGCAGATCCGCGCGGCCGCCGACGAGACTCACGCCACCCGTGAGCTGCCCCGCCCGCTCTTCGAGGCGATGGCCGACGCCGGGCTCTTTCACATGGCGATCCCGCGCGCGATCGGCGGCGGCGAGATCGACTTGCCGACGTACGTGCAGGTCGTCGAGGAGATCGGCAAGGCCGACGCGAGTACCGGCTGGTGCCTGAACCAGGGCGCGATCTTCGGCACGTACGCCGCACGGATGCCCCGCGCGGTCGCGCGTACGATCTGGGCGGATGTGCCGCGCGCCGTCGTGGCGAACACGCCGGCGGCGACCGCCAAGGCGATCGTAGTGCCTGGCGGCTATCGCGTCACCACCCCCCCGGGCGGCCAGGGGTTCAGCACCGGCTGCCGGCACGCCTCGTGGGTGGCCGCGCACGCGCAGATCATCGAGAACGGCCAGGTGCGCCTGGAGGGTGACGCGCCCGAGGCGCGCTACATGTTCGTGCCGGTCCGCGAGGCCGAGCTGCTCGACACCTGGCACACGCGCGGGATGCGCGGCACCGGCACGCACCACTTCACGGTGAAGGACGTCTTCGTGCCGACCGAGCGCACCGTGCTCTCGCAGACCGCGCAGCTCATCGAGGACGCGCCGCTCTATCGCATCCCCCGGACCTTGCTGTTCGCCTCGGGCGACGCCGCGGTCGCGTTCGGGATGTCACGCACGTGCCTGGAGACGTTCGGCGAGCTCGCCGGCGCGAAGACGCCGCGCGCGATGCCGACGTTGCTGCGCGAGCAGCCGATGATCCAGATGACGGTCGGCCAGGCCGAGGCGGCCTTGCGCTCGGGCCGCGCGTTTCTCCTGGAGGCGGTGCGCGAGGCGTGGGCCGCCAGCGTGAACAACGCGCTCACGCTCGAGCATCGCGCGAACCTGCGACTGGCTACGACGCACGGCATCCGCCTGGCCGCCCAGATCATCGACAGCATCTACAACGCCTCGGGCGCGACCGCCGCCTACGAAGACCACCTGCTCCAGCGCCACTTCCAGGACATCCACGTGATCACGCAGCACCTGCAGGGGCGCCTCACGCACTACGAGCTGGTGGGTCGCTACTGGCTCGGCCTCAAGATCGACGAAGCGCGGCTCTAGCCCCGCCCGTTCGCGATCACCGATCGTCCCGTCGCGCGTAACAGCTTCCGATCGGCTTCTGCGCCCGGCGCCGGGGGCACGCGCAGCACGATGTCCTGCGTGAACGTCGGGATCGCCTTGCCCTCCGGCCACTTCGTCCCGTAGGGGTCACGGCCGCGCGCCACCGCGCGGATGCCCTCGCGCAGGATTCGCCGCAGCATGATGACGCCGCGATCCGTCGACGCCAGGTTCTCGAGCGCGTGGACCGCGACCGTGCGCTGGCTCGACTGCGCGTCGAAATCGGCCGGAAAGCGCTGACGCTCCCCGTACGGGCGATCGTCGGACTGGCCGAAGCCGGGCCGGCCCACCTGCTCTTGCGTGAGCCCCCACGCCGGATCCACCTGCGCGAGCTCGAAGTTGGTCGTGTGCGTGTCGTCGTTCGGCACGGCCCAGCGGATGATCACCGGCCGGCTCGCCGGCTTCGGCTCGCTGGCTTCCTCGATCTCGCGCGTGAACTGGTGCACGTTCGGCGGCATGAAGTCGCACACGCGGACCCACACGAGATCGCCAACGCGTCGCGTCGCGAGATAGACCATGCCGGCATCGGTCAGCTTCCAGTCGAGCTCGGGGACGGCGCCGAACGCCGGCGTGAACTGGTAGCCGCTGCTGAGCGCGTGCAGAAACGCCGTGTGCACCGGGTCCATGCTGTTGTCCTTCACCTGGAGCCAGTTGCACGGCAGCGTGAACTTCGCGGCGGGCAGCAGCTGGTAGCCCGGCACGTCGTAGCTGTCGTAGACGGGAAACGCGGGGCGCCGGTCCGACGGTCCGAGATAGGCGAACACGAGCCCGGCGAACTCGTGCGTGGGATAGGCGCCCTGCCAGATGCGCTCCTTGAGGCGGCTGCCGGCGGGCTCGCCCGGCGTCTCCAGACACCGTCCGTCGACGTCGTAGACCCAGCCGTGATAGCAGCAGCGCAGGCCCCGCTCGAGCGGGATCCCGAACTCGAGCGACGTGCCGCGATGCGCGCAATGCAAGTGCAGCACGCCGACTCGCCCGCCGCGGTCGCGGAACGCCACAAGATCCTCGCCGAGGATCCGCACCCTCAACGGCGTCTCCGTGAGATCGCGCGCGAACGCGACCGGCTGCCAGAACCGGCGCAGATACTCGCCGCAGGGCGTGCCGGGCCCCACTTCGGTGAGCTCGGGATCGGGCCTGGGAACCTCGCGGCGACGATAGCCGTCGAACGGGCCGGCCTTGGGCTTGGACACGCGCGCTCGCGCTCGCTTCATGGCTCTCCTTCCTAGCGCCGACGAGCGAGGCGAGTCAAGTCGGCCGCGCCACCTCGAGCGGTGCGAGCCCCGAACGTGCCCGCAGCCTCCCAAGAATCGGGAGGCTGCGGGTGTTACGAGCGGTTACGAGCGACCGGAGCTACCAGCGACCGCGATGATGATGGGAGCCGCCGCCCACCGGCACCGGCACCAGGAGACAACCCGCGGTGCTGATCGACACGACGCACGCAAGCAGGAACATCACGCCCAGACGACGAAGCATATGATCCTCCTTAGCAGGAGCAGTTGGTTCATCTCATCTCACGCCGCGGCCGCTATCCCGCCGCCGGTGGCGGAGGCGGCGGCGAGCCCACCGGCGCCATGTCGGGCGCCGCCGGAACGGCCGGCGGCGGAGGCGCGGCGATGTACACCTGAGCCGGCACCCAGGCCCAGTAGTAGGGAACGGTGACCCCATCGCCCCGAAGGTCGTAACGGCCGGTGGGATAGTTCACGACGGTCACCGTGGGCGCCGCGAGCATCACGACGTGCCCGCCGGTCCACCACCAGACGTAATAGGGCGACCACACGCCGGGACGATGCTCGAAGCGCCAGCCCCGGCCCCGGTCGAAATGCCAATCGTCCCGCCGCACCCAGGCCCGATGGTCGAATCGCGCGTGGTCGTCGCGCCAGACGGGCCCGCGGTGCTCGTCATGCCACTGGGCCTGCGCGGGGGCGGCGAGCGTCAATCCCGACAGCAAGCCCAGCATGGACAGCCTGATGATCTTGCCTTTGCCGAGCCTCATTTCCGGACCTCCTGACCCTTAGACGCACGGGCGCTCGGCGACATTTCGTAAGACTTGCAAAGTAAGAGCCGCATAAGGATAGTGAGCGGTGATCATGTCCACCGGGAATCTCTCCCGGCTCGATCCCGAAGAGGTCGCCAGGGCTGTGACGGAGTTCATCAACGCCACGATCATGGCGCGGAGCCGTCCGGTGCGACCCGACGACGATCTCGAGCTGGCGGGACTCGACTCGATGGCGCTGCTGAAGGTGCTCCTCTTCATCGAGGCGCACTACGGCTTCTGGATGCCCGACGAGGATCTCGTCGCGGACAACATCCGGACCGCGCGCGCCTTCGCGACCTACATCTGCCGACGGAGCGCGTGAGCACGACACCTGTTCGCCGGCTGCCGCTTCGCGGCGCCGATCTCGTCCTGGTCGCGATGCAGGCGCTCTGGAAGCGCGAGGGCGTCAGTAACAACACGCTCATGGTCGTGCACTGCGACGGGCCGCTCGCTCCGGCGCGCATCGCCCGGGCGCTCGAGCGCTTCGTCGAGCTCTGCCCCTGGCCGGCCTCGCGTCTGCGCCGCCCGTTTCCGTGGGGACAGCTTCACTGGGCCGCGCCGGCGAATGCGGCACCCGAGGCGCCGGCCGTGCGCCATCAACGTCTGACGACGCCGGATAGCCTTCACGGCCTCCTCGAGGCCGAGCTCAACCGCGCGATCGATCCGCGCGTCGAGCCCCCACTGCGCGTCGCGATCTTCGACACCATGATCGACGCGGCCGGGCCGCAGAGCGCGCTGGTGCTCACGTGGTTTCATCCGCTGATGGACCCGCGCGGCGCACAAAACTTGTTGGCTCACCTCGCGCACCTCGACGAGGTCGACGGGCGCGCCCCGTGGGGCGGCGCGCCGCCGGCCTTCGCGACCGAGCCGGACCCGCGGCCGCTCAAGGAACGCGGGCGGCTCGGGCGGCAGAGTCAGCGGTACATGCGCGCGCTCGTGCCCGACTCGCCGGTGTCGCCGGGCTCGGGATTGGCGCATCCCGGCCTTATCCGCTTCGAGCAAGCGAGCTTCGTCGGCGACGACCACGGTCTCGGCGGCGTGCACTCGACGCGTGAGGTCTGCTGGCGCCTGGCGCTGGTCGGGCGGACCATGGCCGATCTCTGGCGCCGGCGCGGGTTGCCCGACGTGCCGTTTCTGGTGCCCGTGTCCGTCGACTTGCGGCCCAAGGGCGAGCCGGGCGCAACGTTCGGCAACGTGCTCGCGTTCCACTTCGCTCGATTCAAGCCCTCGGAGACGAGCGACGTGGCCGAGCTGACGCAGACGTTACGCGACCAGATGACCCAGGCGCTGCGCGACGGCCAGATCGACGCCAGCGCGGTGGCGATGGAGTTTCTGAAGTATCGTCCGGTGTCGCTGATGCTGCGCGATCTGCCGGGCACCAAGACGCGGGAGACCTTCTCGTTCAACTGCGCCGATCTGGCCGATTTTCCGCCGGCGCTCGAGAAGCTGTTCGGCCGCCGGGTCGTCAACGCCTACCACGCGCCCGCCGTGCTGCCGCGGCCCGGTGTCGGCGTATTCTTCAACCGTTGCGGGATCCGGAACAACCTGGTCGTATCCTGGGTCGAGGGCGCGATGAAGGAGGAGGAGGTCACGCGCATCATCGAGGGTGTTCGGGAGGGCATGCAATGGCGTCCGGCTCGCTGAGCTACGACGTGGTCGTGGTCGGCGGCGGGGCCGCGGGGCTGGCCGCCGCCGTGTCGGCCGCGCGCGCGGGCGCGCGTACCGCGCTGGTCGAGCGCTACGGCTTCCTCGGCGGCATGGCCACGGCGGGCATGGTGAGCACGATCTGCGGCCTCTATCGGACGTCGTCCGACGGGCCGCCCGAGCCGCTCAACCACGGGCTCGCCGACGACGTCGCGCGCAAGCTCGCGGCCATGCCCGGCTGTGCTCCGCCGATACGCCGCGGCCGCACCTTCGTTCTGCCCTACACACCGTTCGCGTTCGCGTGCCTGGCCGACGAGCTCACCACGACGGCGCCGGGGCTCGACGTGTACCTGCACTCGTTCGTCACCGGGCTCGACGCCGCCGCCGGCCGCATCGACTGCGTCCGGGTGGCGACGTGGGAGCGCGCGCTCGCGCTGGCCACGCGCGTGGTCGTCGACGCGAGCGGCGACGCCGTCGTGTCGCACCTGGCCGGCGCCGCCACCGCGACCACGCCGCTGTCCGAGCGCCAGCTGCCGTCGCTCGTCTTCGTCCTGCAGCACGTCGACACCGAGGCCCTGGGATCGGGGCCGCGCGTGGCGCTGCTGCGATCGCTGGTCACCGCCGAACAGGAGGGACGCTTGCCCAAAGGGGCCGCGAACCTGGCGCTGGGCGCTTCACCGCAGCCCGGCGAGATCGTCTGCAAGCTCACCCTGAGCGGCATCGCCGAGGAGCTTCCGGCGAGCCGCGATTTTCTGACCGTTGCCGAGCAGGAAGCACGAAAGCGCGCGCTCGCGGTCGCCGAGTTCCTGAAGACCTTGCCCGCGTTCTCCCGCGCGTTCGTCTCGCACGCGGCGCCGCAGGTCGGCGTGCGCGAGAGCCGGCGCGTGGTCGGGCGCTACCAGCTCACTCGCGACGACGTGCTGGGCGCCAGGAAGTTCGACGACGGCGTCGCGCGCGCCAGCTGGCCGATCGAGCTCTGGGAGGAAGGACGGCTCGGCGCGACGTACGAGTGGCTCGACGACGGCGCCCACTACGACATCCCGCTGCGCTGCCTGCAGGCGCGCGACGTGGACAACCTCTTCGTCGCCGGCCGGTGTATGAGCGCCACCCACGAGGCACTCGGCTCGGCGCGCGTGATCGGCACCTGCCTGGCGACCGGCGAGGCGGTCGGCCACGCGGCGGCGCGCCGGGTGGAGGTACCTTGAATCTCGCCGACCTGCTCTTCACGACAGCCGAGCGCCACTCGCCGCGCCGCGCTATCACCGACGTGCGCTCGGGCCGGTCCGTGAGCTACGGTCAGCTCGCCCGCGAGGCCGAGCGAGTGGCCGCGTTCCTCAAGGCCGAAGGTGTAGAGCCCGGCCAGCGGATCGGGCTCCTGGCGCCGAACGACCTCACGTACCTTCCCGCCGCGTTCGGCCTGCTCGCCGCGGGCGCTTGCTTCGTTCCGCTCGCCAGCAACCTCACGCCCAGCGAGATCGCCGAGATCGTACGCGAGGTGCAGCTCAACGGCTGCTTCGCCTGGCCGAAGGCCGCGCCGCTCCCCAGCGCGCCGGGTCACGCCGACGAATCCGCGCGCCGCGCGGTCGTGAAGGGCGGCGAGTGCGACGGCTACGCGTTCCAGTGGATCGACCGCGGCGCCGAGGCGCCGGCCGAGTTCGGGAAGCTCAACGCCGCGTTCATCCGATTCACGTCGGGGACCACGGCGCGCAGCAAGGGTGTGGTGCTCTCGCACGAGGCCACCCTGGCGCGCGTCGAGGCCTCCGACCGCGTGCTGAAGTTCAGCGAAGAGGATCGAATCCTCTGGGTGCTGCCGCTCGCCTATCACTTCGCGGTCACGATCACCGCGTACGTCCGCGCCGGCTCCCACATCCTCTTGTGCGCCGATACCTTGCCGAAGGCGATCGTCGACGGCGCCCGGCGCCTGAAGGCCAGCGTGCTCTACGCGGCGCCGCTGCACTTCGAGCGTATGGCGAACGTCGGACCGAGCGAGCCGCTCTCGAGCATCCGCGTGACGCTCTCGACCGCGGCGCCGATCTCGCCGATCGTGATGGAGCGCTTCGAGTCGGTCTATGGTGTGCCCGTGGGCCAGGCGTACGGAATCATCGAGGCCGGCCTGCCGTGCATCAATCTCGGCAACGAAGGGCTTCCCGCCGCCTCCGTGGGCCGGCCCGTCCCGGGCTACTACATCGCCGTGCTCTCCGACGAAGGCGCCGTGCTGCCGGCCGAGACCCTGGGCGAGATCGCCGTACGCGGCAGCGGGCTCTTCTCGGCGTACTACTCACCCTGGCGGCTGCGCGAGCAGATTGCGGTCGACGACTGGTTCCTTACCGGCGACCTCGGGTTTCTCGACCGGAAGGGAGCGCTGCATCTGAAGGGCAGGAAAAAGGCGCTCATCCTGGTCGCCGGGCTGAAGTTCTTCCCCGAAGAGGTCGAGGACTGCATCAACCAGTTCCCGGGCATCAAGGAATCGCGAGTCTTCAGCCGCCCCCACGCGCGCATGGGCGAGGTGCCGTGCGCCGAGGTCGCCGTGGAGCCCGGATGCGACCTCGACGGGCTAAAGTCGCATTGCGCACGCGCGCTGTCGTCGTACAAGATCCCGGTAGAGTTCACCGTCGTGGACGCCGTCCCCCGGACTCCGAGCGGGAAAATCCGTCGATGAGAGTCGCGATCGTCGGCTCCGGTCCCTCCGGCTCGGCGCTGGCCATCTTGCTGGCGCGTCAGGGTGCTCAAGTCACTCTGTTCGACGACGGCCGCCGTCCCGAGCTCTTGGTCGGTGAATCGCTCGTGCCCGCGGTCGTCCCCATCATCCAGCGGCTCGGCCTCGAGGAAGAGACCGCCAGCTTCAGCCGCGTGAAGCCGGGTGTCTCGTTCATCTGGTCCGAGAGCGACCGCTTCAGCTTCTCGTTCGCGCGATTCGCGCCGGGCGTCTTTCCGTACGCCTACAACATCCCGCGGCCGCAATTCGACGACGCGGTGCTTGCGCGCGCCGTCGCCAGCGGCGTCGACCGGGTGGTCGCCCACGCGCGGCTCGAGCCGACGACGGATAGCCACCGCGAGCTCGCTCTGGCGCCCGAGACCCTGGCCGCGGCGCCGTCGCTGGAAGGCCGCCAGCCCGATCTCGTCGTCGACGCGACCGGGCGCGCCCGGCTCGGTGCACGCGCCCTTGGCATCGGTGCGCATCTCGGTCCGCGCAAGGACGTGGCGCACTTCGCCCACTTCGAGAATTTCGCGTGGGACGACGATCCCGGCCAGGTGCTGATCCGCCGGCTGGACGCCGGCTGGAGCTGGTGCATCCCGCTGCAGGAGCGGCTCTCGATCGGCATCGTGCTGGGCCGCGACGACGCCGCGAAGCTCGGCGCGACCCCGGCCGAACGGCTCGAGCGCGCGATTGCTACCGACTGGTGGCTATCGACGATCGCCGCCGGCAGCAAGCGCGTCACGTCGGTCGCGACGTACGCGAACTACCAGCTGATCTCGCATCGCGGCCTCGGCCCCGGCTGGGTCATGCTCGGCGACGCGTTCGGCTTCGTCGATCCGATGCTCTCGCCCGGCGTCTACCTGGCGCTGCGCTCGGCGGAGCTCGTGGCCGAAGGGCTGGCGCCGTTCGCGAAGGCCCAGGCGCCGTCGCCCGCCGAGATCGAAGCGGCGCTCAGGCCGTACGTGGCCCGGCAAGACGCGATGCTCACGGCGTGGCTCGACCTGGTGGCGACGTTCTACGACGGCCGGATGGCAGCGCTCTTCCGCGCCGGACGCGACTGGATGGCCGCGGGCACGAACACCTTCAAGAACGCGGCCCAGAACCACATCGAGCGTCACATCGCGCTGCAGGCGTCGGGAATGGGCACGCTCAGGCGCTACAGCCGCGGCCTCTTGCACTTCATGGGCCGGTACGGGCTGCGCGGTGTCGAGCCGACCGAGATGGCGATCCGCTGATCGTGCGCGGGCGGCCGATCAGGCCGTCTTGATGCCGACGTACTCGCTCAAGAGCCCGCCGCGCACGCGATGCTCGATCCTGGCAAACCCGCTCGACTCGAGCACGCTGAGGATCTTCTCCGGCGCCACGCAGTTGGCGATCGTGTCCCAGTAGTACTTCATGAGGAGCTCGGCCTTCTCGCTGCCGGTGCTCAGGCGCGTGACGCGCGGCAGGATGCTCTCGAAGTAAACGCGGAAGAAGCGCTGGCCCAGGGTCGAGCGCGGCAAGGTGATCTCGAGGATCAGCACGCGGCCGCCCGGCTTCAGGACGCGCAGGCACTCGCGGAACGCGACGCCGAGATCGGCCACGTGGCGCAGCGCGTAGCCCATGCAGAGAAAATCGAAGTGATCGCTCGCGAACGGAAGCTCCTCGACCGTGCCCTGGACCAGCGGCACTGCGATCGCCTTCTTCGCCTGCCGCAGCATGCCGACGCTCGGATCGAGCCCGACCACCGCACCGGGCTCGCGCAGGATGCGCGTGGCGCCCTGGGCGATCACGCCGGTGCCCGTCGCGACGTCGAGGAACTTCATGCCGGCGCGGAGCCCTGACTGCAGCAGCACCCAGCGCCGGTAGTAGCGGCCGGAGCCGAGTGAGCCGAGATCGCACACGAAGTCGTAGTGTTCCGCGGCGTTGTCGAAAAGCGCCTCGACGAACGGCCGGCGCTCGCTCTCGGTGTCGTAATACTTCTTTAAAACAGGATGGGGCACGGCGCGGCCGTCGGCCGCGTCGTACGGGTCTCGCGCGTTGCCGCTCATGTCGCTGTCAGCGAGCCTCCGCGTCGACACACTACGCGAGCCCGAGGAACTAGGCAACCCGACAGCTTGCAGAGCGCAGGACACTCGGCGAGACTACCCCGCGACACTCCAAGCCAAAGGAAGGGCGCCATGCGAGTCTCAGCCGCCGTTCTGTACGACGTGAAGAAGCCGGTCGTCATCGAAGACGTCGAGCTGCTCGAGCCGGGCCCTCACGAGGTGCAGGTGCGCTGGGCGGCCAACGGCGTCTGCCATAGCGACTATCACGTGATCACCGGCGATGCCCCTCATCCGCTCCCGGTCGTGCTCGGTCACGAGGCGGCCGGCGTCGTGGAAAAGGTGGGACCGGGCGTGGAGACGGTAGCTCCGGGCGACCACGTCTGCTCGAGCTATATCCCGTCGTGCGGCAAATGCGCGTTCTGCATCGGCGGCCAGCCTACGATGTGCGCGCTGCGCGACAAGCCGCGGTGGTTCATGCTCGACGGCACGCCGCGGTTTCGCAAGGACGGCCGCGATCTGCATCACTATCTTCAGGTTGCGGGCTACGCGACCCATTCGGTGCTGCCGGAGGAGAGCGTCATCCCGATCCGGAAGGATGCGCCGCTCGACGTCGTGTGCCTGGTGAGCTGCGGCGTGCTGGCCGGCGCGGGTCCGGTCTTCAACCGTGCCAAGGTCCAGCCGGGCTCTACCGTGGCGGTCTTCGGCTGCGGCGGCGTCGGCCTCAACACGATCCAGGCTGCGCGGTTGGTCGGCGCCGGCAAGATCATCGCGGTCGACGTCGTGAAGCAGAAGCTCGCCTGGGCCGAGGAGTTTGGCGCCACGCATGTCGTCGACGCCTCGCAAGAGGATCCGGTCGCGCGCGTGCACGCGCTGGCCGGGCGCGGCGGCGTCGACTACGCGTTCGAGCTGGTGGGCATGCAGAAAACCATGGAGCAGGCGCTCCTGTCGACCCACCGCGGCGGCACCTGCGTGGTCGTCGGCGTCGCGCCGGCTGGCACGCGTCTCTCGGTCGATCCCTCGCTACTCCTGCAGCAGCGCGTGCTCACCGGCAGCTCGTTCGGCGGCGGGCACCAGCGCACCGACGTCCCGATGCTGATCGATCTCTACATGAGCGGCAAGTACAAGCTCGACGAGCTGATCAGCCGCCGCCTGCCGCTCTCCGAGCTGAATCGCGCGTTCGATCTGATGCTGCAGGGCGAGGTCAAGCGCAGCGTCATCGTCTACTCGTAGTCGCCGGGCGGCGAGTGCTCGCGTGCGCCGGTCGTCGAGCGCTCGCCAGACCGGATGATGAGGGCCAGCACCGCGGTCTCGTAGAGCTCTTCGGCCAGGAACACGAGGCCGAGGACGACGAGCCCTCCCTGCGCCAGGAGCGCGCCGGCGGCGAACGCGGCCGCGCCGAGCGCGACGACACACGCGCGGATCCCGCGGACCAGGTCGAGCGAGCGGGCTTCTCTGAGCCCTCGCGCGACGGCTCTGGCACCCCGCACGGCCGAGAGCATCCCGACGAGCGCCAGGAGCGCAGCGACGATCTCGCTCAGCGGCGCCGTGTAGAGGCTCTCCATACGCCCAGGATGGGCCGGCCAATGCCCGGGCACAATTACGCCGGAGGTAATGCCGAACCCGGGACGGGCAGGATTCTCACCACGTTACCCGGCGACGGGCACGGACGAGTTGCGGGGAGGTCGCGGGCCGTTGCGTCGGCGCGGCCGTCAGCCGCGCTCCTTCACGACTGTTTACGTAGTGAGACCTGCCGCCCGCGTTCAGCTGCCAAACTGACGTACCAGCGCCGACCAGAGCGCGTTCATCTCCCCGTAGCGGGGATTGTCCAGCTTGTGCACGGCGGTGTTCACCATGACGAGCTTGCTCCGAGGATCGATATAGATCAGCTGCCCGTACCCGCCCCAGAGTGCGAACATCCTGCGTTCGCTGGGAATGATCCACGTCTGGTAGCCGTAGCCCGCGAATGACGTCGCCGTGCCGGGCTGCAGATGCGGTTGGTCCGCGCGCACGGTGGTCGCCTCCAGAACCCACGCGGCCGGGATAATTTGGCGGCCGCGCCAGTTGCCGTCGTGGGCCAGCAGCAGCCCGAGGCGTGCGTAGTCGCGCAGCACGGCGTTCAGGCAGCAGTGAGTGGCCTCCTGGCCCGAATTGTCGACGAGCCACGTCGCGTCTGCTTCGGCACCCACGGGCTGCCAGATCTTCTCCTGCAGGTACTCGGCGACCGGCCGACCGATGGCGTGCGCTAGCACGAACCCAAGCACCAAGGTCTCGACCGAAGAGTAGGAGAACTTGGTCCCTGCCGGACGCTCGCGGTCGTTGAACGACGTCACCGCGCCGATACCGCCGGGGCCCACCCGCATGAACGTGTCGAGGATGATCTGAATGACATCCTCGGTGAGGAAGCCAGGGGAGAAGTCCTCGTTGAACCGGACACCGGACGACATCTGCAGCAAGTGCCGGAGCGACGTACGTCCGTATTCGGTGCCGGCGAGCGCGGGTACGTAGACGGCGGCGAGATCGTCCACTGACCGGATGCGCCCCTCGTTGATGGCGATGCCGACGAGCATCGCCGTCACGGTCTTGGCCATCGACCATGAGGTGAAGCGATGCCGGTCCGTGCGACCGTACTGATAGCGCTCGACGAAAATCGTGTCGCCCCGTGCAATCAGAAGGCCCGTCGTCGGGTTGCGCGAGAGGTAATCATCCAGTGTCAGCTCCGCGCCCCGGAACGTCCACGTGATTCGGGGCTCAGCGACCCGCACGAGGCGTGAGGCCCTCGGCGCCTTGTGAATGAGCCGGCCCCGAAAGATCTCGTCAAGATGGCTGAAGGAGCCGACTAGCGACCGAGTGCTCCGGAACGTCGCGGGGTTGCCCTTCGGGTAGCCCATGCTCGCACCGAACTCTTCGGCGTCGGGGCCGCCGGGCGCGAAGCTGGGCCGCGGCTCTTCGCCGGCGATCGGCGTATCGCTCGTCTTCGTCGCCGGTGACGCACACGCCCCCACGCATACGAGCAGCACGAGCGCCCACACTCGCAGTCGCACCTGCGCGGTGTCTTCACGGCGAGCCATCGGCTTCTCCTGCCTCCCACGCCGCCCGCTGCGCCGCGTCCCACGGCGTGCGCTCCCACGCGGTGCCGGTCGCGCTCGCAGGCGGTGCTTCATTCCGGTCGTGTAGAACCAGCAGAAGCTCGTCGCGCCGTCACGGCGCAGCGGGCTCCATGCCCTTCGCCTTGATCACGGCTGCCGCCTCCGGCGTGCGCAGGAAATCGACCAGCGCCTTCGCGGCGGCGACGTCCTTGGCGCCGGTCATGATTGCCGCCGAAAAGACAGTGGTGGCCTGGAGATCGCCCGGCAGCGGGCCGACGAGATCGATGCCGGCGACCGACATCAATTCCTGGATGAGGTGCACGCCGATCTCGGCCTCGCCGTTTGCAACCACGACTCCAACCTCTGCGGGGGTTTGGGGGTTGGGGAAGACCGTCTTCGATCGGATCTCGTTGGCGATCCCCAAGCGATCGAGCACCTTGGCGAAATGGATGCCGCTCGCGCCGCCGCTCGCTGGATCGACATAGGCGATCGACTTCGCGGCGAGCAGCGTGCGTTTCAAGGCGTCTGGCGACGAGATATCGGGCTTGGGTGCGCCCTTGCGAACGGCCACGACGATGCCGGCGCGCGCGAGCACCGTCACGTTGCCCGCAACAGCCTTGCCGTCCTTCACCAAGCCATCGATCCCTTGCTGAGGAATGATGACGACATCGGCGATTTCGCCATCCTGGACACGTTTCACGGTCGCGCCCAGGGTGGCGAACGTGATCGCGAGCTTGTGTCCGGTCGCGCGCTCGAACTTCGGCCCGAGGTCTTCCATGACCAACTGCATCCCGATGGCGCTCAGCACTTTGAGTTCAGCGGCCTCCGCCTTGATGCCGAGCACAAGCAGAAACATGAACCCGATATTTGCCGCTGCGACAAGTGAACGTATCTTCATTTACATCCTCCGGTGAGATGGAGGTCGTAGCCCTGGCGGTACATCCCGACGGCGACCTGGCCGATGCCGGACCAGGAGTCAAGCCACGTCCGTAGCGCCCAGAGCGCGCGATCGTAGGAGGCCAGCGAGCACCCGGCGAAGCCGAGCGCCGGGACGAGGAGTCGGCCGCGTTGGTCGAGCACGGGCTATTTGATGACCTCGTCCGCTCGCCCGAGCACCGACGGTGGGATCGTCAGCTTGAGCGCCTTCGCGGCCTCCGTCTGCAGCAACGCGAGTCCAGTGGTGTTCCCGCCGGGCCTGGCGAGGCTCATGACGTGGCCGGTCCCTACGGGATCAGCATGCATCGTGAAGACGATCGGGATCGAGGATGTCGCCGTTCTCGCACCCTGCACGTACGTGGAGCCCTGCGTCACGATCAGGTCCACCCTGAGGCGAACGAGGTCAGCCGCGAGTTCTGGGAGCCGAGCGGAGTCGCCCTCATTCCAGCGTGACTCGATGAGAATATTCCGGCCCTCGATCCAGCCGAGATCACGCAAGCCTAGCCGGAAGGTCTGCCACAGACGAGCTTTCGATGGGTCTGAGGCTGATTCCCCCAAGATACCGATCCGGTACACCTTCCCCGCCTGGGCCTCGGCGACGAGCGGCGCAAGACTGAGGCTGGCAGTGAAAACCATCGCGAGCCCCATCCGCCGCATGCGCACCTCGGTGGAGGATGGCTGGCGGGGAGTCTAGCAGATGTGATTATCGCGACGTGGGCCGCATGCCGTTGGCGCTCATAGACAACCTCCTCCTGATCGCGGCGCGCAGTTGCGCGGAGCGTGCGTCGCGATGCACGCGCCCGCATCAGGCTGCACGTCGAAGCGCGCAACCCCGCGTACGAATTGAATAGGGGCATTACGCCGGAGATAATGCGACCGAATGGACGGCTCGTTCCTGACGTTTCTCGGCGTGTCGATCGTGGTCATCGTCACGCCCGGGCCTGACACCGCGCTCACGATCCGCAACTCTGTGCGCGGAGGACGCCTCGGTGGGATCGGCACCGCGCTGGGTGTGTCGGCGGGTCAGCTGATCTGGGCCGTGGCGACGAGCGTCGGCCTCGTCGCGGTGCTGCTGGTGTCCGAGCCCGTCTTTCGAGCGGTGCGGCTCGCCGGTGCGCTCTACTTGATCTGGCTCGGGCTCCAGTCACTGCGCGCAGCGCTCTGGACGCGAGGCTCGCGGCCACTCGGTGAGATCTCCGGAGTGCCCTTGTCGGCGCGGGCCGCGTTCGTTCAGGGCATCGTGAACAATCTCGGCAACCCGAAGATGGCCGTGTTCTTTGCGAGCGTGCTTCCGCAGTTCACCGCGCCCGGACAGGGAATGGGCTCGGCCCTGGTGCTGCTCGGCTTCGTCTTCTCCGTGATGACGCTCGCGTGGCTCACCACGTACGCGGTCATGATCGCGGCGGCGGGTCGTTTGCTCCGCGTCTCTCGCGTCCAGCGGTCGATCGAAGCCGTCTCGGGGGTGGTCCTGGTCGGCCTGGGCGCGCGGGTGGCGATCGACGCGCGCTGAGCGCCGCGCGTCGATCGCCACCCGCGAGCGATCAGCCGCTCTTCGCCATTGCAGCCGCGCGGCGCTTCAGCTCCTCGGGCGGGACGTCTTCCTTGTGGGTCGCGACGTGCCAGTGATGTCCGAACGGGTCTTCGATCGTGCCCATCCGGTCGCCGTAGAACTTGTCCTCGACGGGCTGGAGCATTTTGGCGCCGGCGCCGACCGCCGATTTCACGGTCGCGTCCACGTCGTCGACGTAGAGCACGAAGCCCACGGCCGTGCCGCCGACGGCGCGAGGCCCTCGCGCGCCCATCTTCGGATGCTCGTCGGCGAGCAT
>Ga0209382_10006131_pt1 | contig 15515 bp, 14 predicted proteins | sample SoiMetdeltSBSDD5_FD_187599 | JGI IMG/M metagenome (GOLD analysis project Ga0209382, IMG submission 187599) | Bulk soil microbial communities from a Populus tree surrounding site in Tennessee, USA - Soil MetaG P. deltoides SBSDD5 (SPAdes) (version 2) | ecosystem: Environmental > Terrestrial >...
GCAGCGATCTTTTGATCAATGGTCTCGTCAATGGAGACGTACGTGCCTCCCTCGCCCCAACTGGTGCAATAGACCTTGCGCGGTTTGTGAGCCGTCAGCCCTTCGGCAGCTAACTCTTCAAACAGGTTGGGCTGACCGGCGGCCGGGAAGATCGCGTCAATGGCCGCGGTCGCCGCCGCGCGGTGGTCAGGGTGATTGATATAGTTGTCGCCCGCCCACACCACCGTCGGATCGCCAGTGATGATGACTTCGGGCCGGAAGCGCCGGATTTCGCGAACGAGGCGCTTGCGGAGTTCCAGCGTCGCTTGCAGCATGCCATCCGGTTCCCGCAGAAAGACGACCTCGCGTGAGCCGATGATCTCTGCCGCTGCGCGTTGCTCACTTTCGCGGATTTCGATGGCCTTTTGCTTGGTCATGCCTTCCGCCGCAATTCCGACATCGCCGCTAGTGCAGAGGACGTAGATAATCCGCGCGCCGCCTTTGGCCCAGCGCGCGAGCGTGCCCCCACAAGAAAATTCGACATCGTCCGGATGGGCGACGATGGCCATGGCCGATTCAGGAATATAAGTTTTAGTGGCAGTCATAAGGTGTCCTTTGGAGAAATAGGTTACGGAATACGCAATACGGAATATGTGATTCGTATTGCGTATTCCGTAGAGTTTCTCTATCGTGCCAGCAGTGTCTCGCCGCTGATGAGGATCAAGACATCAATGTCTCGGCGATAATGCATGCCTTCGACGGTTTGCTCCGGGACACTAATGGTGACGAAGCCGACGCCGCGATGCGGCGGCTTGTTGAGCACCAGTGGCTCATCCGCGCGTTTGAGGGTGAGCACCCAGGTTTTGTCGCTGACTTGGGGCCAATGCTTATGCGCGGCCTGGAATTGGGCGTCGCTAATCAAGTAATATTTGCGGGGAGCATCAGGCATAGACTGGTTCCTTATAAGTAAATTGATCTACAGACTACGCACTCTGTTGAAGTGACACGTGATGCGTGACTCGTGATACCTGGTTCGTAAACTGGAATGGAGAGCGCTCAAGCAAATCTTATCCCATGACGCCACGGACGGCGGCGATGTGCGCCGGTGTGGTTCCGCAGCAGCCGCCGACCAAGGTGGCGCCCTGCTTGAGCCATTCGGCGGCCAACTGTGCGTATTCCAAAGGCGCAACCTCCTCGGTGTCCGGCCACTCCGGGATCTCCGTGGTGCGACCAATGTTAGCGTATAAACCGGTAATCGGCACGGGCGTAGACAAGGACTGGGTGGCCGCACGCAGTTCCTTAAAAGGTTGATCAATCAGGGTGGAGGGTGTGCAGTTGATGAGCAGGCCGACGACGCCCAAGGGAGCAATCGTCTCCACCGCTTCGGTCACGCTTTCACCCGAAAAAAGTTTGCCGTCGCCCCGGCAGACGAAGCTGGTAATCACCGGCAGACCGGTCGCGCGCGCGGCCTGAGTTGCGGCCCGGGCCTCGCGGAGGGTGTTCATCGTTTCCACCAAAATTAAGTCTGCGCCGGCTTCGAGTAAAACCTGAGCCATCTCCGCGTGTTCGCGCTCGCACTCCGCTTGAGGCGGGACACGTTGCGGTGAGTAGCAATCCTCCAGCGGCCCCATCGAACCTGCGACGAAACGTTCGAGGCCGCGCTGACCGGCGAGCGTAGCGACCTCCCGGGCAATTTTCACCGCCGAGAGTGTTAATTCCTTCGCGCGGTGCCCCAGCCCGGCGACGGCCAGCGAACGGTGGTGCGTCCGAAAGGTGTTGGCGGTGATGATTTCTGCGCCGGCGCGGACGTAGTCGGCGTGAATCTGGTGTAAGACTTCCGGCGCGTTGAGCAGCGCGTGGGCGCTCCACAGTGGCAGGCTAATATCCACCGCTCGGCGTTCGAGTTCGGTTCCGGTTGCGCCATCTAACAGAAGCGGGCGGCCGCGGGTCAGGCGCTTGAGGAAGTTCATGGGGCAAGAAAGCAACCACGGATTACACAGATTACACAGATTGACTTCACTGTAAAAAGCCCTTTTACCGCAGAGCGCGCCGAGAAAATCATTTTATCTCAGCGCTCTCGGCGCGCTCTGCGGTGAGAAGGTTTTGAAATTATGCGAAAGCTGCGGAGTAACAACATGCTGGGCCAGGATTATACCAAAGGCGAGGAAGTATATCCTCAGGGCGAGGAACTGTAGATGAATACCGTGGCCCCCACGCCGGCGTAATCGTATAACCAACGCGCGTCTTTAGGGGAAAGGTTGACACAGCCGTGCGAGGATTTGATGCCGAAGTTGTCATGCCAATACGCGCCATGCAGCGCGCGGTCACCATCGTAATAGAGAATCCATGGCACATCTTCCAGAAAGTAGTAATCGCTTCGGTCATCGCGATACGCGCCGCTCATCTTCCCGTGCGTGAGCTTGGCCCAGACCTTGAACGTGCCGGGCCGTGTGGGAAAGTAGCGCGAGCCGCTGGAGACGAGCGTGGCAAAAATTAATTGACCGTTTTGATACACGCCGAGGGTTTCTTCGTAGGTGTCTACCGCGATGACGTTCCCCGGCGCTCCGGCGGGCGGCGTCGGGTGTACGAGCGCCAAGTTGCGCTGCTCAACCCATTGATCCGGCCCGATGAGATACCAGTCCCAATCTCCAACCCGCTGCACGCCGAAAACTTGAAACGATTGATAACGACCCATGTAAGCTGCCTCGGGATTAGGCGGCGCGCCGGGGGTGACGCTTGGGCGGACGCGGTTGATGACCCAGCCCACCGGCGCGGCGGGTGGCGCGCCGAAGCCCATCCCCTGGAAGGAGGAGGGCAGCGCTTCTTTTAAATCTTCGGCGCGCATGTATTCGCTCAGATTGATTTGGTAAAAAGTTTGGTCTTGAAGGCTGATTGTCCCGATCACACTGACGAACACAAATCCTTTTTCAAGTGTGCGGACAGGCGGCAAACCGGCCAGCGCCTCGAGCGGATGATGATACACCGGCGCGGTATCGGTGATGACGCGTCCGTAAGCGTCCGGTGTGAGGCCGCGATAAGGACGCACTTTGGTGACGATGGGTGAGGGCAGCGGATAAGGCAACCCGACGGTCATAAGTCGAGTGGCGTATTTTACCGGCCCGGCGTCCGGGCAATCGGCGGGGTGCTGGAGTTGGTAGTTGGGAGGACAAAGTGCTGGTAAAGGATCAGAGGGAAGAGAAGCTGACGGAGGATGGAGGACGGAGGACGGACGACGGACGAAGGACGAAGGACGAAAGACGAAGGCGGGTTGTGCGAAGGCAGAGGCAGGGGAGAGTAAAACTATGAACAACGAGAGTAGAAAGAGAGATGCAAATCGTTTGGATAACAACATTTGTTATTCAAGTTCCCTCAATTCCTTGAGTTCCTTCAACTCCCTCAGTTCCTTCCGGTTTCTCTTATGGCGCGCCACCGGCTTCGATGTCCGTGGGCGTTTGGCCGGTAGGATCGTAGACCCACACGGGTGTGCCTTGCTCCGTCCAATTGTATAGCCAGCGGGCGTCGAGCGGTGCGAGGTTGACGCAGCCATGTGAACGCTTGAAGCCAAGCCGGTCGTGCCAATACTCGCCGTGCAGCGCCCGTGAACCATCAAAGTACATCACCCACGGCACGGCTTCCAAATAATAATAATCGGAGCCGTCCGACTCATACGAGCCGCGCATGCGGTCGGTGAGCAGGCGTGACCAGATGTGAAACAGGCCGGGCCGGGTGGGCCATTTATCAAGCCCGGAGGAGACGAGTGTGGCGTAGACTAAGCGGTTGTCTTCGTAAGCGGCCAGGGTTTGCTCGTAAAGGTTCACCTGAATCCATTTGCCGGTAACCCCTTCGGGCGGGGGATTTAAATCCACTTTCCCTACCGCGCGCTGTTCTACCCATTGATTCGGCCCGATCAGATACCAATCCCAATCGCCGACGTGCATCGTCGCAAAAATTTGAATGACGGTTCGGCGCTGGAGAAAAGGGATGGTGCGCGGTGGCGTGACGCCGGGCCTTGGGCTGGGGCGGACATTCGCGACTAGCCAACCGAATGGATAAGCCGGGTTGCCGGAGAAGGCTTGCCCCTGGAAGGTGGTGGGCTTCACCTGGCTCACGTCGCCGGCGCGGAGGTAGCTGCCGTTGCGAATCTGGTAAAGAGTTTGGTCGCCCTGTTGAACGGTTTTGGTGAGATTGACGAAGATGAATCCCCGGCCCAGCGTGCGGTCTACTGTTCCGGCCAGCGCGGCCTCGGGTGTGGTGAAAAGTGGCGCGTCCGGCGTGATCAAGCGCGCATAGGTGGCTTTGACGACCGGGCTGATTCTTTCCAGCGGTACGATGGGAAGTTCAGGAATGGGATCAGGCATGCGCACCGCGGCGAGTTGCGCGGCGTATGCGCCCGGCCCCAGGTCGGGACACAATTCGGGATGTTCAACTTGTAGGCGGGGGATGCAAAGTTCGTCGAGCGTATCGGCGGGAGGTGGTGCGGTGGTGAGGCTGACGGCGAGGATGAGGGGGAGGAAGTTCACACGCTGATTATAGTCCGAAATGAATTTCGGCAACGGATTTTGTAACCGCTTCGCGTGTAGCGGATGGCGATGGTTTGTATCCGTTACATCCGCTACCAAATCCGCTGCCGATATTCACGGCGACACCGCCACCCGAAAACCGAGGTAGTCGATACGAAGGACAGAGCGGCTGCGGCCGCGGTAAGCGCAGCGCGCGCCCCCACGGTTGGTGCCGAAGGAACCGCCGCGCAGCGCCCGGACTGCATTGCCTTCCAGCGTCTCATCTGCCAGCTTAGAATAACTCTCACGCCACTTTGTCCCACACCACTCCCAAACATTCCCAACCATATCCAGGCAGCCGTATGGACCCGCGCCGCCGCGAAACAATCCAACCGGCGAAGTGTCGCCTAAGCCCAACTCATCCGAATTGCATCTAAGATCCGCCCACGCCTCACCCCAAGGATACTCGCGCTGGTCTTGGTCACCGCGCGCGGCTTTCTCCCACTCGGCCTCAGTTGGCAGGCGCACCCCGCGGCCTATCTTTTCGCTCAACCAGCGGCAGTAGGCCTGCGCGTCATGCCAACTGATATTGACCACCGGGTGGTTTTCTTTTCCCTTCGGCGGCTGACCACTCCGCCAGTCACTCGGGGACTCTGTTTTCCGATCAGCGACAAACAGCGCGTACTGTGCGTTGGTAATGGGCACGCGCGCGATCTGAAACTCGGGTAGGAGCACTCGATGTACTGGTTTCTCGTCCTCATCACCTTTGTCACTGCCCATCCAGAATTCGCCCGCCGGGACTGTGACCCACTCCGGCTCACCCCACGGCGCTTTCCAGAATTTGGAAGCCGTGCCAAATTGCCCGCGCTCAATCTGGCCGAGCGCGTTCGCCGCCGCCACCCGGCGCAGAATAAGTTCGTGGTTGCCTTTCTCAAGTGGTTTGTCAAGCTCGGCCTGGAGGCGGTGTTTTAACTTACTCAGCAAATCGCCCTCCACTCGCGCCGCGCCTATGTCGTACAGGCATTCGGCGGCGAGGATCAAGTGATGATACGGCTCCGGCTCGGTTCGCGGGTCGGTGGCGATAATCGCCTGGATTAATTCGCTCACCCGCCGTTTGCCTTGTGTGCTCAAGTAACCGGCTTCCAGCAAGATGACTTCGCGCCACCAGGGATCGGCCAGCCTTTCAAGCGTGTAAGCCAGCGCGTCCTCCCGGTCGGCGATGGCGCGTGCAGTCAGGTATTCCTGAAAGGTCAGATGCGCGAAGCCATAGATTCCAACCCCACGCTCGATGAGCAACCCACTGCGCTCGTTGATTAATCTCAAGAAAGCCTCCGCCGCTTTATTCGCCATAGGCACATCTCCACTCGCCATGCCTTTGAATGACGGGAGCAAAAGCGAGCGCAGTTCGTCCAGCTCAATCTCGCGCCGCTGTTTTTCATGCAGCCACAGCGCCACCGGCTCGAGCAAACTGCGCCGGTCACCGGCATCCAGCGGCCGGCCCGCGAGTATGGCCTCGGTCTCCAAACCTTTCGCCTCGTCCCAACGGCCCAGCAGAACTTCCACGGCTTCTTCGTACAAATCGGAGCGGCGTTCAGGCAGTGCCGCCCGATAGCGATGCACAAGCGCGACGACGGTGAGGAGCAATGGGTTGACGGCCAATGCGCTGATGCGCGGGTTGCCTTCAATCGCGCAAATAAGTTTATCCGCCTGCGCTTCGGCCTGCCGCAGGATGTCCTCGGACTCATAACTGGCCAGCTTCACTTCCACGACGCGCGTCCAATCCCGCACGAAGCGGCGCACTTCTTCCGAGTTGAACTCGCGCACCTTCGCTAGACCGAACTCGGCGCCGATCCGGGCAGCGCCCTCATAACCCACCTCGCGGCTGGTGACGACGAAGCGATTACCGGGATAGCGCACGGCAAACTTTTCGATGATACGCGCGACGCGCTGGCGCAGTTTGGTTTCAGCCACCTCATCCATCCCATCAAGTAACACTACTGCGTGGTTAGTCTCTAATGCTCTTGCAAATAAATCATTGGGCAAGGAGATGGATTGCGCAGTGTAATAGTCGCGGAGGTAGTTGAGGAGCAAGGCTGGGCCATGTTTGCCGGGATCGGCGTGTTCGGTTTTTAGATGGCGGCCGAAGTCGCGCAAGGGGAGCAGGATAGGCAGGTAATTTTTCTCTCCAAGCTGGAGCCGTTCCTTTATGGTCTCTACGCCATCGCGCAGCGTACGCGCGTAAGTCAGTGCTAGGTAGGCGAGAAGTGTCGTCTTGCCGCTGCCCGGATCGCCAATGATGACGAGGCGGCGATAACGCTCAAGCGCTTGACCGATGGTGAGCGGCTGAAAACCGCCGCGTGCGAATTCCACCCCGTCTGTATCTTCTTCACTATATGCCTTTCTCCCGCTAGGAGAGGGGAGACCGCGTTTCTCAACAGCGGTGAGAGAGACGTAGACCTTTTCGAGATCAACGCTGAGCGGCTGACCTCCTGCTCGGATGCCTTGCAAGCGTAAATGCTGGTGGGTGTCAATCAGATTGTCGAGATAACGGCGGAGGGCTTCGGGGAGGGGTAGAGTTTTGGGGCCGGTTGGGGCTTGATAGAAATTACCATGAACAACGGTCACATTTTCGCCATCAACTTTGTCTCTCCCAATCACAGTGTTCGCATTCAAAGTCTGAGCGTTGATGTTAACCACGTTGTCTTGAGAGTTGTTAATATTGATCTGCGCCAGCAGCACCTGTCGCTTGGCACGCAGCGAAGTTAATGTCGCTTGAAGCTGCTCGTCGGGCAGAATGCCGCGCAGCGCTTCCTGGGCCGCGAGCGCCGCGTCTATCTTGAGGAGTTCATTTTGTGGATCGGGTTGATCGGGCATGTCCCCTGTCCCCTTTCATGGAGTGATTGGCGAGACCTCACAGGTCTTTACCCACTCCGCTTCGCTCCGGGGCGCTTCGCGAGACCTGTGAGGTCTGTTATAGGACAGGAGTATACCGAACGAGGAGTAAAAAAGGAAACAGCGGGGTGGACAACGCGCTTGCGTGCCTACGGCAAAACGGACAAACGGATGAGAGCGGATGGCAATGACTCGACTATCTGCCGCTTGAGTACTTCACGTGTCACGTATCACGCATCACGTGATTCAGCACTCAAGTTTCAGTCACCAACTCTTCTTTAGCCTTCTTATTCTGCTTGCCGCGCTCCTCGGTGCCGAGGATGCGCTTGCGGATGCGGATGTTCTGCGGAGTGACTTCAAGGAGTTCATCTTCGCCCAAATATTCGATGCACTCGTCCAGGCTCATTTTGCGCGCCGGGGTCAAGCTCTCCAGCATGTCGCCGCGCGCCGCCCGCATGTTGGTCAGGTGCTTCTTCTTGGCGACGTTGATCGGCAAATCTTCCGGGCGGATATGCTGGCCGACAACCATGCCTTCATATAACTCATCGCCCGGCTCGACGAACAGCGTGCCGCGTTCCTCGGCGTTGCGCAGCGCAAACGTCGTCGCGGGGCCGGCTTCCCAAGCCACCAGGCTGCCCAACTCGCGCTGTGCGATGGGGCCGGAGTACGGCAGGTAATCATGGAAGAGCGCATTCATCTGCCCGGTGCCTTGCGTGGAGGTCAGGAATTGATAACGGAACCCGAGCAGGCCGCGCGTCGGGACGAGGTAGGTCAAATAGACGGAGCCATCGCCGCCCTGGTGCATGTTCGTCATCAGGCCGCGCCGCTTGCCAAGCATTTCGATGACCGTGCCCATGTGTTTCTCGGCCACCTCCACGTGCAGTTCCTCGACCGGTTCGAGCGTTTCACCGGCCTCGCCGGTTCGGTAGATGACCTCCGGCTTGGAGACTTGAAATTCGTAACCCTCGCGGCGCATTGTTTCGATGAGGATTGCTAAGTGCAATTCGCCGCGCCCGGAGACGAGGAAGGTGTCCGCGTTCTCCGTGTCCTCGACCCGCAGCGAGACGTTGTGTTCGAGTTCTTTGTAGAGACGTTCGCGAATCTTGCGCGACGTGCCCCACTTGCCCTCGCGGCCCGCTAAGGGTGAGGTACTCACCCCGAAGGTCATCCGCACGGTGGGGGCCTCGACTCGAATCCCCGGCAGCGCGACCGGATTGTTCACGTCCGCAATCGTCTCGCCGATGTGAACTTCTTCCAGCCCGGCGATGGCGGCGATTTCGCCCGCCTGAACTTCATCAATATCCACCTTCTGTAATCCTTGGAAGACGTACAAATACGTGATCTTGCTTTTTTCTATCTGACCATCCGGCAAGATGCGCGCGACCAACTGACCTTTGCGCAGGCTGCCGTTGAACAAACGACCGACAGCCATCAGGCCTTTGTAATCGTCGTAGCTTAAGGTCGTGACGAGCATCTGCGTCGGCGCGTCCGGGTCTACTTTGGGCGGGGGGATGTGCTGCAAGATGGCCTCGAACAGCGGTTGATAGTCCGGCGAAAGTTCAGGCGTGAGACCGGCTTGCTGAGTCAGCGCGTTCGAGTAGAGGATGGGGAAATCGGCCTGTGTTTCGTTCGCGCCGAGTTCGATGAACAGGTCAAACGTTTTGTTGACCGCGCCGACCGGGTCGGCGTTTTTGCGATCCACTTTGTTGATGACGACGATGGCTTTGTGGCCCATCTCCAGCGCTTTGCGCAGGACGAAACGCGTCTGCGGCATCGGGCCTTCGGCGGCGTCCACCAGCAGCAGCACACCGTCTACCATGTTCATCACTCGCTCCACCTCGCCGCCGAAATCGGCGTGGCCGGGCGTGTCTACGATGTTGATCTTAACCTCCCGGTAGGTTACGGCGGTATTCTTGGCGAGGATGGTGATGCCGCGTTCGCGTTCGAGGTCATTGGAATCCATCACGCGCTCGGCCACGCGCTGGTTATCGCGGAAGGTGTGCGCCTGTTTAAGCAGCCCGTCTACCAGTGTGGTCTTGCCGTGGTCTACGTGCGCGATGATGGCGATGTTGCGAAGGTCTGTTCGTTCAGTGAGCATAGCTACTTTCGGGACGGAGGACGGTAGACGGATGACGGAGGAACTTCCTCCATCCATTGTCTTCCGTCTGGCGTCTTTACACAAATAAAAACTCGGCCAAAAAGCGGGCCGAGGGTTCGGCGTGCAATGGGTCGTCGGACTGGCCTGTAACGCTGGAGATCATACCACCAGCCGAGGGGGTTGGGAAGGGTAAATTTAGCACCCAAGAGGAGCGGCGCGTCCTTCGACTTCCACTTCGGCTACGCTCAGTGTCCGCTCACGCGCACTTCGCGTGCACGCCGTGGGTATCACCAAAAAATCCCGCTTGACGCGCTTTCTGGCCTCGTGATATAGTTTGCGGCTGTAGGATGCGAGTAAGTTCTCGTTGGAAGCAGGACAATAGCTCATCCTCTGGGCTATTTTTACGCCTTCGGCGGCTCCGATGGAACAAACAAAGCGCCTAACACCCATTTTTCAGGCTTTTGCTTAATAAGGAGGCAAATACAATGTCTGAGCGCGTCGTCGGCACGGTTAAGTGGTTCAACAGCAGCAAGGGCTATGGCTTTATAGCCCGCGAAGGCGGTGAGGACGTCTTCGTACATTTTTCGGCCATTCAAGGTGAGGGCTACCGCAACCTGGAAGAGGGCCAAAAGGTGGAGTTCACCATCAGAAAGGCCCCAAAGGGCTGCAGGCTGCTAACGTCGTCAAAGTGTAAAACTACTTCGTCGCCACAAAAAAACCGCCGTGATCCACGGCGGTTTTTTATTTTGGGAAGAGCGAAGTGCGGCGCACGGCGTTCTTAAGGCGCTGCTGGCGGTATCGGCTGCCAGACCGGATCGGTATCCGTCGCCTCGTTGTTGGTCAGGTTCGTTTGCCCGGTGCCGGCCACGGTCATCAAATAAATCTCTCGGTTCTGGTCGCGCGTGGACGTGAACACGATCCACTTCCCGTCCAGGCTCCACTGCGCTGAGAAGTTAGTCCCGACGGTGGTCAATTCGTTCCGACTCAGGCGGTTCTCTACTTCGGTCAGGTTGATGTTCGTCGAGCCCCGCAAGGTGTAGAGGAGGTATTGTCCATCCGGCGAGATGGCTGGGTCTTCCAAGAAGGCGTTGAAATCCTTGCTGCTGCGGAACGTCCGGTGACTCGAGCCATCCAGAAAGTAACGCCGGAATTCCTGGCCGTCAAAGCTGGTCGTGATAAAAATCAGACTCTTGCAGTCCGGGAACAAGGCGGGGTCATATTCGGTGGGGCTTTTATGCGTGGCGCTGAAGTTATTCGGCCGCTTTTCTGCGGCAATATCCTCCAGCGTGGTATAGAAGATTTGGCGCGCGTTGTTGACGCGGGTACTGGTAAACCAGAGCGTCCCGTCGCTGCACCAGGTGGGATCATAGTCGTCACCGGGGGCGATGGTGAGGTTGACTTGATTCTTGCCATCGGCATCAATCATCCACAGTTCCAGACCGTTGTTCACACTGCCGGCGGCCACGTACACTAGCTTGGTCCCCTCCGGGTTCCAGGCGAGTTGCGTTCCGTGCAGTCCCCAGCCCGGCTCCCATTTATTCAAGGGGTCGAAGGTAAGCTGCTGGACATCGCTCCCATCCGAGTTCATCGTATAGATTTGATAATTTTTCCCGTCGCGGTTGCTGATGAAGGCGAGGCGCGACCCGCCCCCAAACGGAGTGCCGGCCAGCGTCGGGGTCGCCGTCGGTTCGGGCGTGGGCGTGTCGGTGGGGGCCGCGGCCAGCGTTGGGGTTTCGGTCATCGAAGCAACCGCTTGCGTGAGCAGCGCACTCGTCGTTGCTTCCGCTGATGACTCGGCGGCCTTCGTTTGAGTTTGAGTAATGCTCGGAGTCCGGCTCGGCTTGGCCGCATTCAGCCCATTCAGCGCGGCGAAGCCGATGAGCACTATTCCCAGAATCACAATCACGCCGCCAATGCCCCCGGCGATGAGCATGCCGGTTGGCAGAGGGGTGCGGGCCGGTTGGACACCGGGCGTTTGGGTCGCCCCGGTCGTCGAAATTGTGGGTGTGGACGCGGAGCGCTGCAAGATCGTTGGCGCAGCTGAACCGGCGGGAACAGTGTTCGAGGGCCGTGCGAGTTGAGTCGCTTGAGCAGGCGTCGTTTCATCCATCAGCGCGGCTTTGAACGCCGCTATATTCTCGAAGCGATTCTCGATCTTTACTTCCAACGCGCGCATTAGCGCGGCGGCGACATGCGGCGAGAGATCAGGGCGGATTTGTTTTGGATCTACCAGTTCGGCGTTGCCGAGCAAGCGTTCCATGCTGTCCGGCGGCGTATGGCCGGTGAGCAGCGTGTAGAGCGTCGCGGCGAGCGCGTATTGGTCGGTGGCCGGCGCCGTGCGGCCCAGGCCATACTGCTCCGGCGGCGCGAAGCCCGGCGTGAGGGCCACCGCCGCGGTCGCCGTTTTTTGGCTGGGATCGCTGGCCTTGGCAATCCCAAAGTCCACCAGCATCGCTTCACCGAAAGAAGTCAGTTTGATGTTGGCCGGTTTAATATCGCGATGGATGATGGGTGGATGCAAGTTGTGCAGGTAAGTCAGCGCATCACAAATTTGAGTCGCCCACTGAAGGACATCGGCTTGGGGGAGTGAGCCCTGGCGGGCCATCCGTTCCTTGAGGTCCTCGCCTCCACGAAGTCCATGACCAGGTTATTGTTCATCGCCCAGGACGAAGTGATTGGTGACGCGCGGCAGATTGGGATGGCGCATCGAGGCGAGCAACGTCGCTTCGCGCCGGAACAGTCTTTCCGACTCCGGCGAGAGGTTGAGATTTTCCTTGACGGCGCACGGGATGCCGAGGCTTTCGTCGGTAGCCAGATAGACGGCCCCCATGCCACCCTGGCCAAGAATACGATCAATGCGATAACGCCCGTTGAGGAGGGATCCGGTTTCGAGAGGCATGGAGTTGATTTTAGACTCAGGCGCGGATTTTGTCTAACCGGGTAGCGGCAACCGAGGGAACGGATTTAACAGATAAAATGGATTGAGAGAACGAAGCGAAGTGCGCCGCACCTCCAAGGTGCGGCGCACTTCGCTTCGCTCTGATGGATTTCAACGTGGAACTCTACGGATAGTGCAGCAGTTGTCCCGGATAGATACTGTAGGGGTATGGAATGCCGTTGGTGTTGGCCATTTGCTCGGCCGAGAATCCGCAGTTATAGCCGATCCGGAACAGGTTCTCGCCGCCAGTCACCGTGTGGGTACCGGAACATGAACCCGCCCCGGCAGGTGAGGCGAGCACCTTGGAGCTTGCGCCTCCCGGGATGTTTAATTGCTGCCCAGGAAAAACAAAATCCGGGTTGACGCCGGGATTCGCCGCGAGGAGTTCGGCGACAGCCACGCCGCAGTTGGAGGCAATCCGGTATAGCCATTCGCCGGGCTGGATGGTGTAAGGACTCGGGCAACCGGATTGTGCGATGTTGGCAGTCGTCGTCGTGGGTAGTGGGGCCGGGGGTAATGAGATAGGCTGTGGGGCAGGATTGGCCGCCGGCGGGCTTATCTGTCCATTCTGTGAGGTCGCTTGCCAGGGAATTTGCTCCCATGTGTACTCGGTAAAGTCTATCGGGTAGGTGGTGAGGTAAGGCCAATCCGGTAAGCGGCTGTCGCCGGTGCCGATACAACAACTATACGTGTTGGCAACCATGAAATGCACGTGCGGCCCACTCGACCAACCGGTGTTGCCTTGCTGGCCCAAATCCGTTCCGACGGGAACGTAAACGCCTTCCTGGATCCAATCTGGAATCGTGTAAGCCGCAAAGTGCATATACCAGGCATACTCGCCGGGGCCGGATTGAATGACGATGGTGTTCGCCCACTGCCAACAGGTCCAATCCGGCGGCGGATCGCCGCACAAGCGAGTGCTGCTATCTTTGACGAAGACGACCGTGCCTCCCTTGGAGCTGCGGATGGTGCTGCTGCTCTGAACCGAGAAGTCAATCGCCGGATACCAATGTCTGAACGCGTAGGCGGTTTGTCCCGCGGGCCAGGGCAGCAGATGGCCTGAATAGCGCAGCGCGCTGGCGTTGGCGAGTGGCTGATGTAATAACTTCTGGGCCGTTTCAGGGCTGAGAAGACCTGGCATAGTGGCTAACAAAAGGTTGTACTCGGCTCCGGCTTCAGGCAGGACGGTCCGCCAACTACCCTCGGTGAGCACAACCAGTGCAACGTCCGAGGCGGCCGGGAGTGGTTGGGCGTTGGCCGATGAGTAGCTTTTGACGTAAGCATATCCCTGGCTGCCTTTTTGGCAGATGGAGTAAACCCGCCACAGGCGCTGGGCGTTGTCTGGCCGACTTTGGGCGAGCGCCGCAGCCACCGAGGTGTAAATGGCTTGTGCGGCTGCCGGTTCATTGTCACAGCCAGCGATGAGTTGAAAATTACCAGGGGAGCTACCTTGAGCTTGGGCGGGGTGGGCGGCTAAACTTGAACTGAAGAGGAGGAATACGATGAAGACCGATTGAAGAATGCGATGACCGGGGATTTTCTTTTTCATTGTCCACCTCGCCGCAGGTAAAAAGTCGGATGTGACCAACGGCGCTATTTTAGGTGGATTGAATTGCCGCGCTATTCCGGGTGTTAGAAAATATTAACGCGCGAAAAAGTTCTCCACGGTTTTATCCAACTCACGGATCAGGGGATGGTCGCGTAGTTCGCCTTCCTTGATGCTTGCGGTGACGGCGCGGTAATACCACGCGGTTTCCGTCCGCCCGCGTTTGAAGCGCGACCAGAGCGCCTCGCCCTGCGCGGCGTAATCGGCGATCATCGAACGCAGGTTATGAAGTTTATCTGCAGCCGTAATGAGTTGCACGGCGCGCGGCGCGGTTTTGAGATAAGCAACCGTATGCTGCTTCCGCGCTTCCCAACTGTTGTTTCGATCTGGCTCGGAGCAACCCTCAACGATTTCCGCCACGCGCTCTCCGAAGGCCTCTCGGATTTGGGCGAGCGTCACTTCGGTATCTTCGACCGTGTCGTGCAGCAGTGCGGCTGTCAGCAATTCCGGATCAGCCTCGCCGGCCTCCAGCAGAATCAACAGCACGCCCACCGGATGCACGATATAGGGGATGTCGGTCGCTTTACGGGTTTGCCCGGCGTGCGCCCGGGCAGCGAAGGCGAGGGCGGAGTCTAGTAAGTTAGACATTCAGTGTTGCGGCGCAAAGCCGGGCGGGTTATACTTTGTTCGGGATGAGTGATGAATTTCAAGGCGCACGTGAATATATGGGCGATGCCCGTCGAGCGCTGCGAACGGCTAACTTGGCGTTCGATGACGGCGATTGGGTGGGTGCAATCAACCGTGCCTATTATGCCATCTTCTACGCAGCGAACGCTGTGCTGAATCTGGAAGGACTTCAACGCAGCAAGCATTCGCATGTGATGAGTCTCTTCCGACAAAAGTATGTCAAGCCGGGGATGGTTGAGACGGAGTTCAGCAAGATCTATGGCGAGGCGTTCAAGCTTCGGAACGAGGGAGACTATGAGCGGGTCAAGCTCCCTGAGCGAGAAGATGTGGTCACTACCATTAAAGGCGCTGAACGTTTCGTGGATCGGATTGAGAAACTGCTGAAGGAATTGCCATGAGAAGTCAGTGGCCTCGACGAACTACCGTTCAACAGCGCGCCGCCATTGAAGAATTTCTGCGCCGGGCGCATACGCCATACCCAGGTCGCATACTCTCGACGATTCTCTTCGGCTCCGTAGCGCGCGGTGATTTCGATACCGACTCCGATATTGATCTCCTGCTCATCGCTGACCAAGCCGACCGCTCTTTTGAGCGGGAGATGTGGAGTCTTAGTTTTGACGTTTCACTTGAGTTTGACGTGATTCTCGACCCACACGTTTATTCGCGCGTCCTATGGGAAAGCCTGTGTGCCAAAGGCCATGCTCTTTGCCGTGATATCGAGCGCGAGGGCATCGAACTGACTACGCCCTCCCTCCCAGCTAGTGGTTTGTAAACTAAGTTTTGCAACGAATTAGTCCAGGCGTATTGTTGAGCCAATACTGGAACTTCCGGCAAGACCATTGCCAGTCAAAAGGGTGAGCGAAATGCTGATTGTAA
>Ga0209382_10006134_pt1 | contig 15513 bp, 12 predicted proteins | sample SoiMetdeltSBSDD5_FD_187599 | JGI IMG/M metagenome (GOLD analysis project Ga0209382, IMG submission 187599) | Bulk soil microbial communities from a Populus tree surrounding site in Tennessee, USA - Soil MetaG P. deltoides SBSDD5 (SPAdes) (version 2) | ecosystem: Environmental > Terrestrial >...
CGTCAACACGGTGTAGAGCTCGTGTTTGCAGTGATAGCACCGGTCGACCGGGTTGGCGCGGTAATCGGGCCGCTCCATCTCCGCGGTTCGTACGAACTCGTGGCGCAGCCCGCACTCGCGTGCGATGCGGATCGCAAGCTGGCGGTGATGATCGGGATAGCTCGGACTGTCGGCGGTGATGCACAGGGCCGCAGGACCGAGAACCTGCGTGGCGGCCCAGGCGAGATATGCGCTGTCGACGCCGCCGCTGAAAGCAACGATTACGGAATCATACGAGGCCAGCAGATCGTAGAGGCGCTGCTCGCCTTCATGCATCCTCTTCGTCGTCGAGTTCGTCTTCGTCGTCGAGGAGCTCGTCGTCGTCATCGACGTCGTCTTCATCATCATCGTCTTCTTCGTCGTCGTCGAGGTCGTCGTCGTCCTCGTCATCGTCGTCGGCGAAATCGAGCTCGTCGTGCCCCAACAGCACGAGGTTCTTGCCACATTCGGGACAGCTCAAAGTGTCACCCTCCTCGTGGTCGGCCGTGTCAATCTCATCGAATTCGCACTCGGGGCAGGTCGCCATACTGGCTCCATGCAGCGGTCCGGCCGCGCTCCAGGGTACAGGAAATGGCCGCATCCCCTAGTGGATCCAGCACTTCCCCGCAAAGGTCGGATTATATCGAGATCCCGCCAATCTCTGCAACGCACGCACCCCGCACACTACGGGTGTGTGCCTCGTGCTCCGATACAAGAGACGTGCCCTCGGTAACGGCCGTCGACGCCAAGTCCATCGTCATCGCCGACGACACCGCCTTCGTGCGCGACCGGTTCAAGAGCGCGCTGCAGGCGGCGGGGCATCGTGCGACGACGGTGGCGAGCGCGAACGAGCTGCTGTCGCAGATCCGCACGCAGAATGGACTGGTCGATCTCGTCGTGCTCGATTTGCGCCTGCCGCAGGCGCAGGGCGTGGCGCTCGTGCGGTCGCTTCGCGCGATCAACGGTTTCAAGGCCCCGATCATCGTGTTCAGCGGCACCATCGCGAACGCCGACGAAGTTCGCGAACTGTCGGCGCTCGGCATCGCCGGCTACATCAACGAGTACAGCGCCGTGCAGCACATCGTCCCGGCGCTGGCGCCGCACCTGTTTCCCGAACAGCACAACCGCCGCACGGGTCCGCGCGTCGTGCTGGGAATTCCGGTCGCCTACCGGCTGGCGAACACGATCGCGGCGGCGCTCACGCTGAACATCAGTCACGGCGGGCTTGCGATCCGCACCACCAACCCGCTCGACGCGGGCACGATCGTCAAGGTGCGATTCCGGCTGCCCGGTGGGTCGAAGGACGTCGACGCAGAAGGACGCGTGGCGTGGGCCGATCGCCGTACGGGGATGGGGCTGCAGTTCACCAAAGTCACGCCCGCCGACCAGGCCACCATCGACGACTTCGTCCGCAAGCATTTCTTCTCGAACCGCAAAGCCTAGCGAGGTCCGCCTGAAGGCGGACACTACACCTGTCTCAACGAAACCACGACGGCTCGACGAGCACGACAAGATTCGTGTCCGTCGTGTCGTCGTGGTTCAAATCGTAGTGTCCGGCTTTAGCCGTACCCGGCCTAGCGTGCAGTCGTACGTAGTGTCCGGCTTCAGCCGGACCCGGCCTAGCGTGCAGCCGTACGTAGTGTCCGGCTTTAGCCGGACCCGGCCTAGCGTGCAGCCGTACGTAGTGTCCGGCTTTAGCCGGACCCGGCCTAGCGTGCGCGCAAAAGGCGCAGCGCATTTCCCACGACGATCACTGTCGCGCCGGTGTCGGCCAGGACCGCCATCCAGAGCGTTGCCGTGCCGGTGATCGCCATGATCAGGAAGGCGGCCTTCAACGCCAGCGAGATCGCGACGTTCATCCGGACGTTGCGAAGCGTGGCGCGCGCGAGCCGGATCGCGTAGGGGACGCGCAGCAGTTCATCCGACATCAGCGCCACGTCGGCCGTCTCGAGCGCGGCATCCGATCCCGCCGCGCCCATGGCGATGCCGACGTCGGCGGCCGCGAGCGCGGGGGCATCATTGATCCCGTCGCCGACCATGACGACCGTTCCATGCCGGGCGTGCAGCTCACGCACGAGCGCGTGTTTCTGCTCCGGAAGCAGCTCCGCATGGTATTCGTCGACGTTCAACTCGGCCGCTATCCGAGCCGCCGATCGCTCGTCGTCGCCGGTGAGCATCGCGACCCTGCGTATGCCCTGTTCGCGCAGCAGGCCAATTGCCTCCCGAGCGTTCTCGCGGGCTCGATCGGCGAGCGCGAGCGCGCCTGCCAACGTACCGTTGACGGCGACGAGCACGACCAGCTTGCCTTCGTTTCGCGCCCGCAGAATCGCCGGCACCTCGGGATTCGTGGCAACGCCGCGCGTCGCCAGCAGGCGTTCGTTGCCAACCAGCACTGCCGCCCCGCCGACGTCGCCTTCCGCGCCGAGGCCGGGCACGAGAGTGACCCGCGCCGCCGGCGGCGCGCCGCCCCCATTCTCGCGAGCATGGGCCACCACCGCCCGGGCGATCGGATGGCTGGACCGGGATTCGATTGCGGCCGCGTAGCGCAGCAGTTCAGACGCAGCCCTATCGAGGGGTATCACGTCGGTGACGCGCAGCTCTGCCTTTGTCAGGGTCCCCGTCTTATCGAACGCCACGACGCAGGCGCCGGCCAGCCGTTCGAGGTGGGCGCCTCCCTTCACGAGCACGCCATTCCGCGCCGCCGCCGACAGCGCAGAGACAATCGAGACGGGCGTCGAGATGACGAGCGCGCACGGGCAGGAAATCACCAGCAGAACCAGCGCCCGATAGAGCCAGACCGCCGGGTCAGCCAGGCCACTGAGGGCCGGGACCAGCGCGATGACGATCGCCAGAGCGAGGACGGCCGGCGTGTAGATACGCGCGAACCGATCGACGAACGACTGCACCGGAGCCCGGCTGGCCTGCGCGGTCTCGACAAGGTGAATAACCCTGGCGAGCCGCGTGTCGCGCACGACGCGCGTGACGCGCACGTCGAGCGCCCCGTGGCCATTGATCGTCCCGGCGAAAATCTCGTCCCCGGGTCCCTTGTCTGCCGGCAGCGATTCGCCCGTGAGTGGCGCTTCGTTGACGTCGCTCATGCCCGACACGATGACGCCATCGAGCGGCACCTTGCCGCCCGGCCGCACGAGGATCTCTTCGCCCACCCGGATGTCATCGACCGCGACCTGGCGTTCGGAATTGCCCTGCTTGACGATTGCCTCACGGGGCGACAGATCGATCAGCGCGCGAATCGCCTGCCGGGCGCGTTCGAGGGTCCGCACTTCCAGCCACTGGGCGACCGCGAAGAGAAACACCACCGAAGCCGCTTCGAGCCATTCGCCGAGCAGCAGGGCGCCGGCGACGGCGACCACCATCAGCGTGTTGATGTCGAGGCTGCGCGACCGGATTGCCACGAGGGCGCGGCGGGCAGGAAAAATGCCCCCCGCAACCGCCGCCACAACGAAACAGACGGCAGCCATACCAGGCCTGCCGGCCGCGGATATCGCGAGGCCCGCGGCGATTGCCACGGCGGAGGCGATCATCAGCCGCCAGCGCCACGCCATGTCGGCGCCGCCCGCGGATGGCTCCTCGTGCTCGAGCCACATCCGCATCCCGGTCTGTCCCACCGCGTCGACGATCGCCGCCGTGTTCAACCGGGCGGCGTCGTACTTCACGTGCAACCGCTGGCCAATCAGATCCGCCGACACGGCCTCGAGGCCGTCCAGCGGCTTCAGCCGCCGCTCGAGGATGATCACCTCCTCGCTGCAGTCCATCCCCTCGACGCGGAATACGGCTTCCGCGTGCAACTCGCACGTGGCGCACGCGACGGTCTGGGTACCGGCCATATCTGATCTCAGGGTAGCCGACCAACAGGCCCGGCGGAACGTCGTAAGTCGTCGGAAAGTTGCCGATCCTGCTCGGCATGGACTAGGATTGCGGGTTGACCGCCACCATAAACAGCAGCAGGTCTAGCAGTTACGAGGAGGAGCCAGGGTGATAGAGGTTCAGCACCTCACCAAGCGGTACGGGCCGACGACGGCCGTGGATGATGTGAGCTTCCGCGTGGAACGCGGCGAGGTTCTCGGCTTCCTCGGACCGAACGGCGCAGGCAAGACCACGACGATGCGCGTGCTGACGGGTTACATGCCCCCGTCAGAGGGCAATGCGATTGTGGCCGGCTACGACGTGATGACACAGCCGATTGAAGCCAAGCGCCGCACCGGCTACCTGCCAGAGACACCGCCGCTCTATCCGGAGATGACGGTGCGTGATTACCTTTCGTTCGTTGCGCGGATCAAAGGGGTGCCGCGGGCGGAGCGCGGGTCGCGCGTCAACGCCGCGATGGAGCGCACCCGGATCGCGGACATGGCGAATCGTCATTGCGCGAAGTTGTCGAAGGGGTACCGGCAACGGGTCGGCCTTGCGCAGGCGATCATGCACAACCCGGACGTGTTGATTCTCGACGAGCCCACGGCAGGGCTCGACCCGAAGCAGATCAACGAGACACGCCAGCTCATCAAGGACCTGGGCGGCGATCACACCGTCATCCTCAGCACGCACATCCTTCCGGAAGTCAGCCAGACCTGCCATCGCGTCGTCATCATCAACAAGGGGCGGGTCGTCGCCGTGGACACGCCGGAGAACCTGACGGCGCGCCTTCGCGGATCGGAGACGATGTTCGTGCAGGTGGACGCCGCGGGCGCCGACGTCAGGACCGCGCTGCAGGCCGTCCCGGGCGTGACACAGGTGGCGGCGTCCGAGACCCGCGGCACCGTCACGAGCTTTGAGATCAACAGCGAAACGGGACGCGACGTACGGCGCGAGCTGGCATCGACCATCGTCAGGCAGGGGTGGGGGCTGCTGGAACTCCGGCCGCTCCGCATGAGCCTGGAGGAGATCTTCCTGCACCTCACGACGGAGGAGACGGCGCATGAATAACATCCTGGCGATCGCGCACAAGGAGCTGAAGAGCTACTTCGCGTCGCCGGTCGCGTACGTCGTGATCGGCTTTTCCGCCATCCTGTTCGGGTGGTTCTTCATCAACCTGCTCTACTACTTCGACCGCACGCAGATGCAGGCCGGATCGGGCTTCCAGGGGCCGCAGGCGATCAACGTCAACGAGATCATGATTTCGCCGCTGTTCCTGAACGTCAGCGTCATCCTGCTGTTCACGCTGCCGCTGATCACGATGCGGACGTATGCGGAAGAAAAGCGGTCCGGCACCATCGAACTGCTGCTGACGTCGCCGCTCACGGACCTGCAGATCGTCATGGGAAAGTTCCTGGGCGGCCTCGTGCTGTACGGCGCGATGCTGGCGGTGACGCTGGTGCACATGGCGATTCTGTTCGCCTACGGCAACCCCGAGTGGCGCCCCATCGCCACCGGGTATCTCGGGCTGATCCTGATGGGCGCCTGCTTTCTCTCGCTCGGATTGTTCGTGTCGAGCCTCACCCGCAACCAGATCGTCGCCGGGATGGTGACGTTCGCGGTGTTCCTGATGTTCTGGGTCATCAACTGGATCGCCACTTTCATGGGACCGACGTCGCAGGCGGTGCTCAACTATCTGTCGATCACCGAGCATCTCAATGACTTCGCCCGCGGCGTGATCGATACCAAGCACGTGGTCTATTACCTGTCTTTCATTGCGTTCAGCCTGTTCCTGACCGTGCGAGCGGTCGACAGCGAACGCTGGCGCGGATAACCGTCATGTTGCAACGCATCCTCAGCATCCTCGGGTGGATCGGCACGGCGCTCGTGCTGGTCGCGGTGGCCATTCGCATTCTCAGGCCGGAGTGGGACACCTATGCAGGCTGGGCGGCATGGGGCGGGCTCGGCCTGGTCGTGCTCTACACGCTCGGCCAGTGGCGCGAAATCGTCGCCTACTTCCGCCAGCGCCACGCCCGCTACGGCGCCATCGCCACGGTGGGCGTGATCGTCGCCCTCGCGATTGCCGTCGCGGTGAATTACGTGGCGTCGCGGCAGAACAAGCGGTGGGACTTCACCGCCAACCGGCAGAACAGCCTCGCCGAGCAGACCGTCAAGGTCGTCCAGAGCCTCGACGCTCCGGTCAAGTTCACCGTCTTCGACAAGCAGACGGAGTTCGAGCGCTTCCGCCCCCGCCTCGAGGCATACACCTACGCGTCACCGCGGATCTCGGTCGAGTACATCGACCCCGACATGAAGCCGGTGGAGGCGAAGAACGCCGGCATCGAGCAGTACGGCACGGTGGTCGTGAACTACAAGGACAAGACAGAGCGGGTCACGAGTGATTCCGAGCAGGATCTGACCAACGCGCTGATCAAGGCGATGTCGACGATGGAGCGCAAGGTTTACTTCCTCCAGGGTCACGGCGAACGCGAGCCGAACAAGACCGAGCGCGACGGCTACAGCGCGGTGAGCGGGTCGCTGCGGAAGGACAACTACATGGTCGAGCGGCTCGTGCTCGCCCAGATGAAAGAGGTGCCGGACGACGCGACCGTGGTGCTGGTTCCCGGTCCGACCAGCGACATCCTGCCGACCGAGGCCGAGGCGCTGCGGCGTTATCTCGCCAAGGCGGGCAAGCTCTTCGTGATGCTCGATCCGCCGATCGGCGCCAACGCCGCGCCGATGCCGAACCTTGAAGGCATCCTCAAGGAATGGGGCATCACGCCCGGCAAGAACGTCGTGGTCGACATCAGCGGCGCGACCAACGACCCGAGTATCGCCGTAGCGGCGACGTATCCGCAGCACGCGATTACCGAGACGTTCCGGACGATCACCGTCTATCCGCTTGCGCGCGGCATCGAGACAGACGAGGCCAGCACGAATGGGCGCGTCGCGACAAAGTTCGTCGAGACGACGCGCGGCAGCTGGGCCGAGTCGAACCTCGCATCGCTGAGCGGCGACGCGGGCGTCTCGATGGACGAGGCGGGCGGCGACAAGCCCGGGCCGGTGGCGCTCGCTGTCGCCGTGTCCGCGCCGGCCCAGGGCACCGCCGCTCCCAGCACACCGCCCGCCGGTGACGCGCCGAAGCCCGAAACGCGGATCGTCGTCTTTGGCGACTCCGATTTTGCGAGCAACGCGTACGCCGGCGGGGCGTTAGGCAACGTGAACCTGTTCGCGAACGCGATCAGCTGGCTCGCGCAGCAGGAGAACCTGATTGCCATCCGGCCGACGGAGGCCTCCGATCGGCGTGTGACGATGACCCCGCAGCAGCAGACCATGGCTGCGATTGCGTCGGTCTTCGTGCTGCCCGGCCTGGTTTTCGCCGCCGGCATCTTCACGTGGTGGAGGAGGCGGTAACGTGGGCGGGCTGCGGTCGACCATCGTGTTGCTGGTCCTGCTGGTCGGAATCGGCAGCTATATCTATTTCGTCGAGTCCGAGCGGGACCCGGCGGCCGCCGACGCGAAGGCGAAGGCCTTCACCGAGCTCCCGGCCGACGCGATCGAGGAAATCCGGATCAAGAACGCCGACGGCGAGACCTCGCACCTGCAGCGCGTCGGCGACAAGTGGCAGATCCTCGAGCCGAACAAGGCCGACGCTGACGGCGGCGTCGTCGGCACCGTGACGAGCAACCTGTCCACGCTCGAAGTGCAGCGGGTGGTCGACGAGAATCCATCGGATCTCAAGCAGTTCGGCCTCGAGCCGGCGCGCGTCGACCTCTCGTTCCGCTTGAAGGATCAGAAGGAGTTCCAGCAGCTGCTCGTCGGCGACAAGACGCCGACCGGCGGCGACGTGTTCGCGAAGCGCCCCAACGAAAAGCGGGTATTTCTGATCTCGTCGTACCTCGAATCGATCTTCAACAAGAGCCCGTTCGACCTGCGCGACAAGTCGGTCCTGAAATTCGACAGGGCGGCGACCGACCGCATCACCGTGAACGAAGGCGGCAGTGCAATCGAGTTCACGAGGAACGGCATGGACTGGAGCATCGCCAAGCCGATTTCTGCGCGCGCCGACTACGCCGCCATCGAGGGTCTGCTGACGCGGCTGTCTTCGACCTTCATGCAGAAGATCGCGGCGCCGGAGGCCACGAACCTCGGGATCTACGGTCTCGACCGACCGGCATTGACGGCGACGGTCACGGGCGGCGGACAAACGGCAACGCTGGCGATTGGACGCACGCAGGAAGGCGCGCGCTTCGCCAAGGATTCCGGGCGTCCCGAGGTCTTCACGGTCGAAGAAACGCTCTTCACGGAGCTCGCGAAGGATGCGCCCGACTACCGCCGGAAGGATCTGTTCGATGCGAGGTCGTTCACGGCGAACCGCATCGAGATCCGCCGCGGCGCGGACATGCTGACGTTCGACAAGAGCGGCACCGGGGAAGCCGAGATGTGGAAGAACGCGGCGGGCCAGACGGTCGATCTGATGAAAGTGGAGGACCTGCTGAGCCGGCTGACGAACATCCGCGCCGTCACGTTCGAAAACACGGTGCCGGCATCGCTGAAAATGCCCAGCCTCACCGTGACCGTCCGGTTCGACACCTCCAAAACCGAAACGGTCACGTTCGGAGGATCCGGCGCCGACATCGTCGCGGCGCGGGCCGACGAACCAGGCGCGGCAAAGATTGATTCGATGCCGTACGAAGAGGCGGTCAAGGCCGTGGATGCTTTGAAGTAAATGCGCAGGCCTGGCACGCGCCTGGTCGACAGGCTCGTTGTCGTCCTGTGTGTGACCGCGCCGGGCCTGTTCGGCTGCGCGAAGCCCGCACCTGCCCTCGTCCCCATCCTCGATCCGCTCCAGCAACTCAGACAGGACATCATCGCGGCGACGACGCTGCCGGGCGTGCAGCGAGCCGCCTGGGGCATCGTCGTGCAGTCGCTCGATCGCAACGAGCGGGTCTTCGAGTTGAACCCCCGCACGCTCCTCGTCCCTGCTTCGACCGCGAAATTGGTGAGCCTGGCCTCCGCCGTCGATGCCGTTGGCTGGGACTACCGCTATGAAACCCTCGTCCGCGCGTCGGCGCCGATCGCCGGCGGAGTCATCCAGGGCGACGTCCTGGTCGTCGGATCGGGCGACCCGTCAATTGGCGGCCGCGCCGGCGCACCGCTCGCTGAATGGGTTGACGCGCTGAAAGCGCTCGGCCTCCGGCGCATTGAGGGCCGCGTGATTGGCGATGACGATGCAGTCGAGGAACCCCGCCCGCAGCTGGCATGGGCCTGGGACGACCTGGGCTACTCCACCGGCGCGTTGTTCGGCGCGCTGAACCTGGCCGAGAACCGCATGGAGATCACCGTGAACCCCGGCCAGGCACTGGATTACCAGCCGACGTTCAGCATGGAGCCGGCCGCCTGGTCGCGGGCGCTGCGAAACCGGACGGTCACGGGTCCTCCGCAATCGCTGGCGCAGCTCTGGCCTGAACAGCGTCCCGGCGAACCGTTCCTGACGATTGCTGGTTCGATCCCGATAGGTGCTCCGCCGGCACGCCTGCAGATTTCTGTCGGCAATCCCACAGCGTGGTTTGCCAGCGTCTTCCGGGCGGCGCTGATCAGCGGAGGCATCGAGGTCACGGGCGATGCCTACGACGTGGACGACGTGGCGCAGCGCCAGGAATGGAAGAACGCAGGTGTGCTGCACACGCACCGATCCGCGACGCTGGCGGAGATCGCGCAGCCGATGCTCAAGAACAGCATCAACCTGTACGGCGAAGCCGTGCTGCGGCTCAACGCCGCGAACGGGACCGTGCCGACCAACGACGCGGCGCTCGACGGCCTCCGCGCCCGCATGACGGCCTGGGGAATCCCGGCGGATGCGTGGCAGATCATCGATGGCTCCGGGCTATCGCGCCGTGACGCGATTGCGGCCGAAGCGCTCGTGGCGATCCTTCAGCGCATGTACGACCCGTCGGGCGCTTCGCCCTGGATGACAGCGCTGCCGGTGGCGGGGCGCGACGGCACGCTGGCGGGACGGATGGCGGGAACGCCGGCGGAAGGCAACGTGCGGGCAAAGACCGGGACGATGTCGAACATCCGCACGCTGGCCGGCTACGTCCGGACGCGCGACGGGGAGAACCTTGCCTTTGCCATCCTCTCCGACAACTTCGAAGGGTCCGGAGGCACCGCCGCCGACGCAATCGACAGGATCGCCATCCGGCTGGCGACTTTCAGCCGGCAAGCATTGACTCAATAAGCGTCCGCGCCGCCGAGGCGACCTCTTGCGCTGGTGCAGCCAGGCCGCCTCCCTGCGCCAGGCCGGGCTTGCCGCCGCCACGCCCGCCAAAGCGGCGCGTGAGCTGCTGCAGCACTGCGTTCGCGTCGATCGACACGGACGGCGAGCACGCCACGACGATCGAAACCGGCTGAGCCGCGGTCACCAGGACGACGCAGGCGCGCGCCGAGGCGGTGGCCGCCGCGGCCAGCGATTTCAGGCCGGCGACATCCCAGCCGTCGAGCACGTCGGCGACGAGCCGAACGCCTTCGATTTCCGGAGCAGCCGCCGCCAGACGCACCCCCTCACGCTCCGCCAGCTTGTCCTGAAGGCCCTTCGCCTGCTTGCGCAGCTCCTTTGATTCGTCCTGGATCCGTTCGATGGCAGCGGGCAGCTCGTTCGGAAGCACAGACAAAGCCCGTACGCTGCCGGCAACGGCATCGCGATACGTGCGCAAGGCGCGCAGGGCACGCGCGCCGCAGACGAAGGTCAGACGCGACCCACCGCGCATCCGCTCGGCGCCGAGGACGGCGATCAGCCCGATCGCGCCGGTTCGATCGACGTGCGTGCCGCCGCACGCGCACAGATCGAATCCCGAGATGTCGATCAGCCGGAGCGTCCCTTCGCGCTGGGGTTCCTTTCTGAGGGACAGGGCCGCAGCCTCCGACTTCGACACAAAGCGGATCGAAACCGGCCGATCCTCCCAGACGATGCGGTTGGATTCGTCGACACCGCGTTCAATCTCCGCAGACGAAGCGTCGCGGGCAAGATCGATCGTCGAGACCTCGGCGCCCATGTGAAACCCGACGGTCAGGTTCTCGAAGAGCGTTTCGAACGCGCCGGACAGAATGTGCTGGCCGGTATGCTGCTGCATGTGATCGAAACGCCGCGTCCAGTCGATTTCGCCGGTAACCGACGCGCCGTGCGCCAGCGGCGACGCCAGCACGTGAATGATTTCGTCTCCGTCATCGATTGTGTCGACGACGTCCGTCCCTCCGAGCCGGCCAGTGTCGAAGGGCTGGCCGCCGGACGAGGGGTAGAAGGCCGTGCGATCGAGCGTGACTGCCGGGCGCCCTTCGTGGTCGAAGGCGCGGGTAACGGTGGCGTCGAACCTGCGGCAGGAGGGGTCGGTGTAATACAGCCGGTTCGTCACCGGTCGGCGGACGCGGCAGGCAGGTCGAAATAGAAGATCGCGCCGCCGGCGGGGGCACGACGGTAGCCAATGTGCCCGCCGAGCGAGTCGATGATGCCGTAGCTGACCGAGAGGCCGAGGCCGGTGCCCTGACCGACCGGCTTGGTGGTAAAGAATGGCTGGAACAGCTTGGCCTCGTTGTCGTGCGGAACACCCGGCCCGGTATCCTCGACTTCCATGATGACGCGGTCCGCTTCGTCGCGGGTCCGAAGCGTGACGCGGCCCGGCCTCCGGCCCGACATGACGATTGCCTGCTCGGCGTTGACGACGAAGTTCAGCACGACCTGCTGCAGTTCGGTCATCACCGCAAGCACATGCTGCTTCGACTGGTCTTCCACGAGAAGCTCGATGTCTTCCGATTCGAGCCGCCGCTGACGGAGCTCCGCGACCGAGGCGATAACGTCGCCGAGGCGCACACGCGTGGCTTCTCCCGTCTGCTGCCGCGCGAACAGCGCGAGGTTCCGGATGATGCCGCAGGCGCGGGCACTCTCCTTCTGAATCAGAATGAGGTCATTCTTGACGTCGTCGGGCACGTCCGCCTGCATCTGCAGCAGCTCGGCAAAGCCGAGGATGGCCTGCAGCGGATTGTTGATCTCGTGCGCCACGCCGGACACCAGCTGGCCGACCGCCGCGAGCCGTTCCTGCCGGATCACCTGCCGCTGCAGCGACTGCAGCTCCTCGAGCATCCGCCGCTGCTCGGTCATCTGCGCATCACGAGCGGCGCGCGTTTCGTTGAACCGCGCCAGCATCTGGCTGAACGCCAGCTGCAGCTGCTCGAACTCGCGCGTCGGCATCGGCTTCGAATCGATCGGGCTGAAGTCGCCAGAGGCGATACGCTGGGCCGCGCTCTCGAGGTGCGCGACCGACCTGGTCAGGCGGCGGGAAAACACGAGAATGACGACGAGCCAGCCGGTCAACCCAAGGGCAAGGATCGCCGAGCTGCGCGTCCAGAGCGACAACGCGCGGTCGTAGGCGAACGACATCGGAATGCCGACCGAGACCAGCCACGGACCGCTCTCGACGACCGCCTCGCTGTGCAGCCGGCGCACCCCGTCCGCGCCACTCAGCTCGCGTGACGGTTCTGGCGCATCGGCGCTCCATCCCGCATCGATCGTCTGGCCGATGTACCTCTCCGGTTCCAGGTTGCGGGCAATGACCCGTCCGCTCTTTTCCATGACGGAGACGACCGACCCTGTCGGCAGCATCATGGAGTCGAGCGTGGTCAGGAGCAACTGCGGATTCAGGTGGCACAGGACAGCACCGACGACGGCGCCCGACTGATCGGCGACCGGATACGCCACCGTGATGTACGGGGTACCCGACGCGGTCTTCTTCAGCGGAGTGACGACGCGCATGCTCTTGTGGACGACGGGCGACATCAACTCGCTCCATCCGCTTGGAAATTTCTCTTCGCCGGTACCGTGGCCGATTGTCCTGCCGGACGTATCAACCAGCACGATTTCAGCGAGCGATGGCCGCTGCTGACGCTGCGGTCCGAGCAGGGGCTGGACGCCGTCGGGGTCCAGCGCCTGGAAGACCGGATTGTTCGAGAAGTTGCGGCCCATCCGGTCGAGACCGGTGAGCTCGCGTTCAATCGAGGCGGCCGTACGACGCGCAGTGGCCTCGGTCTGTTCAGCGAATTCGCCGACCGTCTCGCGATACTCCCGGTAGCCGAGTCCCGCCGCCGCGAGAATCATCGGCGCCAGCAGGAACAGGAGGGCGACAAAGAGCTGTTGACGGAGGGGGTGAGTCCAGTCTCTCTGCATCAAACGCGGCGCGGAAATGGTAACAGTGATCCCGCCTAATTATCGGAGAACGGCGGGGTCGGCGATACCCGCTGCGGCAAAACCCGCAGCGCGCAGGGTGCAACTGTCGCACCGGCCGCAGGGCCGGGAGCCGCCGACCGGGTCGTAGCAGCTGTGGGTGAGTCCGTAATCCAGCCCGAGCGAGGCGCCTTTGCGGATGATTTCGGCCTTGCTGAGGTACTGCAGTGGCGCATGAATGCGCAGGCGGGCACCGCCGACGCCCTGTGCGGTCGCCAGCGACGCAAGCCGTTCGAAGGCTTCAATGAACTCCGGACGACAATCGGGGTATCCAGAGTAATCGAGCGCATTGACGCCGATGAAGATGTCGGTTGCGCCGAGCGCCTCGGCCCAGGCCAGCGAGAGCGCAAGAAAGACGGTGTTGCGGGCGGGCACGTAGGTCGACGGGATGCCGCCGGTATCGAGGGGCCGATCCTTCGGAACCGGCGCGTCGGTCGTCAGCGAGGATCCGCCAAAGGCCGATAAGTCCACGTCGAGCTCCAGGTGCCGCTCGACGCCAAGGTCTGCCGCCACGGCGCGCGCCGCCTCGAGCTCGCAGGCGTGACGCTGCCCGTAGCGAAGGGTCAACGCGAACAGGCGGAACCCCTCGGCCCGCGCGATCGCCGCGGCCGTATACGAGTCCAGCCCGCCGCTGAGCAGAACTACTGCATCTCGCATTGATGATTGACGATTTGCGATTTGCGATTTCGATTTTCGATTCACAAATCACAAATCACAAATCGCAAATGGTTACACCCCGCGTGTGTCAGGGTCCCAGATGTATTTATGCAGCTGGATCTGCAGGCGCGCCGGCAGTCGATCCGCCATCGCCCACTCGGACAGTTGACGAAGATCCATGACGCCGTGCACCGGTGACAGGTGAACGGCGGCGGCGCGTTCGCCCAGGCGGTGCGTCGTGATCACGTCGCGCGCGTATTCGTAGTCCGCGCGATCCTTGACGACGAATTTCACTTCGTCGTGCGGCTGGAGCCGACCGAGGTTGCTCCAGTCGTTGCGGTGGGCCTCGCCGCTGCCCGGGCACTTCACGTCGAGAATCGTGATGACCGATCGAGGCACGTTTGCGGTGCTGCGGTGGCCGCCTGTTTCGAGCAGGACAGTGCGCCCGCGGTCGAGCAGCGACTGCATCAACGGATACACGTCGTCCTGGAGCAGTGGCTCGCCGCCAGTGACCTCGACGAGCGGACAATCGAGCCGATCCACCTCGGCAAGCACCTCGTCGAGCGACTGCTTGCGCCCTTCGTGAAACGCGTATGTCGTGTCACACCACGAGCAGCGCAGATCGCACGCGGTCAGCCGCACGAAGACACAGGGCCGGCCGGCATAGGTGGACTCGCCCTGGATCGAGTAGAAGATCTCGTTAATCGTCAGCAATCTCTTTATTATCGTTCTGCCTGCGCATGAGCGTACACGTCGGCACCTCGGGCTGGAGCTATCCGTCCGGCAAAGGCACATGGAACGGCCTGTTCTACCCGGCGACGCGTTCGAAGCGCGCCGGGACGGCTGGCTTCGACGAGCTCCGGTTCTACGCCGAGCATTTCGATACGGTCGAGGTGAACACCACGTTCTACGGGCAGCCACGCGCGGAGGTCACGGCCGGGTGGGCGGCGCGGACGCCGGCGTCATTCCAGTTCTCGCTGAAGCTGTATCAGAAATTCACGCATCCGAGAATGTTCCGCGACGCCGCGCTGAAATCGGCGCCCGGGGCCGAAGGCACGCTCCTCGATCTCCTCGCGACCGTCACGCAGAGCGACATCGACGACTTTCGAGCCGGCATCGATCCGATTGCACGAGCCGGGAAGCTGGGCACGCTGCTGGCGCAGTTTCCACCGAGCTTCAAGCGCAGTCCGGCGTCGCACGAATACCTCGGCCAGCTGCTGCGCCTGTTCGCCGGCTACCCGATGGCGGTGGAGCTGCGTCACAGCAGCTGGAGCGACGCGTTTGGCGAGACGCTGCAGCTGCTGAACGGATTCGAGGCGGCGTGGGTCCAGATCGACGAGCCGAAGTTCCGGTTTTCGATTCGTCAGAATTCGCTGCCGAACGTGACCGGGTTCTATTACATGCGCCTTCACGGGCGGAACGCCGCCGAGTGGTGGCGCCACGACAAGAGTGAAGACCGGTACAACTACCTGTATTCAGCCGACGAATTGCGCGAATTCTCGGATACGGCCGGCGCCGCGAAGGCGCTCGTCAAGAAGGCGTACCTCTACACGAACAATCACTTCTCAGCCAAATCGGTCGTGAATGCGGTGATGTTGAAGGCGCAGCTCGGAGAGCCGATCGAAGGCGAATATCCGCCCGAGCTGGTCGAGCGGTATCCCGAACTGCGCGACCTGGTGACGACGGGATCTACTTTACGG
>Ga0209382_10006136_pt1 | contig 15511 bp, 17 predicted proteins | sample SoiMetdeltSBSDD5_FD_187599 | JGI IMG/M metagenome (GOLD analysis project Ga0209382, IMG submission 187599) | Bulk soil microbial communities from a Populus tree surrounding site in Tennessee, USA - Soil MetaG P. deltoides SBSDD5 (SPAdes) (version 2) | ecosystem: Environmental > Terrestrial >...
GCACTGCCCTTCTTTCCGACCACTGACCCGCAGATAGTCGTCCACCGCCTGGCGCGTCACCTCCGTCAGTTCGAACCGAACGGGCCGACCAGTCTTCCGCTAACGCCAACGAGGATGTGCGTCTTGTAGCTAATATCGCCTGTCATCGCCTGTACCTCTCATGGTCCTGAGATAGTGTTCGGCGTGCTGGTAGCAGTTCTCCATCTCGACCTCGTCACCCGCTAGTTTCGCTTCGCGTGCGCGCGCGAGGTATCTTTCGTAGTTCTGCCGTGCGTTGCTGGCACTGTTCTGCGATCGCCGCACCGGGTGTGGCCCCACCGGACCATACCTGCGTCTTGGGTTCGGATTCATTTTGCAATGCCCTTTGATGAAGCGCGCTGCGTCCCTCCCGCGCGAACGCCAATCTCCTGCAGCGAACCTGCAGCGTGGCCATGGGAGAAGAAGAGTGGGCGCCAGCCCGTTCGGGAATGCTGGGGACAAGCGCCCCGCATGACGCGTACTTATTACGTAAGCATCATGGATAGATTCGCAAGGGCGCGGTGGCGTCTGCATCACGCGTGATCAGTTCATGCGCGAGACGCAATCGGGCGCTGCCGGCGCCGCTGATACGCATACAGGTGCGGCAACCAGCAGCCTCTCCGGCATGGAAGTGCGGAGGTGATCATCATCGCTCCAAAGGGTGACCATTCAGTGACGAGTCATTCAGGCTGTGGACAAGGAAGGGGGCAACAACGCAGTGGCCAACCATCCGAGGGTCAGCGTGCTCTCATCTGCGTCCCCACACGCCTCAAGAAAGCCAATCGAGACCGTATTCTGCCGCGATGACGATAGACGCTGACCGTTGCCCGACGTGTAGCGGAGCGCAGTTTGTCGTACTGCGCGGCAATCAGGTGCCATGCCCAACGTGCACGCCTAGAGGCGACAGTGAACGCCACACCTTCGGCCGACGTCGCGCCGTTCGAAAACTTCGAAAAGGCCCAGCTAGGCCCCGCTTGACGGCGATGTTCCTAGGTGGAGCCGTAATCGCTGGGGTCCTTGCGCTCCTAAGTTGGTTTGGGTTCACGAAATAGCTAAGACACCCTGCTTTCAGACGGAGTACTCCTCAATATCCTCACCAGCGTCTTGTTTTCTCTTGAGCCAGCTCGCCATCCGCCCACGACCCGACCACGTCTCGTTCGTAGCGGGATCGCGATGCTTACTTTTACCACTGCTCTTCCGTCGTCCCCTGCACCATGCCCGTTTGGACGCTCATGCGATCGAGTTTCGTCCGTGTGAGCCATCGGGGCGACTTCTTCCACCTCGCGCTTGAGGTACGCCATGTTGTTGCTGGTGATGCCGACCAATTCCCAGCCCTCCGCACCTGCGGCGTTCAGGAGGTCGAGTTCATCGCCTTGCGGACGATAGAGGTTGAGAGCAATTTTGCGATATTTCCATTCAGGCATAGCTCGGCCTCGCCAAGAGGCGCCGCCCGCCCGACGCGCTTCGCAGACGGCATGTGATGATACGCTTACCGGCGATGCAATTCGGTTGCCAACGCCAAATCAACAACAGAGTCAACCGAACGAGTCCGCCGCAAACTGAGCCACCGGCTTGTCGCCCAACATTATCGCACTGCAGGATCTCCGTTCGGAAGTTGCGTCCTCGTTTGCGCATCGCAATGGTCAAAATACCGACGCGCCGCGATCGAGGCCGTCGCGAGTCACAGGTGCGATGCTTGTGAGCAGACCCATGGGAGGATCATGGTCGCGCCCTCCGATCTTCCCCCGGCCGAGAGTGAGTGACGGCGACAGCGAAGACGAGCAATGGCAACCGATTTCACGCCAGCCGCCTTGTCTCTCACGAAAGTATTTCCGGCGATCGAGGGTACGCTTAGTTCTAGCGGATAAGGAAATCCTCTTTCTTCGCTCTCCCTCCCTTGGTCGCCGCCGTCATCCAGCGCGGCATGCGCCCGCGGCCGGTCCAGGTGTTCTCGCGGTTCCTCGGGTCGCGATACTTTATCGCAACGGTGCCCCTCCCCCCTCTGCGCCCGAACAGTTCGTAAATACTGAAACCATGCTGGTTCGCCATGTCGGTCAGCTTCTGACGTAACTCTACGCGCTCCGCGTTCTGTTTCTCGATCTTCAGCCGTGCGATCTGCGCTTCCATATCTCCCAGCTCGGCGTACGACATCATGTCCAATTCGCTGTTTCTCGCCATGGCAACTCGCTCTCCACTGCATCGGTACTCCCGTGCATGGCTCATGCGGTGGGCGGGGAAAAATTGCAATGGCGGTTTTCGCATACCAACGCTCAAGCGATACTTCGCGGCCTGGAAGCGCTATCCCCCAAAAGGGGGAACGGCCGTGCCAACGAGCAAGGCGCGCAGCTGACCGTCTAGGAAAGGCGACAGACAGGTGCCGCGCTTCGTCCGCTGCAAGCCGCGCGAGGATGCCTCGCAGAATGCCCCGCGAAGGTCGGAGGGGTCGGCCAGGACGCGCGCGAACGAAATTTCCGTGCCATCCTCTGCCTGGTGCAATCGCGCGCTTCCAGGCGCAAAGCGTCCCCGGCGGCGATAGAACAGGTGGAAGCCGGCTCTGCGTTGCGCACCGCCATGCCATCGTCGCCTATGGTTGCGGCGATCGCAGTGTGCGTGCCAAAGGCTATCTGACACTCGACCTCGTTCGCTACACGCACCTGCAGTACAGCATCGTCTTGCCGCTGGTGTTTCTAGCCTTCGGCGGGATAGGGCTGCCTGGAGGTGCGGTTTACATCAACATGCGCTGCATTGCGCAGCCGTCTGCGGCGTTCACTGGTTTCGGCGGGCGGCCCTGCGGCAACACTCGTTGTCCTTCTCGCCTTGCTAGCGATCCTGATCGTCGGGCGCGACCGCATCGAGATTTCGCTCTACGCCGCGTTGACGTTCCTGGCATTCCTCCAGCTCACCGCGCTAATCTTCAATCTGACGTCATGCGCTCGTTGCACTTCCTCAATGAACGCCGAGTCAACATCACGTTCGGGCCAGGCCGCCACCCCTCCTCGTCGGCAAAGTTCCTCTACTTCGAGGGTCCAGACGGCATGACATTCGAATACTCCTCGGGCGTGCGGTCCATCGCTGACGAGCTTCTCTATCGAGAGCGTCAGCTCCGTTATGATCCGAAAGGATTCTGCGAGTGGGGGGCCAAGCCTCAAATCAAAGAGTTCATGTAACCGGAAGCCCACGTGCTACTGAAAAGCAGGGCTCTCGATCAACGCCGGTGGAAAATGACCGTTGCTGGCAGGGACTCCCGGGCACAACGGCAACGCGGCGGTCCGGCAGGAATTGGGGGGACTTTCCCCGTGGCCGAGAGGTGCAGGGCACACGTGCTGTTGGCCCGTTAGCAGATAAAATGACCATTGGGAGCTGGAAAAATGCGAGCGCCAACACTCACGGTTGACCCCTCCGGCCAAATCCTCAATTGGAGCGAAGATGCCGAAAAGCTGCTCGGCTATTCGGAATTGGAAGCAGTCGGACAGTCCCTCGAAACAATCATTCCTCCGCATCTGCGCGGTCCGCATAGCGCCGGCTTCCAAAGGTTTGTGAAGACGGGACACAGCAGATTGCCGGAAATCGTCACGACGTCGGCGCTTCATAAGAGCGGAGCAATCGTCAGACTGCAAGTCTCCGTGAAGGCCGTTCATGGAGCGCATGGGGAGATCATCGCCGTCGAAGCAATGATGAAGCCTTAAGAGCGTGAAACAATCTCGCGGTTCCGCACGCTCATGTCGGCATTTGCCGAGTAGGCCCGGGGAATTTCACCCCGAGCCTCTCACAGATCCGGACTTGATACTCTCGCGGAATCCGAAGGGCCTCCTCCATCCCCTGTACAGTTGCGCAGCGCCGTTTGGATCGGCGATGCTCGTGACGCAAGGCACTCTTCGACCGTTGTTTGCTCGGGCTCCGGCAGAAGTGGTCCGAAAGCAGACAGTCTTCCCAAGATCACGAGTGCGGTGGCGAAGGCGCTAGCCAGACTTGACACAAGTTGGCTCGATGGCCCGGCGTGCCGCTCACCGGATCACGCGCAATCGGGTCTATTGTGCGATTGAAATTCGCGCCAGCATCGCTGAACGGATCGTAACCTGCAAGGCTCAGTTCCTCGCACGGTTCCCACCATCCATGCTCACCAATGACGACGCGTCGATCGAGCTTATCATTCAGCCGAGCTATCGCTCGCATGCTGCCAGAGGACGTCGACACGACGACCCATGCGCCCGCAGTGATGCCGCGCTGACCTGCCGTGTCCGGGTGCAATTCCACTTCGGGATGAGGTGCGCGCCTCCGCAAGCCCGGTAGTCCGCGATGCTGGGTCTGGCAAAACAGGCCTTGCTTGGCACACGTGAGAACGAGCGAATGGGTACTTGATTCCCTATGGTCTGCTCACGACAACATCTCGCCAACGATCTTTCGACGGCCGAGCGATTGGCAGTGAACTTTTCAAGACTTCGCTCCCACAGCGGCGCCTGCTGTCTCCACATCAACCAGCTTGCCGATCGCCGTCATGGTGAACCTCCGGAGGCAAGTGTAAGTTGGCGCTATCCACCGAACAATGCTAGGGCGCCCCATGAAGCGCTTGGCGAACCCCTCGGGTTGGTCGTGGCGTTTCCTTGGGAACGCCTCGATTTTACCTTGGCGGTCGGCGTGATACGGTTGGAGCGGCAGTGAGGAACGCGAGCGTGCTCTATCTCTTCGAGGACTACGTACTCGATACCGCCCGGCGCGAGCTGCGTCGGAGGGAATCGCTAGTGCCGGTTGAACCCAAGGTCTTCGACCTCCTTGTTCATTTGATCAGCAGTCGCGAGCGCGTCGTCAGCAAGGACGATCTCATCGCCGCCATCTGGGGCGGCCGCATTGTCTCGGAATCCGCATTGACAAGCTGCGTCAATGCCGCACGCGCCGCAATCGGCGACAGCGGGGATGCGCAGCGTCTGATCAAGACGCTACCACGCAAAGGGGTCCGCTTCGTCGGGAGGGTGGCCGAAGATGTGCATCCCTCTGTTCAAACCTCGAAGGTCGTATTGGCGTTGCCTGCCAAACCCTCGGTGGCGGTCCTGCCATTCACAAACATGTGCGATGATCCCGGGCAAGAATATTTCGCCGACGGCATCACCGACGATATCATCACCGAGCTTTCACGGTTCTCGGATCTGTTCGTAGTCGCCCGCCACTCGACCTTCCAATACAAGGGCAAGCTGGTGGATGTACGTCAAGTCGGACGCGAGCTGGGTGTGCACTACGTATTGGAGGGCAGTATTCGGCGAAATGCCGATCGCATCCGCATCGTCGCGCAGCTCGTCGATGCGGTCACCGGTACGCACCGTTGGGCAGAGCGATACGATCGAGTGCTCGACGACGTGTTCGTCACACAATCCGAGGTCGCCCGGACGATCGTGGCGTTACTATCCGCACATGTGAACAAGGCCGAGGCAGAACGGACACTTCTGAAACCGCCGGCAACCTGGCAGGCATACGACTACTATATGCGAGCAGCCGATACTTTCAATTCTCATTGGTCATCGTTGAATGTCCAAGATCTTTACGAGACCAGGCGTCTCCTCGAACATTCACTTTCGATCGACCCTAACTATGCGCGCGCCTACGCTATGTTGTCTCTCACTTATACGACGGCTTGGTTCAACCCTTTTGATGCTGATCACCTCGCTCTTGCAACGCTCGATCGAGCTCATCAGCTGGCCATCAAGGGCGTGCAACTCGATCCCAACCTATCTCAGGGGCGCGCCCAGCTAGGGTGTGTACTAGCCAACAAAGGGCGTCATGAGGCAGCGATTGCGGAGTTTGAGCGAGCAATTGTGCTGAACGCCAATTATAGCGACGGGCGTTTCGTCCTATGCTTGGTGCTTGCTGGAGAAGCGACGCGGGCAATCGAGGTGTCAGCATCGCACATGCGCCTTGATCCATTCTATGTGCCATGGGTGCCCAGCTGGATGGGGTTGGCCTGTTATATGCTGGAGCGCTATTCGGAAGCGCTCCCGCTACTTCGCGAGTGCGTCTCGCGAGCCCCAAACTATCTGGCTGGCCACGTTTGGTTGGCTGCCGCTTATGCCCAACTCGGGCTACTGCAAGAGGCTAGAACGGAAGCAGCCGAGGTACTGCGGATTGAGCCCTCGTACACGATCGAGAGGACTCCCGCGATCATGTCATTTAAGCGCAGCCGCGATGCTGATCTACTGCGAGTTGGATTGCGCAAGGCAGGACTTCCGAAAGGATGAGGAGCGACGGACGGAATTCCTAGAAGACCGTCAGGAGAACCTCTGACCTCGAATTCGTCCGTTGTCGGCTGTTTGTGTGGCATGAGGCTTCTTCAAATCCGCCCATTTGACGCGAGCCGCCAGTAATACCGGCCCGCAGGCGTCAGCCGGCATGCTTTCGATTGCATCGCCGCGTCATACATGTGTGCAACGCCCACCGGCACTACGAGATGCACTCGAGTCAGCTGCTGGAGCTCCTCGAACACCGCCACATTAGCTGCTGACGCCGCACCGTTCGTCTTTTCGTAGCTCGGATCAAGCGCCATATCCTCAGCCGGTAGCGGGAACAGTGTCGGTATCCGCCTCAGGACCGCCCGATCAACCGGCGCCGCACACCGTCGCAGGTCTATGGCCGTGGAGATGTTCGCCTTGAACAGAGGGCGCTGATCCCACGCTCCGAGCGCCGCCTCCACGAACGTATAGATCGCTGGCGCACTCACGCCGCCGAGCACATTCGCCGCGCCGCCGTGTAGGGCATCTAGCACCAGCGACGTGAACAGTCCGGTCCCTTTGCTCTCAACCGACGGCTGATCGTTCCTGCTCCCCGTCAGGATGCACACGCCTTCCCTTAGGAGCGCTTTATCAGCGTCCATCACAGGCGGGTTGCCGAGCTGCCCCGAAAAGCAGCAATCCAAGAGAATAACGACCTCTTTCGCCTTCGAGCCGTTCGCGAGCTTCAACACCTCGGTGAGCGGGACGCCCTCGTCATGGTCCACCCCGTCCTGGGTGCACAAGTACCCGTCGACGTGCCGCGGTAGGTGACGACGACCGCCTTGACACCAATACGGTTGTTGAAGCTCGCGCTGGCGAGGTGCCCCATCGCGCCAAGCCCGGAATTCGAGTACGTGTGCTTGTCGGGAGCGACCTTCATCTCGGCGGCGAGAGCCTTGAGGTCAGTCGGGGTCCTGCCGGGGTGGCCGACGAACACCATGGGAGAGGTGGCCAGCCGCGAAATGGGCGAGAAGTCAGCGACGGGGTCATAGGGCACCTGCTTCATGACGTGCTTGGCCATGAGATGGATGTCGGCATTGGTCAGCAGCGTCGTGCCATCGGGTGCGGCGCGCGCCACTTCGGCGGCGCCCAGCGTGTTGTTGGCGCCAGCGCGGTTTTCAATCACCCAGGCCTGGCGGAGCGTGTCCTTGAGGCGGTCCGCGTAGAGCCGGCCAATGACATCGATGTTGCCGCCGGCCGCAGCGGGAACGACAAGGCGGACATTGCGGCTCTGTTGAGCGGACGCCGCCCGCGATAGCGCCGCCAATCCAACTCCAGACAGTCCGAGCAGAGTTTTGCGGCGCGTGAGCATGACGATCCCCGAGGCGTTCAGCTTCGCGTCATAACGCCAGACGCCGGCTAGTTGTCAATGATAGTGCAAGCTCGGAAAGACAGCGGCCGGTTGCCGCGCTGGTAGGGCAAAGACAACTATGCTTGGGCGTTGGGCGTCGACCCACGTCTGGGTCGCCGGCGTCGTCGGTCAGGCGCATGACGGCAGCATCCCCGCCGACGTCGTCGCCCAGTTCGACCTTGCCATCACCGTGATGGACAAGGACGGAGCCGTGACCTCATCGACGTTCGACGATGGTCTCCCACACCGCTTTCGGTGCGGCGTAGCGATCGATCACATGATGCTCTCGGCTGAGTATCGTCCAATCGGCAAACAGCTGGTCGAGGGCTGACTCGTCGAAAAACCGTTTCGCTTGACCGTCAACTGAAAAGTAGTTCGGTTCAATTTCGGGATGGCCGCTCGCCCCGTAGCTGTGGTCGTCGACTGCATTCACGCAACAGACCAGGATACCACCAGGGTCGAGAGTTTCGGCGATCCGCCGAACGAGGCGCAGTGTCTCGATCCATTCGAAATAGTGCAACGAAAGACTCGCAAGGACGACGCCAAGATTGCGGGCGGCTGAGGGAAACGGAGCGCGGATATCCTGGCAATAGAACTCGGCGAGCGGTGCCCGTGCACGCGCCGTTGCAAGGGCCTCCGTTGATTGGTCGAGCGCGATCACATGGAAGCCAGCAGTCGTGAGCAATGCAGTATCACGGCCGCTTCCGCAGCCAAGCTCGAGCACTGGCCTACCACCGGAAGCCATCGCTCAAGCCATTTGTCATCATCGCGTGTCATGAGGCCAGCAAGTTGTGCCCAAGTGGTTGGGGGTGGATTCGAGTGAGACAGTGCCGCTCATCGCAACGCCAGTGTTAAGTCTAACCCTTCCGCTGTTCACCCAATTTCGTCCGCAGTCAACGCACTACCCGCACCGCACCGCAATGTCCGTTTGTGGCACGAACTCACCGTTCGCTGCACCGCAGCGACTCCGTCCGGTTACAGAGTTACTTTCACCGTGCCAACGAGCGCGTCAACATGCCTGCTCGTGACCCAGATCAGACTCACCTCGCGCCTGCGAAGGTGGCGCTCGGCGAGCAGGACAGTCCGAGCGTGGTCAGCAGCTCTGGGAAGGCGCCGCCCCAACGATGGCGCGGGCAAGTAGTCTCTGGGAAAGCAAAAACGCTAGTGTTCCCGCGTGTCTAGAAAAGCCCGCACTGCCCGTAAGTCGTCGCTCCTCGGCTGGTCGCTCGCGAGACCAAAATCGTAGGCGCCCTTTGGCAGTTTGTGCGCGATTCCTTTGTGGCAATCTATGCAGGTTTTCTGACCGGTGAACAACGACCGTTGATGCGCATCGGCAGCTCGTTGGCTTTGCTTGGAGATGTCCATGGATTCGGCACTGTGGCAGTTGCGGCATTCCAGCGAGTCGTTGGCTTTGAGACGTTCCCACTCGTGCGAAGCGAGTTCAAAACGCATATCAAGAAATTTCTCGCGCGTGTTGATCGACCCGAAGATCTTGCCCCAGACTTCCTTCGATGCCTGGATCTTGCGGCCGATCTTGTCGGTCCAATTGTGTGGGACATGGCAATCGGGACAGGTAGCACGCACGCCAGAGCGGTTGGAGTAGTGAATCGTCGATTTCAGTTCTGCGAACACATTGTCGCGCATCTCGTGACAGCTCACGCAGAATTTCTCGGTGTTGGTCGCCTCGAGCGTGGTGTTGAAGCCGCCCCAGAAGATGATACCGGCGAGGAAGCCTCCGATGGTCAGGAAACCGAGGCTCAACGTCTGGCTCGGCGAGATGAGTATCTGCCAATATGGGAACAGTCGCTCACGCATACCAGCGGTGCGGGACCACACGTCTGTTGCTCGACGCCGAAGGCGTTCTCTCAGCGCTCGCGCAGAGTAGGGCGAAGGTGCGCCGCCATCGTTTGAGATGCTCATTTCTGGCCTCTTGGGGGAGCGCTCAGAAGCGTATCCACATCGACGAAACGATTGCCGACCGGTGGCCGCACCGGCGATTGCGGCACATGGCACTGGACGCAAAAGTAGCGCCGAGGCGAGACGCTGGCGAGGAACTGGCCGTCGCGGTCCATAAAGTGTGTGATGCTGACCATTGGCGCCTGGGATTCGCCAGTGCGGGATCGTGCATGGCATGACAGGCACTGGTTGACGTTGGCGTCGAGCTGATAGGCTTCGATGGTGTGAGGGATGACGGGCGGTTGCTCGGGGTAGTTGCGCACTTCCCGCAAATCGGTGTTGGCCTGTGGCAGCAGCCTCGGCGCCGGGCCTTCATCTTGTAACGGCGTATTTCCGCGTAGGCCCGAGCGCAATCCCGCGGGGCCCCCTTGGCCACCGGCGATGGTGCCAACGACCAGCACGGCGAGACCGCCGAGGGATGCCAGAAGCACGGGTGGTCGCATTCGTGGGCCTCAAACCTTTTCGATGCGGATGGCGCACTTCTTGAAATCGGTCTGAAACGAGATCGGGTCGGTGGCATCGATGGTGACTTTGTTGATGAGCTGGCTCTCATCGAACCAGGGCACAAAGACCACCCCGCGCGGGGGCTTGTTGCGACCCTTCGTCTCGACCCGTGTGCGCACGTAGCCGCGCCGCGAGATGATCTTCACCTCCTCACCCCGCCACAGCTGCAAGTCCCTCGCATCGTCAGGGTGCATGTAGCAGAGTGCGTTGGGGACGGCTTTGTGCAGCTCCGGCACACGCCGGGTCATCGACCCGGAGTGCCAGTGTTCAAGCACCCGTCCAGTGGTGAGCCAAAACGGGTATTGGCTGTCGGGAATCTCGGGGGGAGGCTCATAGGGCAAGGCAAAGATGCGCGCCTTGCCGTCGGGGAAGCCGTAAAAGTCGTAGCCCTTGCCAGCCTTGACGTAGGGGTCAGAACCCTCACGGAATCGCCAGCGCGTCTCCTTGCCGTCTACGACGGGCCAGCGCAGTCCGCGCTCTTGATGGTACCTATGAAAGGGAGCGAGGTCGTGCCCATGACCGCGGCCGAAGGAGGCGTACTCTTCGAACAATCCCTTCTGTACATAGAAGCCGAAATGCTTCGCCTCGTCGTTGGCGTATCCGGCCTCGATGTCCTGGAGCGGATATTTGTCGACCTGACCATTCCTGAACAGAACCTCGAACAGCGTCTTGCCGCGGGAAGCCGTCTTCTTCGCGATGAGCTCCTCGGGCCAGACCTCCTCGACCTTGAAGCGCTTGGAGAATTCCATGAGCTGCCACAAATCGGAGCGGCCTTCGCCCGGCGCGGTGACGAGCTGGTGCCAGAAATGCGTGCGCCGCTCGGAGTTGCCGTAAGCCCCCTCCTTTTCCACCCACATGGCGACGGGCAGCACCAGGTCCGCGCCCATGGCGGTGACCGTGGGATAGGCATCCGAGACGACAATGAAGGTGTCGGGGTTCCTGTAACCAGGCAGGCCTTCTTGAGTGATGTTCGGGCCCGCCTGGAGATTGTTGTTCACCTGCACCCAATACGCGAGGAGCTTGCCGTCTTTGAGCATCCGGTTCTGGAGGACGGCATGAAAACCTGGCTTGTCGGAAATCGTGCCCTCCGGCAACTGCCAGATTTTCTCGGTCTTGGCGCGGTGTTCGGGATTGGTCACAACCATGTCGGCAGGCAGCCGATGGGAGAACGTGCCGACCTCGCGGGCGGTGCCGCAGGCTGAGGGCTGCCCAGTAAGCGAGAAGGGACTGTTGCCGGGTTCGGCAATCTTGCCCGTGAGCAAGTGCAGATTGTAGACGAGGTTATTGGCCCAGACGCCGCGCGTGTGCTGGTTGAAGCCCATGGTCCAAAGGCTCATCACCTTCGTTTTCGGGTCCGCGTAGAGCTCAGCCAATGCTTCGATGCGATTGAGCGGTACACCCGAGTCATCTGCGGCCCGTTGCAGCGTGTAGGGCGCGACAAAGGCTGCGAACTGTTCGAAGCTGATGTCGGTGGCGTTGCCGGCCTTGTCCTTGCCGGTCGCTTTTTGCTGCAGCGGATGCTCAGGTCTCAGACCGTAGCCGATGTCGGTCTGGCCTTGCTTGAAGACGGTATGCTTCGCCACAAAGTCCTTGTTAACACGATTGGTCTTGATGATGTGATTGGCGATGGCGTTGAGGATGATGAGGTCGCTCTGTGGCTTCATCACCATGGGGATGTCCGCGAGCTCGAATGACCTGTGCTCGAATGTCGAGAGCACGGCCACCTTCACATGCGGATAGGAAAGCCGCCGATCGGTGATACGCGACCACAGGATCGGGTGCATCTCCGCCATGTTGGAGCCCCACAGCACGAACGCATCCGCCGCTTCGAAATCGTCGTAACAGCCCATCGGCTCATCAATACCGAAGGTGCGCATGAAGCCGGCTGCGGCCGAGGCCATGCAATGGCGGGCATTGGGATCGAGGTTGTTGGTGCGGAAGCCGCCCTTCATTAGCTTGGTCGCGGCATAACCCTCCCAGATAGTCCATTGGCCCGAGCCGAACATGCCGACTGCCGACGGGCCCCCCGACTTGAGGGCGGCCTTGAATTTCTCCGCCATCACGTTGAAGGCTTCGTCCCAGGTGACCGGCGTAAACTCGCCGGTCTTGTCGAACTTGCCGTTTTTCTTGCGCAGCATTGGCCGCGTCAGACGGTCCTCGCCATACATGATCTTGGAAAGGAAATAGCCTTTGACGCAGTTGAGGCCGCGGTTGACCTCCGCCTTGGCGTCTCCGTGGGTGGCGACGACGCGGCCCTCCTTGGTGGCGACGAGGACCCCGCAACCCGTACCGCAAAACCGGCACGGGGCCTTGTTCCAGGTGAGTTCACTGCGCGACCGGTCGGTAACGATTTGAGCCTTAGCGCTCAAGGGAACGCCGGCAATGGCGGCTGCAGCTGCAGCGGCCTGGGCCTTGAGAGCGTCCCGCCGATTGACTTTGTGCATCATTGCCATCAGGCCTCGTTGTCGCTGGCCTGGAATACCATCGTGGCGGAGAGGACATGCGGTAGTCCGGAAATTGCGTTGGCCTTGGCGCCAACCGCACCCGAATTGGCCTCTTCGAGCACCACAATCAGCTTCCCTTTGGAGTCCCGCCCTTGGATCTCGGTGTTGCCGAGCGCCAGAATATCTTGCGACACCCGATCCAAGTGCTGCGGCCAAGTCGTCACGATCAAGCTAGCGATCTCGACCCCTGCTGAGGCCTGCGCGGCAGAAGGGTGCCAATGACCACGGATGAAGGCGCGGCGGGAGGATGACATGAGACTCTCACTCGTTCTTCGGTACGATGCCGGGGCTGCGTTGCGCCTTGGGTGGCGGACCGGGCGGGCCGGCGATCATCTGATAGACCCAGACGGCGAGGCCGTAGCCGCCAACCGTCGTAACCGCGAGAACCGGTGCAAGCAGCAGGGTGAGAAAAAGGAAGACGGCAAGTTCCTGCCTTCGCCGTTGGCCTTCGATGAACGACCATTTCTTCAAGGCGTGCCCTTCCCGATTGCCGAATTTGAGCCGTTCGATGATTGCAGGAGCGAGGGCACCGGCTCTTGAACTTGGTCATGCGAATCGCCCGTCGCGCCGGCTGGGGAGCGAGTGTAGTTCACTCACGTAGACCTACAAGAGCCTTGGACAAACGGGATTGGCAGCTGCTTTGGTAACCGTCTCTGTTCGTCGCTGAGCTTTGGTGCCATCGCGCGCCAGTGTCGCCACCAAAGCGGCACCCGAACCGTCGTGGTCTACGCCGGCGTCACATCCGGGTTTTCACCGATTGCAATGCGCGGCCCGTCAAACGCGGGTTGCTCAGCCCTGCGCTTAACCATCGGGGGTCTCGAGCGAGCAATGCGTAACCGAACTCCGCGCCAGAATGGGAGCAATGGCGATCAGAGCCACAACGTGTTTTTGGCTCCAGTCCTCGCTTTCAGCATGTGGAAGCCATTCCTGACCAGCGCTCTGGGAGGCAATGCCCAAGCACAAGAGAGCTTTGGGACGATCGCAAGCGAGTGGCAAGATTTTGTGCAGCGCCGACTGAAGGAAGACCTTGCTCTGATGCAGCGACTTGCACACGGCGGTACACCCGACTAGATCTTGGCTGCGTACAGCGAATTCTGGCAGAAGGCTGCAGAGGACTATGGGAAAGAGTTCACCACCATGTCCAAGCTCATGACCGCCGTAACCGTTAAGGGACGCTTGGCGGACGTGACCGCGAGGACAAGGTCGTGACCCGAGCTAGAACAATGGCCTGCCTCTCCATCCCACAGAAGCCGCAGCGCATCGTCGGCGGCGTTCACCGAGCTTCAGTCGGTGCGCACGAGTGCACAATCCATTCCACGATCTTGTCGTGTACGCGTTGATCCTCGTAGACGAGGCTGTGCGCAAGCCCCTTGCCCTTCCCGAATTCGCCGAGCGCAATGCGGTAATGCTCTGCAGTTGCCGCCTTAAGCTCTTCGGGCCTGTCGGTCGCGTCGATATCGAGCAGGAGGGTCGTCGATGGCCGCTCCCACCCGTAGCCGTAGGGATTGCCTCGCATTAGCGGGAGCAAGTAGCTGCCGAGCCCAGCGAGCAACAGCAGGATTAGATAGAAGCCGACGACATAGGCCGCGAGCGGCGTGTCACCCGCTACGAGGGCGTCGGTCGAAAAGAATGGTCCGGAGAAAATCTGCGGGTGGTAGGCTAGTAGATAGATTGAGATAGCCACATAAATGGCCACGGGAACGAGCAGCAGTCCCAGTCCTTGCCAGATCCTGCGCGACGTTTTCGCCGTCAGCCGGTCGAGCAGTGTTAGGTATGTCCGCGCCTCGTCCCTCGTGTATGCGACCGTCAGAACATTGAGTCCATCGCCTTCTCCCCACGCAAGTGCCTCCGCCAGTTTCTTCGATCGGTTCGTCAAATAGCGCCGTACCAGGCAATAGAGCAGCGCAAACGCGCCGACAAAACCCGCGATGGCGGCAATTCCAAGTGCGACCGCCTGCAGGTTGGAGGGCTTGTCGGGGATCGCGGCCGGGAACAAGAATGCTGCCGCTGTGGCAGCTACGTTCAGCACCAAGCCAGCAAAGTACAAGCAGACGATCAGCCAGGCCACGTGTGTGAAGACCGGCAATCTTCTGCGCCACTGGCAGCGGAGAAAAGGAGTCGCTAGGCAAACGATATGAGCGAGGGATACCCGGGCCGAGGTTTGCTTGCGCGCATAGAGGGCAACATTGCCGCCATGGCTGTGCGCGATTACGACATGCCTCGAGTCGGGATGCGATGCGCCAGTTCGCTCAAGGAAGGATGCGAGGTCCTTTCCCGCGGAGAGCCGCGCCTTATGGGTGTTCTTCCCACTCCATTCGAAATTTTGGATGTTTGTGTCGCTCCCAAGACCCTTGAGCAGGGCATTCCTGAGGCTGGAGCCTCCTAGCGTCCACGGCGCACCTTTCGCGAAGGTGCCATGCACCAGGGTGATCAGATATTTCGTGCGGTCCGCGACCGAGATCCCCGAATTCATGCCTGCCCCTGTAACACGCAATCGGATCAGTATTACTCGCCCTGACGCGCGCCTGTGAAGTTGTCCGAACGACACGAAGTCACGAGCCAGTCGCTATGGTGCATCGTGGCAACGCCCAGCGGCTCCGTTGGCACCAAGGTCGCTGCCTTGGAGATCGGTTAAGTAGCCAAAGTCATGGTTGGACGGGTTGCTCGTTTGCCCGTGGGGAATCGATTGTGCTGGAAGCAACAGCAGTCAAGGCTGACCCAGCCGCTGTGCGTCAGTCTCGGCCACCAGCTTACGAATCAGCGGGATCAACTCGACGCCATATTGCTCCGCGTCCTCAAGCGGCTCGTAGCCGCGAATGAGGAGACAGCCAGCACCGAGCTTGTAGTAGGCGAGGAGTGCCTTCGCGACCGTATCCGGTGCTCCAACAAGTGCCGTCGAGTTGCCGCGCGCGCCCGTCGCCTCG
>Ga0209382_10006137_pt1 | contig 15509 bp, 11 predicted proteins | sample SoiMetdeltSBSDD5_FD_187599 | JGI IMG/M metagenome (GOLD analysis project Ga0209382, IMG submission 187599) | Bulk soil microbial communities from a Populus tree surrounding site in Tennessee, USA - Soil MetaG P. deltoides SBSDD5 (SPAdes) (version 2) | ecosystem: Environmental > Terrestrial >...
CAGCTTCACGATTTCCTGCTTCTTCATTGGCTTGGGCGGCGCGGGCAGCACTGTTGTGCGCAAATCATGCCGCTCGCCCCGCGCGTGCTGGAGCGCTTGCTCAAGCGATAACTTCAACTCGGCGAAATCTTCGTCGCTCATGTATTTCTTCTTTTTCATTCGTCCTCCTTCTTTTGCACCTTCTTTATCGCTTCGATCAGCGCCGCAATCGTTTTCTTTTGACCTGCGTTCAAATCGGCCTGCCCTGATTTGGCGAACATGTAGTGCAGGTAAATCTGACCGCGATGTTCCAGATACAGATACAGATAGCGGAAGCTGCCGCTCTTCCCCTTGCCACTCTCCGGGTCGGCAATACGTCCTTTGCGCGCGCCGCCTGTGCCCTTGACCACTGGCCAACGCAGCGGGTCAGCAATCAGATCGGCTTGAATGGCGTATAGAATTGGCAGCGCGTTCTCGCCGGCCATTTGAGCCAACTTCGATGTGAAGACAGGAGTCTCGTAAAAAGTGTAGAGCCTGGCGCTGTCTTCCACGTTCATAAATGGAGTGTGCTACATAGTGGGATGATTGGTCAAGCCCCCATTTCGTCAGATTCATCGCGCAACAGCTTCAGTGCCACCTGAGCGCGTTCTTTCTGTTTGCTACGATAGGCCAACACATCGGCGACGTCCACGAAGCGACCAGCTTTTTTCACTGTGGATCGGCGAACACCTGCCGAATGAGTCCAATGATTTTGGAATTCAAGTAGAGGGATGGATCGCTTGATAAGCGTTGTAGAAATTGATCACCTTGAAGACGTAGTCTTTGGTTTGAAGCTTCGCTATCTCGATCACCAGCCTGTCGACGTCCTCACTTCCTGCCCGCGCGATCCAGCGGCGCACAGAATCTTCGCTGCCGTTGTAGGAGGCGGCCACCGCCTGCGGAGAGCCGAATTCCGCGAACAGGTTTTTCATATATTGCGAGCCGAAGAGGATCGCCGTGTCGGGGTTGTAAAGGTCGTCTTGTTCGAAGTCGCGCAACACCAACTGAGCCGCGATCTGATTGGCCGTCGAGGAGATGAATTGCATCAGCCCGCGCGCGGCCGAAGAGCTTTTTTCACGCGGGTTATAACGCGTCTCCTGCCGAGCGATCGAGAGCGCGAACCGAGGGTCGACGCCACGCGTGACGGCGTGGCGGGTGAGCGAATCACGATATGGGAACGGATAGAAGATCTCGGCCATCTCGGGCGGAAGCAATTCCGGGCGATAATCTTCTGGCAGGCTCCGGAGCAGCGGCTCCGAAAATTTGACCGTGCGGCTCGGGCAGCCGCCGCGCGCGCAGGGGAGCGCGACAGCGTAGTCGGACTTTGCGGCCGGAGTTTGCAACAACTCCGGCGCGCCTTCGTCATACAGTCCGAGGAAGAGCAACTCTCCCGCAATCGTTTGATGGCTAGTGTCGTCGGGGGGCGTCGCGCCGGATTCGATCGGAGCGGTTCGCCCGACCTCGGGGATCGGCATTTTCGGAAGCTGGTACTCGGGCAATCTTGAATATGCTTCGCGGAGGATCCTCAGCATCTCGTCGCAAGTCGAGGGGCCAATCGTGAACCGCAGCGCCTGATTGGCCGCCGCCTTCGCGGCCTCGGCCGCGCCTTGCGCCCGCGCCGCGCGGGCCTGACCGATGAACGCGTCGCGTCTGGCGGCCACAGAAGCGCCGGCGAGTGGGTTTGCGCCGAGGTCGCGCAGCCGTTCGCTCGCGCGGTGACCGTAATAGCCGGCGGCGCCTTCACGCAATTCGGGCAAGGCCAGATACTCATTGACCGCCTCATCGAACCTTCCGAGTTTTTCCAGGCAGTAGGCGCGCATGAACGCGACTTCAGGCGCATTGGTTGTCGCGATCAATCCGCGCACATTCAGGTTGCGAGATCTGAGCGCCGTGAAACGGGCGAGGGCAAGGGCGTAATCGCCCTGCGTCAGTCTGATTTTGGCCTCCTGAAACAGACCGCTCACTACGGTGAAAGGGTCATTCCCGTTGGTCTGCGCGCGCGCGGCCCAGGCGAGCGCTTCTCCCGGCCGCCCCGCCGAACGCAGCGTGTCGATCGCGTTCAGATGCGCGTACCCGAAATAGTCGCTTTTCGGATACTCCTTCAGAAAGGCCTCGTAGCGGGCGATTGCGCGCATCCAGTCGCCTAGATACTGGTAGCAGTGCCCGACGTAATAGAACCCCTGTTCGCCCTCATCCGTCTGCGGAAACTCGTCATGAACGCGGTCATACCACTTGGCCGATTCGACGAAATCGTTTTCGAGGAAATAGCCTCGAGCGATCTGGAACAGCGCCTCGGCGCGCTTCGCGCTATGCGGGAAATTATTGACCAGGGTCAGGTAGTGTCGCCGCGCTTCGGCGAAGCTGCGGTTGAATTGGTAAACGCCGGCGCGGCGCAGCGCTTCGGGCGCAGTCAAGACGTTCCCCGTGGCCGCGTCAATCCGATCAAGCCCGGCGCACGCGCGCAGCGAGGCGTCGTCCAACGAGCCGTTTGCGAGCAGGGCGTCGAAAGTCCGCCTTGCCTCAGTCGTCCGCCTCATCGCGAGTTGCGCCTCGCCGATCGCGGCCCGCGAGTCGCGATCGGGTCGGGCCAGCAATTGCAGTGTGTCAATCGCGTTCTGGTATTGGCCGGTCTTGAAGTAACTTTCGGCCAGCCGTTCGATCGCGCGTTCGCGCAACGGATGATCGGCGCTCTGCGAGATGAATTTCCCGAGCAGCTTCTGCTCTTCGGGGTAAGCGCCTCTGCCGCGCGCGAGCTCTGCAAGATGGCACAGCGCGTACCCCGCGAGCGGCGAATTACGATTGACGACGCGCAGGAAGAACGCGCCGGCTTCGGCTCCGGCCTGCCGGTTCTGCAGCAGACGCCCGAGCAAATAATCGTAATTGTTTCGCGCGAACGCGTGGGGGTCGTTCTCCAGTATCCCGCGCAGCAGCGATTCGGCCCCCGCCTGATCGGCGCCATCCAGCGCCGCGCGCAACCGCGCGTGCCGCTCCCGGAGCGTTTGCGCCGCCGATGTCGAACTCGAACGATTGAAGAAGAGCGGCGCGACGCAAATTATCAGCGCCAGAAGCGGCGCGACGCGGACGGCGTCTATTCTGAAAATAGTATTGAAGCCTGCGCGCTGAAAGCGCTGCGCGCCCAGGAATTTTCTGAGGAGTTCAACATGTCGGTTGGCGGCGTCATGGGACAATGAAACTGCGCCACGTAGTAACGATTTTAGCCGTTCCGACGCGTAACGACTAAAGTCGTTACTACGAGTTGATTTTCTGAGGAGATTTGCCATCAAGAAATCGGGCCTCACTTCACCCTGCTCGTTTTGCGCTTGATGAAATCCATCATCACGTATTCGCCGAGGCGTAAGCTGGTCGTGAAATACGCCTTGCCGTGGGCGATCTCGGTCATTCGCTTGACGAACTCCACGAGGTAGTAATCGTCAGTCAACATGAATGTGTTGACGATAATGCCGGAGCGCCTGCACTGCGCCACCTCGCCGAGCGTCGCGTCGACGATCGTGGGGTCGAGTCCCATCGAGTTTTTATAAAGCTTGCGCCCGGCCTCGTCGCTACCGCGCTCGCGATGGCGGTCGCCGTCGATGAACAGCGCCGATGGTTTGCCGTCGGTGATCATAATGATCTGCCGCATGTCCTTCTTCTGAGACATCAGGATTCGCCGCGCCAGCTTCAACCCCTCGCAGGTGTTCGTGTGATAGGGCCCGACCTGCACGCTCGCCAGCTTCGCCAGCGGAACCTCTTCCGCCGAGTCATGAAAGAGCACTAGCCGCAGGCTGTCGCCGGGATATTGCGTGCGGATCAGATGCGCGAGCGCCAGCGCGACGCGTTTGGCAGGCGTGAACCGGTCTTCGCCGTAAAGAATCATCGAATGCGAACAGTCGAGCATCAACACCGTCGCGCACGACGATTGATACTCCGATTGCCACACCATCAAATCCTTGTAGTCGAGGTCGAGCGGGAGTTTAAGGCCGTCGCGCGCTATGGCGTTGAGCATCGTCGCCGTCACGTCCAGGTTGAGCGTGTCGCCGAATTCGTAGGGCTTCGACGATTCGTAAGCCTCGACGCCGGTCGAGAGATATTTGGTGTCGTGACGTCCGAGCGACGACTTGCCGAAACTGGCCATCAGGTTTTTGAGCGTCTTGTAGCCGAGGAAATCGGTCCCTTTCTCCGTGATCTCGAATTTGATGTTGGGCTTTTTGTAGGCTTCGGTCTCGCCCGCGTGCTGTTGGTCGTTATTACGCGCGCGCCGCGCCTGGCCGTCCCGGCCAAGCAGCGCCTCAAGCTCTTCCCGGTCGCCGACGGCGTTCAGGTAGCCCTCCTGTAACAACCGCTGGATCAGCCGGTCGATCAATTCTTCCAGTCGCTGATCACGCGCATTGCCATCTTCATCGAAGAGCTGGTTGTATTGCTCCTCGTCGAGCAGGCCGGAATCGCGCAGCGCCTCACGGATCGCCCGCCGCAGACGTTCGAGCGCGTCGTCGGGGTCGAGGTCGTCGAACTCGTCGTAGCCCCAATCCTGCGACCACCGCCGGTAATGCCGCCGGAACTGGTCCTCGAAGCCGCTGCGCAAAAGATGATCGCTGAGGGCTTCCATCAACTCTTCCAGGCTGATGTCGTCCCAACTCTGGCCCGTCCATTTGGAATATTTGGTGTATCGCATAATAGCCACCGCAGACACAGAGACACAGAGACACAGAGGAAAACCAGAAAGATCAATGGGAATGCCTTTTTCCCCAACCTTCTCAGTGGCTCTGTGGCTCTGTGGCTCTGTGGCAAAAACTCTGTCCCAACTTTGGGCGTTTACCGTCAGGGGGTGCGCCTATTCTACGGCAAATGAAGAAGAATTTCTTGAAATGAATTTTATCTTGAGGCGTGGCGTGGTTGTTTTGGGATCCGACTGTCTCTCTTAAATCCCTAACTTCTTCCATTTCTCATCCACGATCCGCTTCACTTCGGCGCTGGTGCTGTTCTCTTTGGGCCAGCGGCGGTCGAAGCCTTCGTCCTTCCATTTGCGCGTGCCGTCGATGCCCATCTTCGATCCGAAGCCGATCTGCCGCGCGGAGTGGTCGAGCACGTCTATAGGCCCCAGCATGAATTGAATGTCGCGTTCGGGGTCGATGTTGTTCAGAACTTTCCAGACGACCTCAGCCGGGTCCTGCACGTTCACGTCTTCATCGACGACGACGACGCATTTGGTGAACATCGCCTGGCCCAATCCCCAGATCGCGTTCATGATCTTGCGCGCATGGCCGGGGTACTGTTTGCGTATCGAGACCAGCATCAGGTTGTGGAAGACGCCCTCGAACGGCAGATTCATGTCCACGATCTCGGGGAACTGGCGCTTAAGCACGGGCAGCGTGACGCGGATGATCGTCCAGCCCATCCAGCAATCTTCCATCGGCGGGCGGCCCACGATCGTCGTCTGATAGATCGGATTTTTTCGGTGGGTGACGGCCGTGACGTGGAAGACCGGGTAAGGCTCTTCGAGAGTGTAGAAGCCGGTGTGATCGCCGAAAGGCCCTTCGATCATTCGCTCCGCCGGGTCTACGTATCCTTCGAGCACGATCTCGGCGGTCGCCGGAACCTCCATGTCGATCGAGACGCATTTGACCATCTCTATGGGCTTTTCGCGAAGGAAGCTGGCGAAGATCATCTCGTCGAGGTCGTCGGGCAGCGGCAGGGTCGCGGCGAAATTCGTGATCGGCTCGGCGCCGATGGCCACGGCGACCTCCATCCGGTCGGCGCCGCGCTTCTCCTGGTCACGGTGATGCGCCGCGCCGTGTTTATGAATCTGCCAGTGCATCCCGGTGGTCTTTTCGTCGTAAACCTGCATCCGGTACATCCCGCAGTTGCGCTTGCCCGTGCGCGGGTTTCGCGTGAAGACCATCGGGAAGGTGATGAAGCGACCACCGTCGGCTTCCCAGCATTTCAAAATCGGAATGTCGAACAACGAAAACTCGCCTTCGCGTTTGACAACTTCCTGGCAAGGCCCCGACTTCACCTCGCGCGGAAAGTATTTGCCCAACTCGGCCAGCTTCGGCAACATCTTCACCTTTTCAAGCAAGCCTTCAGGGGATTTGAAATCCAGCCACTCGGTCAAACGCGCGGCGACGTCTTCGACGCTCGACACTTCGAGCGCCAGCTCCATCCGCCTGCGACTCCCCAAGGCGTTGATCAAAACCGGGATCTCCCCGCCGTCCACGTTTTCAAACAACAGAGCTTTGTTGTTCTCTTTCGATTTGGAGACGCGGTCGGTGATCTCGGTGATCTCCTGGTCGCTCGAGACAGGAACGGTGACGCGTTTGAGCTCCTTGTTCTTCTCTAAAACTTTGATGAATTCGCGCAGATCGGAATAAGCCATAGAATTTGGGAATGGGGAGTGGGGAATGGGGAGTGGGGAATGGGAGGACATTTATTCCCAACTCCCAACTCCCCACTCCCCATTCCCCACTCACGGATGCCATTTATGATATTCGTAAATCGGTTCGACGCGTTTGCTCAGCCGCTCGTAATCTTCGGGCAGGTCGATGTCTTCGAGCACCGCCGGCGTCGAGACCGGGACTTCCAGCGTGTCGCCGCTGCGGCTGTCTATGAATTGGCGCAGACCCTCAGGGGAGTCCTCGTCGAGTCGCATGATGTCGTCGAAATATTTCGCGGCGATGATGACCGGGTGCCCGCGCTTGCCCTGGTAGGTCGGGAGAGCGACTCCTTTTCCGCCAGCGACGAAAGCGTCGATCAGAGTGTCGATGATCTCTTTGGTGATCATAGGCTGATCGACAAGCGCGATGAGCGCGGCGTCTTCATTCGGGCTGAGTAAAGCCAGACCGGTTTTAATCGAGGAGAGCATGCCACGCCGGTAATCCTCGTTGATCGCGTACTGCACGCCGGAGCCGGCGAGAGTCTGTCGGATATCCATCTCTCGATGTCCCAATACGACGAAGATTTCGGCCAGTTGCGAGTTGCGCATCTGATAAACGCATTCGCCGATGACCGTGCGCTTGCCCCATTTCAGCAGCGGTTTGAACGCGCCCTGCATCCGGCTCGATTCGCCCGCGGCCAGAAGAATTCCTGAAATCATGATTATATTTGCGGCCTCCTAGTCATTCGCATTCGAGATATTTGAGCGTTGAGAGAGAGGCAATAGCTTGCACGAAGCGGGGGCGCCAATCAAGTAAACCGGATCAATGATGGTTGCTCAGGTACATGAAGAAGATCACGGCGCAGGTCCCGTTTAACAGAAAGGTGATCGCGGCGGCAATGATCAAACCATTCACAACGCCGGGCCGCCCTTTGCGCTGATAGATGACCATGGCGGGAACGATGTAGAGCAATTGGCTGATTCCTATAAAAATCAGCGAGAAAAAGTACGTTACGAATATGAGCGGGATTTGAATCAAATGCAGCAGCAACGCCAACCCGACGCCGAGCCAGATTTCTCTCTGCCGTGAAGGTTGTTCCTGCATACGAGATTACGCTCCTCTTAAAGTCGGTTGAAAGTCTCGCGCCACTTACGCTCCCTCCGCGATTCGTCGCAGCGCCGCCAGCCGCGACCGCTCCAGCCCGTCCCGATAGAACAGATTGTAAGTGTCGAACGGGATCAGCCGCCCGTCGGGATGGACGATATGCACGCAGCTCTTTTTCACCGAGCGTACGTCGAAATCGTAAGCGTCGATGAATTGCATGATGATCACGCGGAAGAGATTCCTGTACGACAGTCCTTCCGGAACGGCGGCCATCGGCAGGCAACAGAGCAAGTCGCGCAGGCTGCTGGCGCTCGATTGTGGTGAATGATTGGTCGCGAACAACTTGAAGATGTGCTCGCGCACTTCGTCGTCCTGCTCGAAAACGATGGTGTTGCGCCGTCCGTTAATCAATATCTGAGGGTCGATCAGTCCGGTCAGCGGAATCACCCGGTCGCCGAGCTTGAGCGCATAAGCCATCGCCAACGCGTCCGGGTGGCACGGCACGGGAATGATGTCTTCGGGCTTGAATACTGCGGTCTGTTCCAGTATCCGCCGTCGCGTTTCGGTCAACGTCAAACGGTCGCGCGCCGGGTCGTAGTTTTCGATCCGGCCGGCGGCCTGGATCGGTTGAAAAGTCACGCCGCGCACGCAGGGCTGCCGCAACGCGAAATCAATGATCTCGCCCACCTCGCCGTCGTTGAGTCCTTTCTTCAAAGTCACGACCAGCGTCGTCGAAACTCCCAGCCTGTTGAGCCGCTCCAGAGCCTGCTCACGAACGGCGCGCAAGTCGGCGCCGCGCAGTTCCTTCAGCGCCTCGGCTTTAAACGAATCGAACTGCAGGTAGATTTCAAAGTCGGGCATGAATGCGGCCAGACGAGTCGCGAACTCTTCATCCTTCGCGATCCCGACGCCGTTGGTGTTGACCATCAGGTGGCGGATGGGGCGCGCCTTCGCCATCTCGAGGACTTTGAAGAAATCGGGGTGTAGCGTCGGCTCGCCGCCCGAAATCTGCACGACGTCAGGCTCGCGTTCATTCCGCACGACGGCGTCGAGCATCTTTTCGATCTCATCGAGGCTGCGGAATTGTTGGCGCTGAGGGCCGCTCTCGGCGTAGCAGACCGGGCATTTCAGATTGCAGTAGTCGCAGATTTCGACGAGCGTCAGACACGAATGCTGTTCATGATCCGAGCACAACCCGCAATCGTAAGGGCAGCCCCACTTGACCGGCGTGTTGTAACGATACGGCATCTCCGGCGGTTTGATGAACACTTCGCGCGAGCGGCGGTAATAATCGATGTCGTCGGCGACGAGGACGCGTTCGGCGCCGTGCTCCGGGCAGCGTTTGAGCAGAAAGACATTCCCGCCCTCGAAAACGATCTTGCCCTCGACCTTGCGGTAACAGGCCGAGCAGATGGAGATCGCAATGTCGTAGTAAAGATATGGGCGCACACGGTCAGTCATTCTTTTCAGCCTTTCTGAAACCAATGAGCCGGGGTAGGTCGGGCGCATAGTAAACCAACATCGCAGCGCTAGACCACTGGATCGCAGTTAAACCGGCGATTGGCGCCCCGGGTTTGATAAATTCGACGGCCAACCGAAAAACGAAATAAGCGACCATGAACGTTTTGAACAGGTCGCCCTCGCGGTAGGAACTCCGCGACAGGCGCCACAGCCACAGCGCGACCAGACACAACCAGACGACTTCATAAAGCTGAGTCGGATGTCGCGCGACGCCGTCGCCGAAATCAACGCCCCACGGCAAACCGGTCGCGACGCCGTATGTGTCATCCTGCAACCCGGCCAGGAAGCATCCGACGCGGCCGATTGCGATTCCGGCGCACAACGGGATGGCGAACAGGTCGCCGGTCCGCCGCTTGACGCCGAGCATTCGCTTCGTCCATTCGACCGCGAACAGCCCGCCGATCAAGCCGCCGACCACAGTCTTGCCGCTCATCAGGAAATAGGGATTGCTCCAGTTGCGAAACAGAATTTGGGGGGCGACAAACCAGTTGAGAACTTTGCTCCCGACGGCCGCGCCCACGAGCGCCGCCGCGATAAGGGCCCAGCGATGTTCGTCGGTCACAACGTCGCCACGCCGTTTACGCAACCGAAGATAGATGCGGAAGCCGATGAAATAGGAAAGGGTCTCGAAGAGAAAGTGCGCTTCGCCGGCGTGGCTAAAATGCAGACGCGGAGTCACAGACTTGGTTGATTGAGCGGGGCGAACGGGTTTCGTATTCGATCGAATTTTGTCACTTCTGTTCTTGGCCCTTGAACAAATCGGTCAATTGCTCGAACGGCGTGTTGAAACTGTCGTGGCTGGCCGACTGTTTGCGCTGCGCGACGTCACTCTTTTCCGGTTGCGACAACGCGGCGGCGGCGGCCTTCGCCTGATTGTCCTCGGCGATTGTTTCCGCCGGCGCGCACAGTTTGATCGTACGGCGGCGGTAGACCGGACGCTCGAACATTGGCGAAATACGCGTCCAGGCGCCTTCGACCTGAGGCTCGGCGATCAGCCGCATCATCGCCTCGACCTTCGAGTCGAGGTCGTCCAGGTAGGCCAGCATTAAGGACTCGGGCGTCGAGGGCAATTTCGGCGAGCCGTATTCGAGTTTGCCGTGATGCGTGAGTAGCATGTGCAGCAGGTGGCGGCGCAGTTCGTCGGGGAAGCCGGGAATCTGTTTGATGTGGTCGGCCACCATGATCGTCTCCATCACCAGATGGCCGATCATCTGGCCGTCGTCCGTGTAGCCGAAGGCGCGGTCGTAAGCCAGTTCGTCGATCTTTCCGAAATCGTGCAGCACCGCGCCCGTCTGTAGTAAGTCGACGTCAATGCCGTCGTAATGCTCCCCCACTTTGCGGCAGAGCTTGACGAGCGAGAGTGAATGTTCGAGCAGGCCGCCGAGATAAGGGTGGTGCATGGTCTTCGCCGCCGGCGCCTTCTTGAATTTCCGCGCCGTGTTTTCGTCCGCGAAGATGCTTTGGAGCAGGCGGCGCAGATATTCGTTTTTGAATTCGCCGATGATGGCCATTAACTCGGCGAACATTTCGTCAACGTCGTATTTGGTGGTGGGGAAGTAATCGGTCAAGCTGTATTCACGCTCCTGGCAGAGGCGCATCCTGTGGATCGAAAGTTGAAGGTGGTTGCGGTAGACGGTGACCAGGCCGCGCGCAAAGACTATGTCGTCGCGGTCGAAGGTGTCTATCGTGTCTTCAAAATTGTCCCACCACTGCCCTGTCATGTCGCCGGTCTTGTCCGAAAGCGTGATGAGCGCGAACTGCCCGCCGGTCTTCTTATTTCGCAGCTCCTTCGATTTGACGAGGAAAGTCGTGCTGATAGTTTGATTGGGGGTGAAATCGCGGATGAAGATTTTTTCCATAGGCGGAATTTATAGCCCACGCGGCTCGCCTGAAACAATAGAAAAATCCCCGAATAAAAAATAAAAAGAGAGAACCGACAAAGACGGGGTGACCGCAGAGAAAGAGGGACCGCGGGGGCCGCAGAGTTAATGGTCGTCTCTTTTTCTCTGCGGTCATCGCGGTCCCTCTTCCTCCGCGGCCTCTTCTTTATTGAAGCTTACGGCTTGTTGTCGGCCGCGGCCTTTGGCGCTTCCGCGGGCTTCTTCTCTTTCTCCTTCTCCTTTTCCTTCTTGTCCTTCTTCTTCTTACTGTTGTCGTCGGAATAGGGGACGCGTTTGATCTGGGCCGACTTCACTTTTGAATTCTCGAACTGGTAGCGCGCGTCAATTTCAATGAACGCGTCATTGCGGAGTTTGGTCAAGTATACTTCGACCTCATCGCCTATGTGCTGGTCAATCAGAGAGCGCCCGATGTGGGTCTGAACGCGTTCATCTTCGAAGGCCAACTGATTCTGTTCTTTGCGCTCATCGACGTGGAAGATCGAGTAACCTGTTTCGAGTTTGATCGGGTCGGTGACCTCTCCTGCCTTGGCGTTCTCCACGACGTCTTTGACCTCAGGCTTGAGGTCGGGAATCTTGAACTTGCCCAACGACGGGTCCTTTTTGCCCGGCTCACTCTCGGTGTATTTCTGCGCCAGGGTCTTGAAATCGACCGCCCCCGAGCGCGCCTGGACTACTATCTCTTTCGCGCGAGCGAGCGCCTGGTCCTGATCTTTGCCGAAAGCGATGAAGATGTTGCTGAGCGCGATTTCGGCCGGTTCGGCGTAAGCTTGTTTGTTCTTTTCGTAAAACTCGCGCTTCTCTTTCTCCGTCTGGCTCATCAGGAGCTTTCTGTAAACTTCCTGCCCCAACACCGCGTCCCTGGAGAATTTTTCGGCGATAATGCGCCTGTACTCTTCCATGTCAAGGCCGGCTTCGCGCATCTTCTGTTCGAGGCACTTGTCCGAGTCGCAGTTGCTATCCTTCATGAGCAGCAGTATCTGCTGGTTGACCTGGGCGTCGACGTTGATCGAGAGGTCCTTAGCGCGCTGCACGAGCAATTGACTGTTGATCAGATCGTCCAGTAGGCGCGGCTTATATTCGTTGAATTGCTTCTCCAGCTCTTCAGGGCTCAAGTTCTTTCTCTTCAGCTCGTCGAGCAACTCGCGCTGCGCGGACTCGAAGGCCGAGCGCATGATCACGCCCGCGTTGACCCGTACAATGACCTCGTCGATCGGCTTCAGGTCGCTCTCCTGAGCGCAGGCGAGGTTGCTCGTGAGCAGCGCGATTCCCAGCAACAGGGCTACGTTTATCATTCTAATATTCATAGAAAATTTCTCCTCCGAAGAAGTGGGGCGGACTTTAGTCTCCCTCTGAGCAAGGCGGACTAAAGTCCGCCCCACTTCTTCATCGCTTCCGCAGCGTCGCAACGCGACATGACTGACTCCTCGAAAAATGTTTAAAGACACAGCCTCAAGGAACGGGCGGGGATGAATTACTTGCGTGGCAGTAAGGGTTCCAAGCTCCCCGCATAATTAAAACCGAGGCGGTCTCGGTAAATGTTGATTTTGGCGCGGTCCAGCAGGCGCTTGTTGAGATCGTCTATCAGTTTCTGGTTCTTCTCGCTCAACAGCTTGTCTTCGATCTCTTTTCGCGCCTTGTCGAGTGGCACAGGCTCCGCGCGACGCTCAAGTTTGAAGATGTGGAATCCGTAATTCGATCGCACCACTCTGCTGATCGAACCGACTTTAAGAGGGGTGATCGCCTGTTCGAGCACTTGCGGGAGGCGCTGCGCTTCATAATCCATCAACCCGCCGTTGACTTTCGTCGGCGATTCAGAATTCTCTTTCGCCAGCACGGCGAAATCCGCGGGCTTGGCCAGGGCCTGCCGGTAGAGTTTCTGCGCCTGGTCCTCGCTGGAGACGCGGATCTCACGCACCAAGAATCCGGACCTGCCCCGATAGATTTCGGCGTTCTCTCTATAATAGCTCTCGACCTCTTGCGGAGTCACACTCACTTCTTTGAGTTTGAGGGCCTCCGTTTGATATTTGAGCGTGATCAGATCGTTGAATGTCTCAACGTTTCGTTCCAAGCTTTTAAGAGTCGCCTGGGTCTGATCGGCCCCTTGCGCGTTGGCCTGCTTGTGCTGCTCTTCGAACGCGCGGCGAATCTCGTCGTCGGTGGGCTCGATGTTGTTTTTGTGCGCCTCCTGAATAATCAACTGCCGCTGGATGAATTCGTCCAGCAGTTGGCTGCGCTGTTTATCGTTTTCATCCTGGCCCTGCTCGTTCTGATTGGTGAAGTCCGACAGGCGCGATTTGACGAAGCGATCGAAGGCCGCCTTGTGCGCCGCCTCCCCGTTGACCTCGGCTATAACGGGAGAGTTGTCATCCTCCGATCCCGAAGATCCCGAGTATGCTGACTTGGTGGAGCTGCAAGCGTAGAAAGCGCCACAGATCAGGACGATGGCAAGCGCCGATAGTTTGACTCGCATAACCGTATTTGTCCGTGCGGGGATGACTTTGATTTTGACGTCAAATTGTACGCTGTGGCCAGTTCGTCTGCAAGGCGGAAGGCTTGGCCACCGCAGACACCGCAGACACCGAGGCCGAGAGAGGGAGACAAGGAGAAGGGGGGCAAGGGAAAGAAAGTGTTTCTCTACTTTTCTCATTGTCCCATTGCCTGGTCTCCGTGGCTGCGGTGGCTAGATCAGGGCGGCGCTATGATTTCTGCAACTGGTTCAGAACCTCGCCGAGCGCGGTGAAGACCCTGTCGGCCAACATATCGTCGCCCGCGCCATCCACCCTGATTTTTAAGACGCCGGTCGGGCTGAAGCTCGCGGATTTATTCTGGTCCAGGAGCTTGAGCAGATTGCCCGGTTCGACGCGGGCCTTCTCGCCGAGCTTGATGGCGAGGCTTTCTCCGACCCGGTCAATCGAAATGATTCCCAAACGTTCGGCCTCGCGCCGCACGCGGGCGAAGCCGAAGAGGTTCTCCACCGGCATTGGCAATCGCCCGTAGCGGTCGGCGACCTCTTCGCTGATGCGGTTCAACTCTTCGTCCGAGCGCGCCGAGGCGATGCGTTTGTAAGTGCGCAACCGCTGGCTCATGTCGGCTATGTAATCGTCGGGGATGCGCGTGTCTATGCCGAGGTTCAACTGCGCGCCCGTCTCCTCCACGATCTCCTCGCCGCGCAGCTCTTGGACGGTGCGTTCGAGCATCTGCGTGTATAGATCGAATCCGATGGCGTCGATGTGGCCCGACTGCTGGCCGCCGAGCAGATTGCCCGCGCCGCGCAGCTCCAGGTCGAGCGCGGCGATGCGGAAGCCCGCGCCCAGGTCAGAGAATTCGCGTATCGCGGCCAACCTCTTCCGGGCGATCGGCGACAGTTCCTGGTCGGACGGGATGAGCAGGTAGGAGTAAGCGCGGCGGTTCGAACGCCCGACGCGCCCGCGCAGTTGATAGAGCTGCGACAGCCCGTAAGCGTCCGCCCGGTTGATGACGATTGTGTTGGCGCGCGGAATGTCGATGCCGTTCTCGATGATCGTCGTGGCGACCAGCACGTCGTATTTGTAATCGACGAAATCGAGCACCGCCTGCTCCATCTCCTTTTCGCCCATCTGGCCGTGCGCGACGATGATCCGCGCCTGCGGGACGATGCGGCGGATCAGGTCGGCCACGGCGACGATCGATTCGACGCGGTTGTGAACGAAGAAGACCTGCCCCTGGCGCTGCAACTCTTGCTCGATCGCGCTGCGGATGATGTTTTCGGCGAACGGCGCGACGTTGGTCTGGATCGCCAGCCGGTCGCGTGGCGGCGTTTCGATGATCGACATGTCGCGCATCCCGAGCAGCGACATGTTCAGCGTGCGAGGGATCGGCGTCGCGCTCATCGTCAAGACGTCAACGCGCTTCTTCATCCGCTTCAAACGCTCCTTGTGAGCGACTCCGAAGCGCTGCTCCTCGTCGACGATCACCAGGCCGAGTTCTTTGAAGGCCACGTCGCGCGACAACACGCGGTGCGTGCCGATCAGAATGTCCACCGCGCCTGTCTCGACCGCCTCGACCACCTCCTTCTGCTCCTTCGGCGAGCGAAAGCGCGAGAGCAGTTCGATGCGCGCCGGGAAGGCGGCGAAGCGCGAGCGGAACGTCTGGTAGTGCTGGTAGGAGAGCACAGTCGTCGGGGCGAGCACGGCCACCTGTTTGCCGTCCATTACGGCCTTGAACGCGGCCCGCATCGCTACCTCGGTCTTGCCGTAGCCGACGTCGCCGCAGAGCAGGCGGTCCATAGGCGTCGTCTGCTCCATGTCGCCCTTCACGTCGGCGATGGCCGTCGCCTGATCGGGAGTCAGTTCGTAAGGGAAGGCCGATTCGAACTCCTGCTGCCAGGGCGTGTCGCCGCTGAAGGAGTAGCCTTTGACAAGCCTGCGCTCGGCGTAAAGTTTCAACAACTCCTCGGCCATGTCGCGCATCGCGCGTTTGGCTCGGGCCTTAGTCTTCTGCCAAGCGATTCCCCCCAAACGATCCAGCGCCGGAGTGTGCGTATCGCCGCTGGAATATTTCTGGACCAGGTCGAGTCGCTCGACCGGCGCGTAAAGCTTCGCGCCGTCGGCGTAAGTCA
>Ga0209382_10006139_pt1 | contig 15502 bp, 14 predicted proteins | sample SoiMetdeltSBSDD5_FD_187599 | JGI IMG/M metagenome (GOLD analysis project Ga0209382, IMG submission 187599) | Bulk soil microbial communities from a Populus tree surrounding site in Tennessee, USA - Soil MetaG P. deltoides SBSDD5 (SPAdes) (version 2) | ecosystem: Environmental > Terrestrial >...
CGGGCTGCCCGGCGAGAGCGCGCGGCCTTCGGTGCCCAATTCCGGGAACATCCGTTTCAGCGCGCCACGAACCTTCTCGGGATCCGCCCCTTCTACCAGCATCCTCCTCGTCTTCATGTCCTCGAGGGTCTGCGACATGATGTTCGCGGGGTTGAAGCTCGGCGGGTACGAGCGCGGCGGGAATTCCTTGAAAGTGGCCGCGAACCTGAAGACCTCGTCCATCACGCCGTACATGAGCTGAACGTGGTCGAGATTCCAATCCCAGAACGTGTTCGACGTGATATCGGCGCGCTCGAAGGGGTCCTGCATCACGTTGAAGATCTTTTGCAGGCGGAGCGTCGCGAAGGGTTCGGCCCAGACCTGCATCGTGCCTGGCGCCCGCTGCTCGGAGAAGACGTACTTGTAGTCGCCTTGCCGCATGGCCACGAGCAGGCCGTCGTCGTCGGAATAGAAGAACTTGTCGCGGGCGCTCTTGACTCCGTTGTTGTTGGCCGCGGTGCCGCTGACGTTACGCAGGAAATCCAGCTGGTTGTAGCCGTCGAGGTGAACCTTGTAGTTGATGCCATTGGCCGCGTAGCCGTCGCGGAGCTTGTTGACGATGTCCGACTCGCCAGCGGCTGCGCAGAGGGTCGGAATCCAGTCGTTGTGGCTCATCAACTCGTTGGTGACCGTGCCGGGCCTGATCACCCCCGGCCAGCGCACCAGGCAGGGCACGCGGAAGGCGCCTTCCCAGTTGGTGTTCTTCTCCGAGCGGAACCAGGTCATGGCGCCGTCCGGCCAGGTGTTCATGTGCGGACCGTTGTCCGTGGTGTAGACAACGATGGTGTTGTTGGCGATACCCATGTCGTCCAGCGCTTTGAGCAGACTCCCGATGTGGTTGTCATGCTCGATCATGCCGTCGACATATTCGCTGTCGCCGTGCGCATAGCGGCCGCGATGATCCGGGCGCACATGCGTGCGCAGGTGCATGCGGGTTGAGTTGAACCAGCAGAAGAACGGCTTGCCGGCCTGCTGTTGCCGCTTCATGAAGTCGATGGCCGCCGAGGAGGTTTCGTCGTCGATCGTCTCCATGCGCTTCTTGGTCAGCGCGCCAGTGTCCTGGATCGTCTGCTTGCCGATCTTGCCGAAGCGCGGATCGACCGTGGGGTCGTCGCGGTCGGTCGCTCTGCAGCGCAGGACGCCGCGCGGCCCGAACTTGGCGCGGAAGGCCGGGTTCTTCGGATAGTCGGGCAACTCTGGCTCTTCCTCGGCGTTGAGATGGTAGAGATTGCCGAAGAACTCGTCGAACCCGTTCACCGTCGGCAGCGATTCGTTGCGATCGCCGACGTGGTTCTTGCCGAACTGGCCGGTGGCATAGCCGAGATTCTTGAGCAAGCCGCCGATCGAGGGATCGAGCTGGCTCATCCCCATCGGGGCGCCAGGAAATCCGACCTTGCTCAAGCCGGTCCGGATGATGTGCTGGCCGGTGAGGAAGGCCGAGCGGCCGGCGGTGCACGACTGCTCGCCGTAATAGTGCTGGAACTTGATGCCCTCTCGCGCAATGCGGTCGATGTTTGGGGTCTCGTAGCCCATCAGACCGTTGGAATAGGCACTGACATTCGCGATGCCGATATCGTCGCCGTAGAGGATGAGGATGTTGGGGAGCCGCCGGCCGGGTGCCGATGCGGGCGGCTGCTGAGCCTGTGCCACCCGCGTGGTGTCCCCCGCCAACATCGTCGACGCCGCGGCGAGGGTGCTGCCGCCGAGCAGCAGGTTGCGGCGGCTCATTGCGCCTGCGATCCGGGTCGATTGGTTTCGAGGAGCTTGCGGTCTGCGGATCATCTCCGTGCTCTCCATGGCTTGCCGTCCGTTGGACCGGCAATCACACTCTCCGAACAAGCATCCAAGCGGCATCAGGGGAAACCCTGATATGTGGCCGTGTTCACTTGAATGATTGGTCTGGTTCGCGACTGATGGAGACCTACGGTGAAGCTACCGAACGGAAGACCACCTGCGCGATCACTGCCCTCTTTGCGGCGCCGTCCGGCCGTTGAGCAGCTCCAGGTCGGTGAGCGAATCCCGGCAGACCTTGCTCAGCTTGTCGGCGTTGTCGGCCAGGCATGCGAGGGCATGGCCGGAGCGGGGCGGCAGCGACGCGCATAGCCGCTCCACGTCAGGCAGGCACATCCTGTAGGCATTGGCCGCCGTCAGTCCCCACACGGTCAGGGCCTGGAAGCAGGGCTGGGTCACCAGATCGGCGTGACGGCTCAGGCAGCGCAGGATGCGGCCGCCGCCCGGCGGCACATCGCGGCAGAAGCGCTGGAAGTCGGTCGCACACGCCATGCGCACCGCCCTTGCGCGCTCTCCCGGCAGGAAATCCTGCGCCGCCGCGGTAAGCGGCAGCGATGCCAGGATGAGGGCGGCGCAGAGCGCCGCGCTGAGAACGCGCTTCTTCAAGGGGACTCCACAGACCCGCCGGCACTGCCTATAGCAGGCGGTGAAGCAGCCCGCGAGGCTGCTTCACCCGGGGACGCCGGTAGGCCGCTTCTCTACCAGCGACAGTGGCGCACGCCCCACCGGTCGACGAAGCACCGGTTCGGATACCGGGCACGGGGCACGCACGCGATCCGCGCACAGTAGGGACCGGCGTGCCGGTGCCAACCGGCCGGCCCCAGCTCGCAGGAGCGGTGGCAGCCGTGAACCTTATGCACCAGGCCAGCATCGCCGGAGGCGATGTCGGTGACGCCGACACCCGGAGCCGCGAAGGCGGATCCCATGCCGAGTGCCAAGACCATCGCGGGCATCATGAGGAATGATTTGCAGGTCATTGTCGTCCTTTCCCGGTGTTTCGACAGATCCTCGGCGTGAAATCGTTGTTTGCGACGAGGCGGACCGTAGCGGTTGCGCTTTGCTCGCCAATGTCGGACCTGAAACGGTTGTTGGCGTTTATTGGCGGGCCGGTAACGATTTGTAACGGCCGCCCGCCGCGCTTGCGTTGCACTTGCGTCCCTGACTATCGTGCCGGGCATGACGGCTGTGACGGGACACTCCGACGCCCTCGTTGTTCTCGTCGAGGACGATGAGGACATCCGGCGCCTGGTGCGCGACCTGCTCGCCCGCGAAGGCTTCGCGGTGGAGGTGGCCGACAGCGCCGCAACCCTGGAGCAGGTGCTGGCGCGCCAACGGCCCGATCTCGTCATCCTCGATCTGATGCTGCCGGGCGAGGACGGCCTCAGCATCTGCCGCCGGCTGCGTAGCCGTGGCGGCGTGCCGATCCTGATGCTCACGGCCAAGAGCGACCCGGTGGACCGCGTCGTGGGGCTCGAGATGGGCGCGGACGATTACGTCACCAAGCCGTTCGATCCGCGCGAGCTGCTGGCACGCGTGCGCGCGCTGCTGCGGCGCTCGCGCAGCCGCGGCGACCCGGAGCCGAGCCGCCGCTTCGCCTTCGATGGCCTTGTCATCGACCTCGACGCACGCCGTCTGGAGACCGAGGCGGGCAAGCCGGTCGCGCTTACCAGCGCCGAGTTCGACCTGCTCGCCTGCTTCGTGGTGCGCCCTCGCCGCGTGCTGTCGCGCGACCAGCTGCTCGACTGGACGCGCGGACGCGACGCCGACCCCTTCGACCGCACCATCGACATGACCATATCGAGGCTGAGGAAGAAGGTGGAAACCGCAGCGCCGGGGCTCAACCTCATCACCACCGTGCGCAACAACGGCTACCTGTTCGTGCCGGCCGTCAGGCAGCAGCCGCTATGACCCGCTTAGGGTTTGCCGCACGCCTGTTCATCATCTTCGTGACGAGCCTCGTCGCCCTGCAGGTGCTGGGCGTGGCGACGTTCTACCTGCAGCGCAGCCGCGACACCGACACCGCGCTGCGCATGCCGCTCCCCGATCAGGCCGCGGCCCTGGTCGAGCTCCTGGAGGGCATGCCCAAGGAGCAATGGCCGCTCGTCCTGCGTGCCACCAGCAACACGGATTTGCGCGTGCGCATCGCCAACCGGCCTCCCGAGGGCCGCGAGGCCGCCTGGTACGAGGTGCCGGTGGTGGAGCTGATCCTGCGTCGCTACCTCGCCGCGCTCGGAGGCCGCGAGGTGCGCGTGCATGTCGAGCCGTCGTCGGAGCTGTTCTCGGGGCCGATGCAGGCGCTGGCGTGGGCGTCGCCGGGAGCCGTGGAGATCGAGGTGGGGCTCAAGAGCGGGGAAACCCTGGTGGTGGCGACCGGCGGCATCCTGCATCTCACCATGCTGGGGTTTCCGCCCGGGTTCTGGGCCGGCGTGCTGGGATTCGGCGTGGCCGTGGTGACGGTGCTGATGGTGCGCCGCGAGGCCCGGCCCCTGCGCGATCTCGCCCAGGCCGTGGACCGCATGACACTCCCCGGCAAAGCCGATCCCATCCCCGACGTGCCGCGTGGCGCGCCCGAGTTCCGCGCCCTGGTGGCTGCCTTCAACCGGCTGTCGGAGCGCATCGCGCAACTGCTGAAGGCGCGCATGGCGCTGATTGGCGGCATCTCGCACGATCTGCGCACCTACGCGACGCGGCTGAGGCTCCGGGCCGAGCTGATCGGCGATCCGCAGGAGCGCGCCAAGGCCATCCACGACCTCGACGACATGAAGCGGCTGCTCGACGACTCGCTGCTCGCCATCGAGGCCGGCGCGCCGGTGAGCGCCCAGGAGCTGATCGAGATCGCGCCCATCCTGGAGCGCGAGGCGGAGGACCGGCAGCGGGCCGGCGCCGCTGTCGTGCTCGCCATGTCGCCTGCCGCTGAGAGCGCACAGCTCATCGGCGATGCGCTGGCGCTGCGGCGGCTCCTCGCCAACGTCACGGACAACGCTCTCGCCTACGGCCGGCAGGCCCTCATCAGCGCGGATGTGGAGGATGACGAGCTCGTCATCCTGGTGGACGACAAGGGCCCAGGCATCAGCCCGGAGCAGCGCGACCTGGTGTTCGAGCCGTTCGTGCGCCTGGAGGAATCGCGCAGCCGCAGCACCGGCGGCGCCGGCCTCGGCCTCGCCATCGCCCGCAACGTCGCCGAGACCCACGGCGGCAGGCTGGTGCTGGAGACGGCCCCCGGCGGCGGTACCCGCGCTGCCATCCGGCTACCGCTGTTCCAGGCGGGCGACGCTGCTCCAGAGGGGGCATGACGCGATCCGGTCACTTCTGTCTGCCTCAGCGAAGCCTACTTTCTGAGACCGAGGCCGGTCGGTCCATGCAGCGGATGATGTGGAACATGCAACAGTCGACGCAGCGACACGTCATGACGCCGCGGCCATAAGGCTCACACCAGGGCGGTGCCCCCGATTAGCCGCCAGCCTGGCGGCAATGTGGGCGCACATCCCGTCCGGGATCATATCCCCTCAGCCCGCGCCTTCAGCGCCAGGTTCATGGCCTCGAAGCCGCGCTGCGTGGCATCGCCCGCGAGCCACAGAAGGGGCGCGGCCAGGATGCCTTTGAACGTCTCGAATTGCGCCAAGCGGCAGCGCCGGTCGCCGTCAGCGTCGATGCGGAAGCCGTGCTCGCCGTCGAAGATCCCAGGAACGCCCAGATGTCCGAGCCACCTCAGCTCCACGCCGGGGTCGAGCTTGACGATGGCCGGGCGGAACGTCATGGGGCTCTTGCCCGGCGGCCGGATCTGCACCTCCAGCGTCTCGCCCACGGCCACACGGCCGCTGGCCTTGGCAAACGGGTTCCATTCCGGCCAGCGGTCGAGATCGACAAGAATGTCCCACACCGCGGCAGCCGGCCGGTCGATGCCGATCTCTGTGCGGATCGCCCTCACGCGGCGCGCTCGACGGCCACGGCCGTCGCCTCGCCGCCGCCGATGCAGAGAGAGGCCACCCCGCGCTTCTGGCCGTATTTCTCCATGGCCGCCAGCAGCGTCACGAGGATGCGCGCGCCCGAGGCGCCGATGGGGTGGCCCAGCGCGCAGGCGCCGCCGTGCACGTTGACCTTCTCGTGCGGCAGGGCGAGATCGCGCATGGCCGCCATGCTGACCACAGCGAAGGCCTCGTTGATCTCGTAGAGGCCTACGTCGCCGGCACTCCAGCCCACCTGGCCCAGGAGCTTGCGGATGGCGAAGACGGGCGCGGTTGTGAACCGGGCCGGCTCCTGCGCCACGCCGGCGGTGCCGACGATCCGGGCGATGGGCTCAAGCTTGCGCCGCCTGGCCTCGCTCTCGCGCATCAGCACGAGGGCGGCGGCGCCGTCGGAGATGGAGCTGGAGTTTGCGGCCGTCACGGTGCCGCCCTCGCGGAACGCCGGCTTGAGCTTGGCGATCTTGGCCGGGTCGGCCGTGAAGGGCTGCTCGTCGCGCGCAACCTCCAGGGTGCCGGAGCGGCCCTTCACCGCCACGGCCACGATCTCCCTGGCAAACGAGCCGTCCTCGTTGGCCCGCTTTGCCCGCTTCAGGCTCTCCGTGGCGAAGGCGTCCTGGGCCTCGCGCGTGAACTGGTAATGCTGAGCCGTGTCCTCCGCGAAGGCGCCCATGAGGCGGCCTTTGTCGTAGGCGTCCTCCAGGCCGTCGAGAAACATGTGGTCCTTCACCTCGGCGTGGCCGAGCCTCGCGCCTGAGCGCATCTTGGGCAGCAGGTAGGGCGCATTGGTCATGCTCTCCATGCCGCCCGCAACGACGATGTCGGCCGGCCGTGCGTGCAGGGCGTCATAGGCCATCATCACCGTCTTCATGCCCGAGCCGCACATCTTGTTGACGGTTGTGCACGGCACCGCATAGGGCAGCCCGGCACCGATTGCCGCCTGCCGCGCCGGGGCCTGACCCTGGCCCGCCGGCAGCACGCAGCCCATCTGCACCTCGCTCACGTCCTCCGTCGCCACACCGGCGCGCTGCAGCGCCGCCTCGATGGCCGCGCTGCCAAGCTGTGCAGCCGTCAGCGGCGCAAGTGCGCCCTGAAATCCGCCGATGGCGGTGCGCGCCATGCCGACGATGACGATGGAATCGCGCTCTGTCATGTGATCGTATCTCGGAACCGTCTTTCACTGCGCCTTGAAGCGTCGCGATGGAACACCGCCTGCACCGAGAGGTCAACAGGTCCCGCTCCCTGCCCGCGGCGGCGTAGCGCCTCTTTCAAGGCCGCTTTTGGCGAGTCGCCCCCGGCAACCGGCGAATGGGGCACAAGAAAAGCACGGGATCATGCCGGACGCGCATACGTGCGATGATCAGCTGGCATCGTGTCGATTCGTACCTGCAGCGTCTGATCACGCGAGGCTTGAACCGCAATTGACCTTCGCAACCATTCGCAAACTGCGGCGTTTCTGGACAGCGGAGATTGCCATGAAAGAGGTCGAGCTCAACATTATGGACGGGCCGGACAAGCCGGACCTGCAGCGGGCGGTCGCGTATCCCGACCGGGACCTGCACGTTCACTTCCGCACCGACGGCGATGCGGTCGATGCGCATATCGACCGCGTCGAGGAGTTCGGCGACGGCACCCAATTCGGGCTTGCCGGCCAACTGGTCTCCGGCCTCTACAAGGGATGGCCGTTCAAGGCTGTCTACGAGCTTGGCAGCCGCTCCGGCATCATAAAGGCGCGCGAGCCCTCCTAGTCGTCGCCGAGGTTGACGCAAGCCCGCTTTGCACGACCACCCCTTACGCCGTCTCCGCGAACAGCTCGCGGCCGATCAGCCAGCGGCGGATTTCGCTGGTGCCGGCGCCGATCTCGTAGAGCTTGGCGTCGCGCAACAGGCGGCCCGTCGGGTAGTCGTTGATGTAGCCGTTGCCGCCCAGCAGCTGCACGGCATCCAGCGCGAGCTGCGTCGCCTTCTCGGCGGCGTAAAGGATGGCGCCGGCGGCGTCCTTGCGCGCGGTCTCGCCGCGGTCGCAGGCCCTGGCTACGGCGTACACGTAGGCCTTGCAGGCGTTCATGGTGGTGTACATGTCGGCGAGCTTGCCTTGCACCAGCTGGAACTCGCCGATGGCCTGGCCGAACTGCTTCCTGGAGTGCACGTAGGGGATCGCCACATCCATGGCGGCCTGCATGATACCGAGCGGCCCGGCCGCCAGCACGGCCCGTTCGTAGTCGAGCCCGCTCATCAGCACGCTGACGCCCTTGCCCACTCCGCCCAGTACGTTCTCCTCCGGTACCTCGCAGTCCTGGAAGATCAGCTCGCCCGTGTCGGAGCCGCGCATGCCGAGCTTGTCGAGCTTCTGAGCCGTGCCGAATCCCTTGAAGCCCTGCTCGATCAGGAACGCGGTGATGCCGCGCGGGCCGGCGGCCGGATCAGTCTTCGCATAGACCACCAGCACGTCGGCGCACGGCCCGTTGGTGATCCAGAACTTGGTGCCGTTGAGGACGTAGCGGTCGCCCTTCCGGTCGGCCCTGAGCTTCATGGAGACCACGTCCGAGCCGGCGCCCGGCTCCGACATGGCGAGCGCACCGACGTGATCGCCGGAGATGAGCTTGGGCAGGTACCTGCGCTTCTGCGCATCGGTGCCGTTGCGGCGGAGCTGGTTGATGCACAGGTTGGAGTGCGCCCCGTAGGAGAGGCCGACGGACGCCGAGCCGCGGCTGATCTCCTCCATGGCGACGCAGTGCTCCAGGTAACCGAGACCCGATCCGCCGTATTCCTCCTCCACTGTGATGCCGTGCAGGCCGAGCGCGCCGAGCTTGGGCCAGAGCTGGCGCGGGAACTCGTTCGACTTGTCGATCTCGGCGGCAATGGGCGCGATCTCGTCGGCCGTGAAGCCGCGCACGCTGGCTCGCAGCTGGTCGGCGGTCTCGCCGAGGCCGAAATCGAGGGTGGGAAAGTCGTTGGGGATCATCGGGCGCTCCCTCCTGGCGTTTCTGGCGGCTAGTGTATCATGGCGACCCCGCAGAGCGGGATTCTCGACACGCATGAGCACTGAGCCGACATCGGGTCCATCCGCCATTCCGCGGCCGCCGCTGCTGATCGCGGCGGTGCTGGTGATCGGCTGGCTGGCGGAGCGGCTCTATCCGCTGTCGTGGCCGGGACTCGACGACTGGCCCGCCCGCCTTGTGGGATACGGCCTCGGCATCGCCGGCATCGCGCTGGTGGCGTGGGCGACGGTAACCTTCCGCCGGGCAGGCGCCACCATTCATCCACAGCGGGGCGCCGACAGACTCGTCACCGACGGCCCGTTTCTCTGGCGCCGCAATCCCATCTACATGGGTCACGTGCTGATCTTCCTGGGCCTCGCCGAGCTGACCCACAACATCTGGTTCGTAGTCCTGGCGGCCGTGTACGCGCTCGCCGTCTACTGGCTTGCCATCCTGCCGGAGGAGCGGCATTTGGAGGAGCGCTTCGGGCGGGCGTACCTCGACTACAAGGAGCGCACCAGGCGGTGGTTCTGAGACGCGGGACTTGAGCGGGCATTAAGGCTTGGGGGGACGATGGCGAACGACGAGCGCGAGGAGGAGCGCCAGTTCCTGGAGGGACTGAAGGCGCGCACGGGGCGCAATCTTGCCGAGTGGATGGCGGGGATCGCTGCGCACGGCTCCGGCGACAAGAACGAGATCATCGACTGGCTGCGGACCGAGGGCCTTCCCTTCGCGCGCGCGTCCTGGCTGGAGCGCATCCATCGCAACGGCGGCAGGCCGATCTATGCGGACGCGCCGTTCGCCGCGGCCGTGGAGGCGCCGCCCAGCGAGGAGCCTGCCGTGAAGGAGGAGCCGGCGCGGCAGCCCAAGGTCACGCCGGAGATCAAGGAGGCGAGGCAGGCCAAGACCACCAAGGCCGTCATCAGGGAAAAAGCCGTCCAGCCCGCCGATGCCGCGACGGAGCTGGAGAAGCTTGTTTCCGCCGGCAAGGGCTACCGCCCGCTCTATCACTTTCTGGAGGCGCAGATCCGCCAGGCCATCCCCGGCGTCGTCGTCGCGCCGCGCGGCCGTTACGTGTCCCTCGGCGCGCCGAACGAGCTCGCCGCCGTCACGCTGCATCCCACCGAGATCCGCCTGGGGCTCGACCTCGGCGACCGGCCATTCGACGCCCTCGCGCAGGAAGCCAAGCTCCGCGGCCCCGGACCGGCGATCACCCACATGGTCCTGCTGACTGATGCGCGCCAGGTGAACGACGGGCTGATGGCGCTCGTCCGGGCCGCTCACCATCGCGTAAACGGGGCGGGACAGTAGCCCCATTGTAGTCTACACAAAAAGGCCCGAATTCGGGGCTTCCGTGCTGGCGCTCGATCGGAGGTGCAGGCCATGCTCTTCGGGTTGCGGAGCGCGCTGGTTGCCGCGGTGCTGGTTGCGGCAGCGCTGGCGCTGGTGGGCGTGAGCACGACCCCGCGTGGGGCGTCCGATGCCAGGATGGCGGACTCGAAGGGGGCGCCGCCCGCTCCTCCGACCATCGGGCTGCCGACCCTCCCGGCCGGCGGCGCCTCCGATGCGGAGACGAGCCACGAGCAGGCGCAGCGCCTGATGAAGGCGGTGGACGCCATCCTGCAGGATGCCGCCAAGAACCGCTCCGAGGCGCGCAAGTTGCCCTCCGACGCGGATTTCATGCTCAAGCCGATCTGGGCCGAGACCAAGGAGGACCGCGAGCGCAAGGTGCGCGACCTCCTGGACGCCGTGCTGGGCGTCATCACCGACGCGCCGGTGGTGGAGCTGCAGAAGCGGATCGAGGGGCTGCGCCGCAACATCCGCGACCTCGACGACCGCATCGTGGCGCTGCGCGAGAAGCAGCTGATGGCGCCCAAGGACGGCATGCTCACCAGCATGCTCTCCGATACGGTAGGCTCCATCGGCCGCGAGATCGACGAGGCCAGGAAGCGCATCGCGGCCAACCGCGACGAGATCGCCCAGACCAAGGCCGGCATCCGCGAGGCGCTGCGGCGGAACGGCGTGGAGCTGATGGCCGAGCAAGTCGATCTGCTGCTCGACGGCGTCCTGTCCGGCGACCTAGTGCGCCTGGTGGTGGTGTTCAACTCGGCACGGCTGATCGATGTCCAGCTCGGCAAGATGATGTCGGCCTCGGGCGAGAATATCGGCGCGGCGCGCAAGTACTTCGCCATGCACGCGGCGCTGTTCGCGCTGCTGGTGCACGCCCAGGACTCGCTGGTCGGCAAGATCGACAAGCAGTACCTGCCGAAGCTCACGGCCATCGAGGTCGATATCCGCGCTGCGCGCGTGAAGACGGCGGAGCTGATGCGGGCGGAGAACAGGGACGATCAGAAGCGCGCGCTGGAGGCCAACGCCGACAGCCAGCGCCTCGCCGAGGACGCCGCCAGGGGCTACCGCCGCTATCTCCTGCAGCAGCGCGAGCAGGTGGCGAAGGCCCGCCAGCGCACGGTGCATGACCTCAGGATCGCCGACAACACGTTCGAGACGGTGGAGGTGAGCTTCCAGCTGCGCAACCTGATGCGCGACGCGTCGGCCTCGTTCGAGTCGATCCAGAAGCTGGAGGCGCCGACCTTCGACCAGATCTTCAAGAACGAGGAGCTGCGGCGCGAGTTCGAGAACCTCACGCGCCGGCTCGACGGGCCGACGAGCTGAAGACCTTCACACGAGCCGGCGCCAATGTGGCCGTGGAACGGGCGCGGCAGCGTTGGTGGCGAGAGACCGGGGGCATGCGATGCGCCTTTTGAACCTGGTGGCTCTGTGTCTGGCCTGCCTGGCCTGTGCTGTCGCGCCGGCGACCTCGCAAACGAGTCCGCCTCCGAAAAAGGGCGCTGCCGCCGACCCCAAGAAGCAGAAGCCGTCCGGCGTACCGCTCACGCCGTGGGGCAACTACTTCACCACCATCAACGGCGCGCTCGCGTCGGTGGCGCTGGATCGCAGCCTGCGCCCCAAGGCGCCGTTGGCCAGCCGGCCCCACCTGTTGTGGGTCAAGGTGCAGCTGCGCTCGCCCAAGCCCAACGGCCTTTCCGACCGAAGCGAGCTGCAGGCGCTTGCGGGCATCGAGGATCAGTTGAGCAGCCAGCTGAAGTCTGTCTGCCGCGCGATTGAGGCGGGACGCGTCACCACCGCGGGACGCCGCGAGCTCTACTATTACGGCGCCGACGACGCGGGTTTTCAAGGTGCCGTCGCAGCCGTGATGCAGAAGTTCAACGCGTACACGTTCGACATGGGAAGCACGGCCGACCCGGAGTGGCGCCAGTACCTGAACGTGCTGTTCCCCACGGGTGAGGATTTTCAGAAGATGTCGAATATGGACGTTCTCGGCAGCCTGATCGACGCCGGCGACACATTGCAGCCGGTTCGGGAGGTGCGCCATCGGATCTATTTCGGCGCGCCGACCGACAGGCAGCAGTTTGCCGCCAAGGTCAAAGGGTTGGGCTACAGGATCGGCCGGGAGGCCGAGGGTCCCGGGGACCACCCCTATGGTCTGGAGATCGCCCGGGACCAAAGCGTTACGCCGAAGCAGATCGACGACGCCGTGCTCGAGCTCTACCGGCTGGCCAAGCAAGCCGGCGCCGAATACGATGGTTGGGAGGCCGCACTGGTGGCGTCTCCGAACAAGAAGAAATGAGCCTGCCTGCGCGCGACGCGGACCTGTCTGCCTTCTGCCACAGCTCTAGCAACCACGGTTCCACCACAAACCACGATCACATTGGTTAACGCGCGCCCGAGTTGCGGCCGGTGGTCGCCATCGCCTCCCCCCGCAGCGGTCCGGGCGTCACTGGCGCGGGCGTCGCGAGACATTTTTCACTTTCTGCCCGCAACACTCACCAATCACCATCTCACCATTCACCGAGCATGGTCTCAGCGTCAAAGCTCGTTGCGAAATTCCAGGCTGTACTCCCCAAGCTCGCCGCGTGGGCATCGCGCAAGCTGTCGGCAGCGTTCGTGCTGGGGCTGGCGGGCTTCGCGCTGCTGCCGGAGCACATGCCGCCGTTTCTGGCGGCGGCATCGCCGCCTGCGCCCGTCGAGATGGTGCGGACCTTGCCTGTCCCCTACCTGGAGGCCGCAAGGCCGGAGCCGGTGTCACCACCGCCTGCGCGGTCCTCTCGCGCGCCGCCAGCCAAGATCCTCCAGGTTGTGGCCCAACGCTCCCGCGCCCGGCGTCAGTCTCGGCGGGAGCCCGACAGCGGAACGCTCGGCAAGACTGGTGCAGGCCCGGACAAGGCGCCAGCCGCGGCCACCGGTGCGCCCGCCGGTGCCAAGGGCGAGGCGGACAAGGGGGACGCCAAGAAGGCCGACCCCAAGGCCGCTGCTGCGACAGATGGAAAATCCGCGCAACCGGGCGACCCCAAGTCAGCTTCCAAGACGGAGCCGGCCGAGCCCGAGGAGTGGTCCGACACCGAGATCATCGCCGCCTTGCGGGACTGCCTGCGCCGGCTGGCGCCGCTGGGTGCCGAGATCGAGGTGGCCGAGCCCGTCCGACAGGAGCGGTGCGGAGCGCCCGCGCCCGTCCTGCTCAAGCGCATCGGCTCGGGCGCGGCCCGTGTCGAGCTGCAGCCACCGGCCATGCTCAACTGCGCCATGGTGGCGAGCCTCCACACCTGGGTGGAGAAGACTCTGCAACCCACCGCCCAGGAGCTGCTGGGCAGCCCCGTCGTGCGCATCCGCAATGTCTCAGGCTACTCCTGTCGCAACCGCGTGGGCACCACGTTCCACGCCGACCGCCTGAGCGAGCACGCGCTGGCCAACGCCATCGACATCGCGGGCTTCGTGACGGCCGACGGCCGCACCGTCGACGTGCTGGGCCAATGGGGACCGACGGGGCGCGAGCTGCGCGAGCAGCAGGAGAAGGCGTGGGAGGCGGCACAAGAGGCCAAAGGGGCCGCCAAGGAGGCGGAGAAGCAGGCGGCAGAGGCCGCCAGGACCTCAAGGTCAACGCGAGGACCCAAGCAGGCAGACGCCAAGGCGGAGGCCGAGCGCGCCAAGCAGGCCGCGGAACACAAGAGGCAGGGTGCGGAGGAGAAGGAGGCCGAGTGGCGCAAGACGCTGGCGCGGGCCGCTGAATTGCAGAAGCTCGGGCGGGGAGATGGGGGTCAGGCCCCTCGCTTCCAACGCACCGATCACAAGAAGACCGACGACGCGAGGGGGCTGCCCCCCAAGAAGACCGCCGATGCGAAGGGGTCGATCCCCATCCCGGCGAGCAAGGACGGTGAGAGCCTGAGCCTGCCTCGCGAGGTCGTCTTCCTGCGTCGCCTGCACCGGGGCGCGTGCGGCACCTTCGGGACGGTTCTCGGTCCCGACGCCAACGAGGCGCACCGCAACCACTTCCACTTCGATCTGGCGGCACGCAAGCGCAGCGCGTTCTGCGAGTAGCGGGGTCAGACCCTGCGGGTCTGACCCCGTGGCGATACCGCGAGCAGTGGCTCTCACGCCCGTGGAGAGCTCGACCTGATTTCCGTTATATTGCCTGAACTGGGCTGCCCTGGGGTCAGACCCGCAGGGTCTGACCCCAACCGAGGACGCGCGAGCAACGCCATGGACCACGCCCCCGCCGAGACGCCTGAGCGCAAGGCCTTCTATGCCAGGATCGACAAGGACAACCTCGCCCCGCTGTGGGCGGTCTTGAGCGAGCTGATCACGCCCGAGCCCAAGAGCGCGTGTCGGCCGGCCCTGTGGCGGTTCGAGACCATCCGCGCCGCCATGCTGGAGGCGGGCCAGCTGATCACCGCCAAGGAGGCCGAGCGGCGCGTGCTGGTGCTCGAGAACCCCGGCATGCGCGGCAAATCGCAGATCACCACCTCCCTTTACGCCGGCGTGCAGCTGGTGATGCCGGGCGAGGTGGCCCCTGCGCACCGGCACTCCCAGTCGGCGCTGCGCTTCGTACTGGAGGGCAAGGGCGCGCACACCGCGGTCAATGGCGAACGCACCATGATGGAGCCGGGCGACTTCGTCATCACGCCCCACATGGCCTGGCACGACCACGGCAACCAGTCCGAAGCGCCGATGTTCTGGCTCGACGGCCTCGACGTGCCGCTGATCGCCACGCTCGATGCCTCGTTCGTGGAGCGCCTGGGTGAGGACGAGCAACCGGTCGGCAAGCCGCTGGGCGACTCCTCCGCCCGCTACGGCGCCAACCTGCTCCCTGTGGACCACAAGACGAGCTCCGCCACCTCGCCGATCTTCAACTATCCCTACGCGCGCACCCGCGAGGCGCTGGCGCTGCTCGCCAAGGCCGGCCCGCTCGATGCCTGTCACGGCATCAAGATGCGCTACACCAACCCGGTCACCGGCGACCACGCCATGCCCACCATGGGCACCTTCATCCAGCTCCTGCCCAAGGGCTTCAGAAGCGCGCGCTACCGCGCCACAGACGCCACCGTGTTCGCGGCCGTCGAGGGCCGCGGGCGGACGCGCATCGGCGATGAGGCGTACACGTGGGGGCCGAAGGACATCTTCGTGGTGCCGAGCTGGAAGCCCGTGGTGCACGAGGCCGACGAGGAGAGCGTGCTGTTCTCGTTCTCCGACCGCCCGGTGCAGGAGAAGATCGGTGTGTGGCGCGAGGATCGGGGGAATGTGTAACCCGCTCTCCCCGCGCGACTCCGACCTGCCCATGCGCTCCAACAGCGCGGGGAGAGGGCAGGGGTGAGGGGCAGCCACACGCTCCGACGTCGGCGTCTGTTGCTGCCCCTCACCCTAACCCGGATATCTC
>Ga0209382_10006142_pt1 | contig 15500 bp, 12 predicted proteins | sample SoiMetdeltSBSDD5_FD_187599 | JGI IMG/M metagenome (GOLD analysis project Ga0209382, IMG submission 187599) | Bulk soil microbial communities from a Populus tree surrounding site in Tennessee, USA - Soil MetaG P. deltoides SBSDD5 (SPAdes) (version 2) | ecosystem: Environmental > Terrestrial >...
CGCCTGCTGGAGCGTCTGGCCCACGACGGTCGGCACCGTCACCTTCTCTCCCCCGCTGAGCAGCAGGAAGAGGCCGATCGCGATCGCCGCCAGCGCGGCCACGATCCCGGCCGCAATCCAGCGGTTTCGCCGCCGCTGCTCCGGCTCGAACGGCTCGGGAGCGGGCTCCTCCGCGACGGGAGGCGGCGGAGCGGGTGGCGCGGGCGGCGGCGCTGCGGGGGCGGGCGGCGGGGCCGCGGACGCGACGCCGACCGGAGCGTAGACCGCCGTGCTCTCCGTGTCGACGGGGCCGCGCTGCAGCTGCACCTCGACCGCCTCCAGCGCCTTGATGAACGAGTCGGAGTCCGGATACCGGTCGGCGGGGTCCTTCGCCAGCGCCTTCAGGACCACCGCCTCGAGCGCGGGCGGGATCGAAAGGTGCAGCGAGCGCGGCGGCGGCGGAGCCTGGTTGACGTGCTGGAGCGCGACCGCCACCGCGCTGTCGCCCCTGAACGGCGCGCGGCCCGTGAGCAGCTCGTACAGCACCACGCCCACCGAGTAGAGGTCGGAGGCCTCCGTCACCGGGCGGCCCTGCGCCTGTTCCGGCGAGAGGTACTGCGCGGTGCCCATGATCGCCCCCACCTCGGTGATGTCCGAGCCGGCGGCGCGCGCGATGCCGAAGTCGGTGACCTTCACGTTCTCCTCGCTGTCGAGGATCACGTTGTGCGGCTTCAGGTCGCGGTGGATCACGTTGCGCCGGTGCGCGAAGCGCGACGCCACGAGGATCTGCTTCGTGATCGCGATCGCCCGCGCCGGGTCGAGCGGCGCCTCGCGCACGATCACCTGCTTCAAGGACTCCCCCTCGCAGTACTCCATCGCGATGTAGTAGGTGTCCTCGTAGTCGCCGCGGTCGTAGACGCCGACCACGTTCGGGTGCTGGAGGCCGGCCGCCGACGAGGCCTCGCGCCGGAACCGCTCCACGAACTCCTGGTCCTGGGCGAACCGCGAGTGCAGCAGCTTCACCGCCACCTTGCGCCCGAGATGCATGTCCTCGGCGCAGTAGACGTCTGCCATGCCCCCCGCGCCGATCTTCTGCAGCACGCGGTAGCGGCCGTCGATGACCGTGTCGGCCGGCAGGTCAGCCACGGAGCAGGGACTCCATCACGCTCTTCGCGATCGGTGCGGCGACGGTCCCGCCCTGGCCGGTCGTCCGCTCGACGGTGACCGCGACCGCCACGCGCGGATTGCCGACCGGCGCGAACCCGATGAACCACGCCTGGTTGATGTCGTTGCCGACCTCCGCGGTGCCGGTCTTGCCGCCCACGTCGATGCCCTGCAGCGCGGCCGCGGTGCCCGTGCCCTCTCTGACCACGTCGGACATCATCGACGCCAGCTGCGCGGCGGTGCTCTCCTTCATCACGCGGTTCTGCTCGCTCGGCTTCACCCTGCGCACGGTGCGCCCGTCGCGGTCCTTCACCTGCTCGACGAGGTGCGGGCGCATCAGGCTGCCGCCGTTCGCGACCCCGGCCGCCACCAGCCCCATCTGGAGGGGGGTCACCTGCAGGCGCTCCTGCCCGATGGCCACGCGCCCGATGTCGATCGCGTCATCGGCGTCGAGGAGGCGGCCGCCGCGGCCGTACACGCCGCTCGCGCGGATCTCGTCCCGCGGCAGGTCGATCAAAGGCTTGCGGTCGAACCCGTAGCGGCGCATGTACTCGAACATCGTCTCCTTGCCGAGCTTCTGCCCGACCTCGCCCCACACCGTGTTGACCGAGTTGGTGAGCGCGGTGGTGAGAGTGATCGGGCCGAAGTCCTCGTTGCCGAAGTTGTTCAGCGGCACGCCGCCGATCCGCTTGGGCGACCGGCCGCTGACCACCGAGTTCGGGCTGTACCTGCCGGTGTCGAGCGCGGCGGTGGCGGTCACGACCTTCATCGTCGAGCCGGGCGGGTAGCCGCTCTGCACGGCGCGGTCGAGCAGCGGCGACCCCGGCGCGCGGCTCAGGTCCCCGAACCGCCGCGGGACCTCGTTCGGGTCGTAGGAGGGGATGCTGACGAGCGCCCTGACCCGGCCCGTGGCCGGCTCGATGGCCACCACAGAGCCGTTCCGGCCGGCCAACCCGTCACGCGCAACCTGCTGCGCCTCAGGGTCGAGGGTGGTGAACACGTCGTTGCCCTCCCGCTCGCGGCCGCGGATCTCGTCGAGCAGGGACTCGAACTCGTCCCGCTTGCCGGTGAGGTCGCTGTTGTACTCACGCTCCAGGCCCACGCGCCCACGCTCCACGAAGCTGTAACCCACCGGGTGCGCGAACAGCGCTCCCTCGGGGTAGATGCGCTCGTAGAACCGCGGCGACTCGCCGACCGCGCGGTTGCGCGCGATCACCCGCCCGTCGCGCGCGACGATCAGCCCGCGCCGGATCTGCTGCTCCTCGAGCAGCGGGCGCTTGTTCGCGCGGTTGGCCTCGAGCTCGTCCGCCTCGAACACCGACCACCACGTCGTGAACGCGATCAGCACCACGAACAGCAGGGTCACGAGGCCGAACAGGTTGCGGATGCGCGCGTTCACCGCTCGACCACCGGGCTGCGCCGCGAGCGCGGCGCCCGCGCCTGCTCGGACACCATCAGCAGGAGCGCCAGCAGCACGAAGTTCGCGACGATCGAGCTGCCGCCGTAGCTGACGAACGGCAGGGTCACGCCCGTCAGCGGGATCACCCGCGTGACTCCGCCCACGATCACGAACGCCTGCAGCGCGAACACGGCCGTCAGGCCCGCGGCCAGGAGCTTGGAGAACCCGTCCTCGGACAGCACGGCGACGCGGAAGCCGCGCTCGGCGAACAGCAGGTATGCGAGCACGACGCCCGCTGCGCCGAACAGGCCGACCTCGTTCGCGATCACCGCGTAGATCAGGTCGGTGTCGGGTGCGGGAGGGATCTGCGCGCCGCCGGGCAGGTTGAGCAGCGCCTTGCCCAGCCCCTCGCCGAACAGGCCGCCGTCGGCCTGCGAGAACAGCGACTGCGCGATCTGGAAGCCCGACCCGTCCGAGTCCTTCCACGGGTCGAGCCAGATGTCGATGCGCTCCTGCACGTGCCCGACGGTGCTGGCGAAGAACCACGCTCCGGCCACGAACAGGATCAGGCCGGCGACGACGAACGAGGCCCGCCCCGTGGCGACGTACAACACGGCCAGGAACGCGCCGAAGAACATCAGCGAGCTGCCCAGGTCGCGGATGAAGACGAGCATGAACATCGACGCTCCCCACACGACGAGCAGGGGCCCGAAGTGCTTGAGGCGCGGGATCGTGACGCCGAGCAGGCGGCGCGAGGCCGCGACCATCGCCTCCCCGCGCTCGTTCAGGTAGCTCGCGAGGAAGACGACGATGCAGAGCTTTGCGAACTCGGTCGGCTGGAAGCTCAGCGGCCCGATGTCCACGCCCAGGTAGGCGCCGTTGACCTGCGCGCCGATGCCGGGCAGTCGCGGCAGCATCAGCAGGCCGATTCCGACCGCGGCGATGATGTAGCGGTACCGCTCCAGCACCCGCACGTCGCGCAGCATGAGGATCGTGAGCGCGAACAGCGCGATGCCCGCCACGAACCAGCCGGCCTGCTGGCGCGCGAGCGTGTCGTCGATGCGGTAGATCACCACCAGCCCGATCGCGGCCAGCAATGCGCAGAGCGGGAACAGGTACGGGTCCGCGTGCGGGAGTGTCGCCCGGATGAAGAGGTGCACGGCGAGGCACAGCCCGAGGAAGATCGCCCCATAGGTCAGGCTTGCGTTGCCGACCTCGGCCTGGCGGGCCGCGAACACGGCTGTGAACCCGGCCGTCACCAGCAGCGACACCGGGATCAGCCCGAGCAGCTCCCGGTTGCGGGCCGTCACTCGTTGCCTCTCTCGAGCCGCCGCACGATGTCCGCCGCGTCGTCGCGCGAGCGCAGCTGATGGTCGAGCACCCGCCGTCGCTCGCGCACCGGCAGCGAGCGGCCCGGAGTCGAGCTCACGTAAACGGGGTCGTAGAGGTCGATGCCGAGCGGCAGCTCGTAGGGGACTCCGCGGTAGAGCGTGACCAGTCCCCGCTCGTCCTGGCCGACGAAATACACCTGCCGCACGCCGATCACCGCGCCCACGGCGATCCCGGCCAGGACCGCCAGCACGACCAGGGCCGCGATCGCGCGTCTGACGGTCACCCGCCGCCGGCGGCGCTTGGGGGGAGGCGCCTCCGGCTCGCGCTGCGACGGGGGAGGCACGACCGCCGCCGGCACCTCGTGCGTGTCGGTGTCCGCCTCGACCGGCGCGGCACCCACCATCGTCTGCTCCATCGCGTCGGCGTCCTCCTCGTCACCGCCGAGCCGGAACATCACCACGGTGATGTTGTCGCGGCCGCCCATCTCGTTCGCCTCCGTGACGAGGCGATCGGCGGCCGCGCGCAGGGAGTCGCTGCCGGCGACGATCTCCTGCAGGCGATCCTGGCGGACCATGCTGGTGAGGCCGTCGCTGCACAACATGAACAGGTCGCCGCTGCGCGCCTGGTGCGTGTGCACGTCGAGCTGCACGTCCGGCTCGACGCCGAGCGCGCGCGTCACGACAGAGCGCTGCGGATGCTCCTCGGCCTCCTCGCTCGTGAGCCGGCCCTGCCGGCGCAGCTCCTCCACCAGCGAGTGGTCCCGGGTCAGCTGGCGCAGCTCGCCGTCGCGCAGCAGGTAGGCGCGGCTGTCGCCGACGTGCACGATCGTCACCTCGTCACCGGCGAGCAGGGCGCCCGTCAGCGTGGTGCCCATGCCGCGCAGGTTCGAATCCGCCTCGCTCTGCTGGAAGATCAGGCGGTTGGCCGCGTGCGCGACGCGCGCCAGCTGCTGTTCGGGGTTGCCGTCGTCCGTGCGCTGTTCGAAGGACTCGGCCGCGATCTGGGACGCGACCTCACCCGCCTGCGCGCCGCCCATCCCGTCGGCCACCGCAAAGGCGGGTGCCCGCGCGTAATAGGAGTCCTCGTTGGCGCGCCGCTGCCGGCCCGCGTCCGTCCGAGCGGCCTCCTCGACGATCCTCAACATGAAAAGGCGGTCGGTCTGTATGCAGATCGACCGGTTGGTCGCAGGACGAAGTACCGGTGGCCCGTCATTGCTCGAACCTGAACTCGGTGTCGCCGATGCGGATCCGGTCGCTCGGCTTGAGCGGCTGCTGTGCGCCCAGCCGCCGTCCGTTCACGTAGGTGCCGTTGGTCGAGTTCATGTCCTCGATGTAGACCACGCCCTCGCGGTCGTACAAGCGGGCGTGGCGGCTGGATGCGAACGAGTCCTCGATGCAGATGTCGTTGGCGCCGGCGCGGCCGATGCCCAGGCCGGGGCCGACGCCGTACTCGGCGCCGCTCGCCAACCCGGCCCCCCGCTCCACCACCAGCCGGCCCGAGTACGGCCGGGCCGCATTCGCGGGATCGGCGGGCGCGTACTGGTCCGCCGCCGGGCGGCCGAGGTCGCGCAGCGCGCTGCGCGCGACCCACAGCAGGAACAGGTAGAGCACGCCGAGAAAGGCGAACTGCAGCAGGACCTCGAGGGGATCGGACACCCGCGGCTCCGGTCCTTCAGTCGACGTCGAAGCGCATCGTGGATGTGCCGGCCGCGATCTCGTCGCCCGGCTCGAGGCGGGCACTGGGAACGCGCCGGCCGTTGACGGCGATGCCGTTGGTCGACTCGAGGTCCACGACGAACCAGTCCGCGCCCCGCTGCTGAAGCTCGAAGTGCCTCCGCGACACGTTCGGGTCTTCGAGCACGAAGTCGCACCGGCGGCTGCGTCCCACGACCGCCCGCGGCTGGTCGAGCACGAACGTCTTCCCGCCCAGGCTGATCAGGGCGCGCGCCGCGGGCCGCTCCGGGACCGGCTGCGCCACGGCCTGGCGCACCTTGGTCGCCGAGTAGACCATGGTCGCCCCCAGGTCGCCCTGCGAGGCCTCGTCCTGCGCGGACTCGGGCGCCTTTACGAGCCGCGCCTGGATCCCGAACTCGCCCATCCGCAGGCGCTTGTCGGTCTCGAAGGTCACCTTCGGCCTGGTCAGCAGCGCGAGGTTCTCCCGCGAGGCGTGCTCCAGCAGGTGCTGGGCCAGTTCCTCGAGCAGCGCGGGCTCGTATCCCTCGAACTGGCGGCGGTCCTCCCGCGCCAGGAACACCACGTACTCGTTGGGCACGTAGGTCCGCGAGACGGAGACGGCCTTGTAGGACTCCATCTCCTTGGCCAGGCGGCGCGCCAGCTCCACGGGCTGCACCCGCGCCCTGAAGGCGCGGTTGAACACGCCTTCGACCAGGCCTTCCAGCTTCGTTTCCACGGTTCTCAGGATGCCCACGGTGAAACGCCCTCTGAGAGTCGGCTCAGAGTCGGCAGGGGAGGGGCAATGCTACGAAACACGTCCCGCGCCACGGGATACCCCCCGCATGGCCCCTGCCACAGAGCCTGCGCGGATACCGACTCGCCGCCTGGCTCGTCATACTCTCCGCTCGTAAGCAGGCCAAATGGCGTCCGCGCATCGAGGAGAGCGCAACTTGTCGTCTTCGCAAGGAAGACGGGCCGCACGGCCCCGCAGGGGCACCAGAGGGCCCGGGTCGATGGATTCCCAGACGCTGATGGTGCGGCGCACCATCGCGCTGGGCGGCGGCATCCTGCTGATCGTCCTGATCGTGCTGGGCCTGAACAGCTGCCTGGACAACCGCAAGGACCGCGCGTTCCGGGACTACGCCTCGGACGTGCGGGCGATCGTCCGCGGCTCCAACGACATCTCCGAGAGCTTCTTCGACCTCCTCTCGAGCCCGCAGCGAGCTGACGCGCTCGACGTGCAGACCCAGGTCAACGCGCAGCGCGCCGACGCAGAGCAGCTGGTCCAGCGCGCCCGCGACACCGACCACCCCGACGAGCTCGACGGCGCACACGGGTGGCTCGTGGAGGCGCTGCAGTTCAGAGCCGACGCGATCGAGCGCATCGCGGCGCAACTGCCGGCGGCGCTCGGCGACCAGCGCGGCTCGAGCGACGCGGTCAACGCGATCGCCGGGCAGATGCAGGCGCTGCTGGCGAGCGACGTGATCTACCTCCAGCGCACCATTCCTCGCCTGCTGTCCGCATACGACGAGCGTGGCATCGAGGAGCGCTTCCCCACCGACCGGTTCCTGCCCGACCTCGGCTGGCTCGACCCCGACACCGTGCAGACGCGGCTCAGCCGGATCGCGGGAGAGGACAGCCGCACCGCCACGCCCGGACTGCACGGCACGGGCATCCAGACGGCCACCGTCCGCCCGGCCGACGTCGAGCTCACCGAGAGCGGCGTGAACCGCGTGCCCGTCAGCGACCAGCTCACGTTCGACGTCACGGTCCAGAACCAGGGCGAGTCGGAGGAGACCGACCTGGGCGTGTCGGTGTCGATCTCGAACGGCGAGCGCATCAACGTCGATCAGACGATCCCGCGCATCGCTGCAGGCGAGTCGGAGACGGTGAGCATCCCGATCCAGCAGGCACCCAGCACGGAGGCCGTCAGCACCGTGACGGTGGCCGTCGACCCGGTCCCGGGCGAGGGCACGCGCGAGAACAACCGCATCCAGTACCAGGTCGCGTTCACGGCCGAGTAACGGAAAGGCCGTCCCGTAGCCGCCGGAATTTCCGGCTGAGGAAATTCCGAACTTTTCTCCGCGTTCAAGGCGGGACGATCCTGGGCTCTCCGGGGACGCGGATATCCTTCGCGCGTGCCCGATGACCTCACCACGACTGCCGGCATCGCCGCGCTGGCAGCGGGTGGCGTTGCGCTGCTCGCGCTGCTTTGCGTCCTGGTCCTGTGGATCAAGCTGCGCCGTGTCCGCAAGGCGCAGACCGCCGTGCTCGGCACGAGCGGCGAGCGCGACCTCGTCACGCACGCCGAGAACCTCGAGATCGGCTTCGCCCAGCTGCAGGGACTGGTCGAGGAGACGTTCCGCCGCGTCGAGGAGCGGCTCGAGCAGGACGAGGGGCGCATCCAGCGCAGCATCAGCAAGACCGCGGTCGTCCGTTACGACGCCTATGGCGAGATGAGCGGTCGCCAGTCGAGCTCGATGGCGCTGCTCGACGACAACGGCACGGGCGTCGTGCTGTCCTCCATCCTGCACCGCGAGCAGGCCCGCATGTACGTCAAGGGCGTCCGCGACGGCCGTTCGGAGATCGAGCTCTCCCCCGAGGAGGACGAGGCGGTCCGCACCGCGCTCGGCGCACCCGCAGTTGCCGAGACGCGCAGCTAGTGGTCCGGTGAGAGTCGCGTTCCTCGGGCCCGAGGGCACCTTCTCCGAGGAGGCGCTGTTCGCTGCCGCCGGCCACGACGGGATCGAGGCGGTGCCCCTGCCGACGATCTACGAATGCGTGGCGGCGGTCAACGACGGCCGCTGCGACCGTGCGCTGGTCCCGATCGAGAACTCGCTGGAGGGCTCGGTCAACGCGACCCTGGATGCGCTGGTGTTCGAGGCTGACGACGTGCAGATAGTCGGCGAGGTGGTGCACCCCATCACGCACACCCTGATCGCGAAGACGAAGCTGCCGCTGGAGCGCATCGAGCGCGTGCTGTCCCATCCCCAGGCCAGCGGCCAGTGCGCCCGGTTCCTGCGCGAGCAGCTCGCGCAGGCCGAGGTCATGGGCGCCCAGAGCACGGCCGACGCCGTCCGCATCGTCGCCGAGACGGACCGCCCCTGGGCAGCGCTGGGGAACCACATCTCGGCCGAGCTGTACGGCTGCGAGGTGCTCGCCGAACGGGTCGAGGACACGCCGGAGAACGAGACGCGCTTCGTCTGGCTGGAGCGGTCGGCCGGCCTCGAATCGGTCGAGCTGCCGGCAGATCGAGCGTCTTCGTTCAAGACGTCCGTCGTCTTCTGGGGCCTGCCCGACCACCCCGGCGCACTCGTCGACGTGCTCCAGGAGTTCGCGACCCGGAAGATCAACCTCAGCAAGATCGAGTCGCGGCCGCGCAAGCAGGGGCTCGGGCGGTACGTGTTCTTCGCCGACCTCGCCGGCCGCGCCGACGACCCACCCGTGGTCGATGCCCTGGAGGCCGTCGGCGGAGCGGTCGAGACGCTGCGGGTGCTCGGCTGCTACCCGAGTGCGTGAATGGGCGCCCCGGGGTGTGGTTACACTTTTCGCAGCGAAGTGGAAGCCGCGACCGCCAATGTCACACCGGCGGGGCCCGCAGGGCAAGGCCGGGAGACGGACAGGGAGAGTGAGCCAGCCGGGGAGCGGGTGGTGTCATCCGCGGGCGGCCGGGTGCTGGTGCTGAACGCTTCCTACGAACCGCTGAACGTGTGCACGGTCCGCCGGGCGGTGGTGCTGGTCCTGAAGGAGAAGGCCGAGCTCGTCGAGAAGAGCGAGCGCGCGGTGCGGTCCGAGAGCATCACGCTCCCGCACCCGGTCGTGATCCGCCTGATCTCCTACGTCCGGATCCCGCGCGACCAGCGCCGGCGGCGCATCACGCGGCGCGCGGTCTTCGCCCGCGACTCCTGGACCTGTCAGTACTGCGGCACGACGTCCCACCTGACCGTCGACCACGTGGTCCCGCGCAGCCGGGGAGGCCCCAGCGAGTGGGAGAACATCGTCACGTCCTGCGCCCCGTGCAACCGCCGCAAGGGCAACCGCACCACGACGGAGACCGGCATGCACCCGCGGCGCCAGCCGCGTGCGCCGGGCCCGACCGTCTTCATCCGCGTGGCCGCGCCGGTCGTCCCGACGGCCTGGCAGCAGTATTTGATCTAGACGCCTATGCGGTGGGCGCGCCGTTGCCCGACGGCTCGTCGCCGTCGGCGGCCTCGGGCTCGTCGACCTCGAGCTGCGGCGGCGCCGCGCCGTTGCCGTTCTCGTCGCCGGCCGAGGCACCGATGTCGGCGTCGCTCTCCTGCACCAGCGCAACCGCGCTGACGGTGTCGTCGCCGCGCAGGTTCATCACCTTCACGCCCTGGGTTGCGCGACCCATCTTCGAGATGCCGCGCACGCCGGTGCGCTGCACCATGCCGCTCTGCGAGATGAAGACCAGCTCCTGGTGCTCGCGCACGATCAGCGCGCCGGCCAGCGCGCCCTTGCGCTCGGTCATCTGAATCGTCTTCACGCCCTTCGTGCCGCGTCCCTTGACCGGGTAGTCCGCGATCGCAGTGCGCTTCCCGAAGCCGTTCTCGGTCACGACGAACAGCTCGGTGTCGTCACGCGCCACGTCCATCGCGAGCACGGCGTTGTCCTTCTCGGCGACGTTCATGCCGCGGACGCCCGAGGTGTCGCGGCCCATCGGCCGCACGCGCGTCTCGTTGAACCGCGCCGCGTAGCCCGACCGCGAGACCATGATGATGTCGTCCTCGCCGCTCGTGCCGCGCACGTCGACGAGCTGGTCGCCGTCGCGGAGCTTGATCGCGATGATCCCGTCCGCGCGAATCGGGGTGTTGTACGCGGTCAGCTCGGTCTTCTTGATCAGGCCGTTGCGTGTCCCGAACACCACGTACTTGTGCTCGGAGAAGTCGCGCGTCGGGATCACGGCGCGCACGCGCTCCCCTTCGCGCAGCGGCAACAGGTTCACGAGCGCGCGGCCCTTCGCCGTGCGCGCGCCCTCGGGCAGCTCGTAGACCTTCAGGCGGTACACCTTGCCGGCCGTCGTGAAGAACAACAGGAAGTCGTGCGTCGAGCAGATGCGCAGGTGCTCGATGTAGTCGTCCTCCTTGGTCTCCATCCCGATCACTCCGATGCCGCCGCGGTGCTGCTTGCGGTAGGTCGACAGCGGCAGGCGCTTGACGTAGCCCGACCGCGTGATCGAGATCACCATCTGCTCCTCGGCGATCATGTCCTCGAGGTCGACCTCGCCCTCGGCGGCGATGATCTCGCTGCGGCGCTCGTCGCCGTAGATCTCCCTGATCTCTGCCAGCTCTTCCTTGATCAGGCCGTACAGGCGGCTCTCGTCCCCGAGGATCGCGCGCAGCTCCTTGATGCGTTCCATCAGGTCCGCGTGCTCCGACTTGATCTTGTCGGTCTCGAGCGCGGTCAGGCGCTGGAGGCGCATGTCGAGGATTGCCTGCGCCTGCTCGGCGGACAGGTCGAACTTCTCGATCAACCCTCCACGGGCCTGCTCCGGGTCCGACGACGAGCGGATCAGCTGGATCACGGCGTCGATGTTCGACAGCGCGATCAGCAGGCCCTCGAGGATGTGGGCGCGGCGCTCGGCCCGCTCGAGCTCGTCCTTGGTCCGGCGGGTGACGACCTCCTTCTGGTGGAGGACGTAGTAGCGGATGACCTCGCGCAGATCGAGCGTGCGCGGCACGCCGTCGGCCAGCGCGACCATGTTCACGCCGAACGTCTGCTGCAGCGACGTGTGCTTGTAGAGCTTGTTGAGCACGATCTCGGGGATCGCGTCGCGCTTCAGCTCGATCACCAGGCGCATGCCCGAGCGGTCCGTCTCGTCCCGCAGGTCGCTGATCTCGGCGATCTTCTTCTCGCGCACGAGGTCGGCGATGCGATCGATCAGGTTGCCCTTGCCGCCCTTCTTCACCATGAAGGGGAGCTCGGTGACGATGATCGCCTCCTTGCCCTGGCGCAGCGGCTCGACGTGCGCGCGGGCGCGCATCACGACGCGGCCGCGGCCCGTCTCGTACGCCTCGCGGATGCCCTCGCGGCCGACGATGTAGCCGCCGGTCGGGAAGTCGGGGCCCTTGATGTGCTTCATCAGGCCGGCGACGTCGATCTCGGGGTCGTCGATGTAGGCGACCACCGCGTCGATCGTCTCGCGCAGGTTGTGCGGCGGGATGTTGGTCGCCATGCCGACCGCGATGCCGGCGGATCCGTTCACGAGCAGGTTCGGGAACCGCGAGGGAAGGATCAGCGGCTCTTGGCGCGACTCGTCGTAGTTGGGCGTGAAGTCGACGGTGTTCGCGTCGATGTCGCGCAGCATCTCCGTCGCCAGTCGCGCAAGGCGCGCCTCCGTGTAACGCATGGCGGCGGGCGGGTCGTCGTCGATCGAGCCGAAGTTGCCCTGGCCGTCGACCAGCGGGTAGCGCAGCGCGAAGTCCTGCGCCATGCGCGCCAGCGTGTCGTAGATCGCGGAGTCGCCGTGCGGGTGGAAGTTCCCCATCACGTCCCCGACCACGCGGGCGCACTTGCGGTACGCGCGGGTCGGCTGCAGGCCGGCCTCGTGCATCGCGTAGAGCACGCGCCGGTGAACCGGCTTCAGACCGTCGCGCACGTCCGGGAGCGCACGGCCCACGATCACGCTCATCGCGTAGTCCATGTAGGAGGAGCGCATCTCCTCCCGCAGGCCGCGCGGCTCGATGTTCCCTGTCAATGCGTCAAGCGTCGCCATCTATCGCTCCCTATACGTCCAGGAACTGGACATCGCGGGCGTGCTTCTCGATAAACGCGCGTCGCGGCTCGACCTGGTCGCCCATCAGCATCGAGAACAGCTGGTCGGCAGCCGACGCGTCGTCGATCGTGACGAGCTGCAGGGTGCGCGACTCGGGGTCCATCGTGGTCTCGCGCAGCTGGTCGGCGTTCATCTCGCCGAGGCCCTTGAAGCGCTGCAGCCGGACGCCGCGGCGGGCGAGCCCCAGCACCTTGGTACGCAGTTCCTCGAAGGACAGGGCATCCACCGCGTGGTCGTCGAGGCTCAGCTTGAACGGCGGCGTGCCGGCCAGGTTCTGCAGCTCCTGGTGGACCCGGATCAGCTGCTTGTACTCCCGCGAGCCGAAGATGTCGCTGCCCAGCGCGTGCGTGGTGGCCAGGCCGCTCTTGCGCTCGATCGCCTTCACGCGGATCGAGCCGTCCCCGTTGGTGGAGAGCACCTCGGTGTCGTACGGCTCGCCCGCGGGGGCCTTCTTCTTGAACGCGGCGACGATCTTCTGCACATCGGTCAGACCCTGGTCTAGGACGGCGGACTCCTCCAGGAACGTGATCACCTCGTTGCCGTGAGCGGCGCGCAGGGCGGATGCCCAGCCCTCGTACTCCTTGACCAGGCGGGTGAGGCGCTGCCAGCGCTGCTGGGTGAGGTTGAACTCCTCGCCCGAGCGGTCGGCGACCTCGATCTTGTCGAGCTTGTCGCGCAGCAGCATCTCCTCGAGCTCCGACTCCTTCTCGATGTACTGCTCCTTGCTGCCGGCCTTCAGGCGGTACAGCGGCGGCTTCGCGATGTACACGTAGCCGCCTTCGATCAGGCCCTGCATCTCGCGGAACAGGAAGGTCAGCACGAGCGTGCGGATGTGCGCGCCGTCCACGTCGGCGTCCGTCATCAGGATCACCTTGTGGTAGCGCAGCTGCTCGAGGTCGAACTCCTCGCGGATGCCGGTGCCGATCGCGGTCACGAGCGCCTGGATCTCCTCGTTCGACAGCACCTTGTCGATGCGGTTCTTCTCGACGTTGATGATCTTGCCGCGCAGCGGCAGCACCGCCTGCGTGTTGCGGTCGCGCGCCTGCTTGCCGCTGCCGCCGGCGGAGTCGCCCTCGACGATGAAGAGCTCGGCCAGCGCCGGATCGCGCACCGAGCAGTCGGCGAGCTTGCCGGGCAGCGTCGAGTTCTCGAGCGCGGACTTGCGGCGCGTCAGGTCGCGCGCCTTGCGCGCGGCCTCCCGGGCGCGTGACGCCGCGATCGCCTTGCCGATGATCTGGTTCGCCTCGGCGGGGTTCTCCTCGAGGAACTCACCCAGCTTGCGGTTGACCGTGGACTCGACGAAGCCCTTCATCGGCGGGTTGCCGAGCTTCGACTTCGTCTGGCCCTCGAACTGCGGATCGTGCAGCTTCACCGACACGATCGCCGTCAGGCCCTCGCGCACGTCCTCGCCCACCAAAGAGTCATCCTTTTCCTTCAGTAGACCCTTCTTGCGCGCGTAGTCGTTCAGCGTGCGCGTCAGCGCGGAGCGGAAACCGGACAGGTGCGTGCCGCCTTCGGTCGTGTTGATGTTGTTGGCGAAGCTGAAGATGGACTCCTGATACGAGGAGTTCCACTGCATCGAGATCTCGGCCTGGCCTTCGTCCGACTCGCCTTCGAAGTAGACGATCTTGCGGTGGATCGGGTCCTTGTTCTCGTTCAGGTAGGCGACGAAGTCGCGGATGCCGCCCTCGTACTGGAACTCGATGCGCTCGCCCGCGCCGCGCTCGTCGACCAGCTCGATGCGCAGGCCCTTGGTCAGGAAGGCGGTCTCGCGCATGCGCTGCGCGAGCGTCTCGAAGTCGTAGGCGATCTCCTGGAAGATCTCGAGGTCCGGGAGGAAGGTGATCGTCGTGCCGGTCTCCTTGGTCGCTGCGCCCTTCTTCAGCTCTCCCTGCGGGACGCCGCGCTCGTACGCCTGCGTCCACACGTGGCCGTCGCGCTTGATCTCGAGGTCGAGGCGCTCGGAGAGCGCGTTGACGACGGACACGCCGACGCCGTGCAGCCCGCCGGAGACCTTGTAGCCGCCACCGTCGCCGAACTTGCCGCCGGCGTGCAGCACGGTCAGCACCACCTCGGCCGCGGGCCGCTTCTCCTTCGCGTGCATGTCGACCGGGATGCCGCGCCCGTTGTCGGACACGGTCACGCGGTTGTCCGGGTGCATCTGGATCTGCACCGAGTCGCAATGGCCGGCCAGGGCCTCGTCGACGGAGTTGTCCACTACTTCGTAGACGAGGTGATGGAGGCCGCGCTCGCCGGTGGAGCCGATGTACATGCCGGGCCGCTTGCGGACCGCCTCGAGACCCTCGAGGACGGTGATGTCCGATGCCTTGTAGCTGGAGGCCTTGCTGCTCGCCGGAGACTTCTTGCTGCTGCTCCGCTTGGGAGCGGACTCGTTCCCGCTCGCAGTCTGATCCGACCCGTTTTTCGGCACTAAGTTCCTTCCTGCTGGGGCGGCGGCGGCCGCATTGATAAACGCCCGTTCATGATGCGCGCACGCGCCTGTTGCGACTGCCGTGTGCGCGCGGTTGCGGGCGCCTGAAACGTGCAGGCAATTCTAGCAGGTGAAGGTGCCGGATCTGGCCTATGACCTGTCGAAATTTCCCTCTGTAATGCGGAAAAACGCGCACCGGCCGGTCGCTCGTCCGCAGGCGTCGCCGGCCTGCTGCAGCTGGACTCTAGAGGGCTGCCTAGACGCCTTCTCCGCGCCCCGCCATGAGCCGCCGGCGGGGCCCCGAAAGGGGCCTTTCAGCCCCCGACCACGAACCGGATCTCCCGCACCTTGCGGTCGGCGGGGCGGGCCTCGTTGAGGCGCTCCAGGACCTGTGCCGACATCATCGAAAGCTCTGCCGCCCACACCCCGGAGGAACAGCGCACGCTCACGACGCCGGCCTTCTCCGAGACGGGCTCGCACTGGCGCGCGACCGCCGGGCCGGCGGCCGCCTGCCACTCGTCCTGCACCTCGGCCAGCAGCGTGTGCGGCGCCAGCCGTGCCTTGAGCTGCGGGAGCGACTCGCCCAGCGGCCGCGGACGCCGGCTCACGCGATCTCCTCGGCGCGATCCTGTTCCCCGGCCGCGGCAGGCGGGCGCACCTGCACGCGGGCCGCGTCCACATCCGCGGGCAGGGTCCGTGCGTCCGCGGTCGAGATCAGCGCCTGGC
>Ga0209382_10006144_pt1 | contig 15497 bp, 11 predicted proteins | sample SoiMetdeltSBSDD5_FD_187599 | JGI IMG/M metagenome (GOLD analysis project Ga0209382, IMG submission 187599) | Bulk soil microbial communities from a Populus tree surrounding site in Tennessee, USA - Soil MetaG P. deltoides SBSDD5 (SPAdes) (version 2) | ecosystem: Environmental > Terrestrial >...
GGCTTGTATTCCCAACGCATCACGTTCGTCGTTCTGAACGAGAGCACCTTGAAGTCGGGCGACTGGTCGTAGGGGTACGCGGCATAGCGGTCGTCGTAGTTCGCGGCGCGCCCGTTGACCAGTTCCTTGAACCCGCTATACAGCCCGGTCGACACGAACGGCTGCGCGTAGACCTGCACCGACAGGTTTGGCGTGACGGTGTAATTGGCGCGAACCGTCATTGAACTGGTGCGCTGCGACAGTCGGCCGAACACGTAATGAGTGAGGTCGCCGACGACCTGTGCGGTGACCCACTGCGCGTCACGGTTGGTGCGATCCCAGTTGGTGCCGACCTCGGCGGAAAACGCCGACGTCGGTCGCACGACGATGCCCGGTTCGATTTGCAGCCCGGCGCTGCGTCCGTCGTTGAAGAAGTTCGTATTGAACGAGAAGCTGACCAGCTTCCGATCGTCGGTGTTGAAGTACTGCCATCCGTTCACGTCCGAGCGTGTCAGGCCGCCGGGACCGCCGCGCGTCAGTCGATCGTCGAAACCACCGCTGTTGACGTTGAACCCGCCCCCGAGGTGCCAGAGATTCTGAAACTGCCAGTGTGCGTTGACGTTGCCGCCGATGTTCCTGCGATCGCCGCCGAAATTGTGGGACGACCACTGATTGAAGTTGAGGTTCGTACTGCGGACGTACTTGTTCGGCGTGTTCCACCGTATCTGGAACCAGCTGTTCTGCAGGATCGCGTCGGCCCGCTGCTGGAACCCGAGGTCGTTGACGTCGAACCCGGGCGACAGATAGCCGATGTTGAAGTTCAGTCGCGTGCGCTCGCCGGCAATCTTGCCGAAGTTGATCGACCCTGAATGGCCTCGCAAGCCCGTGGCCAACGGGTCGAGCTCGACGTGATCGGCGTCGGGCCGCTGAAAGCTGTGCACGTTGCTCGTCTGAAGCGTTTCGATCGCGTCGCGGCTGCCGCGAACGTCCGAACCCGACCAGTAACCGTTCAGGCCCCACCGTTTGCCGATGCGCCAGTTGTAGTCGATGCCGCCGGTGACCGCGCTCGAAGGCAGAAACGAGACCGGATCCGTCAGTTGCCGGTTCGTCGTCGTCAGCATGAACCCGAGCGACGATTGATCGCTGAACTCGCGCCGCGCGCGCGACACCGAATAGAACGTGCGCGGCTCGACGACCTGCGTCCAGCGCGCGTCGCCGAACGCGACACGCGCCTCTTCCTTGTCGGTCAGCGCCGCGAGCACGCCGACCGAGAAGCTGCGCACCCGCCCCGTCAGCTTCGTCGCGCCGATGATTGTCGACTGTCGGGGCTGCGTCGAGTACTGACCGTCGATCGGCTCCGGGGCCCCACGAGGCGCGCGGCCGATGCGCCGCGAGTAGAACATGTTGCAGTCACGGCACTCGAATTGATAGGTCCCCGAGCCCTCGATGAAGAACGGCCGCTTTTCCTGAAAGAAGGTCTCGAACGCACTCAGGTTCACGACTGCCGGATCCGCTTCGACCTGACCGAAGTCGGGATTGACCGTCGCCGTCAGATTGAGTGCCGGTGTCACCGCGTATTTCACATCAGCGCCAACCGACATCCCAGCGTCCGGCGTGTTCTGCAGCGGGTTCGCCGCATCGCGCGGCTCGGTCAGCACCTGCGCGACGTAGTAGGGGATCACTTCGAGACGCTTGGACGCCTGGCCGAGTGAGACGCCCCTCAGCGTGCCAAACGACGACACCCAGCCGCTCGCACTCTTCGACAGCAGCGGCCACGTGGACGTCTCGTTCTTGCGGGCGATCGTCCGTAACACGGCAAAACCAATCTGGTCTTCGCCGCTCGCGCTGAAACGCAGTTGCGAGAACGGAATGCGGAATTCCGCCTGCCATCCGTCGGCGGCGCGCTTGATCACGACGTCCCAGACGGCGTCCCAGCTATCGTCGTTGTTGTTATCGTCGTACCAATAGGCGTCACGTTTCACGCCGACCGGGTTGACCGCGAATTGGTAGGCGGTCCGCTTGTCGTGATACGAGTCGATGAAGACCTCGATCCAGTCCGAGGCCGACCCCATGTCGCGGCGGGTGAGGAAGCCGAGGATGCGCGTGGGCTCGGGGTCGAAGGCACGAACGCCGACGTAAATCGCCGTGGCATCGAACACGACACGCGCCTCGGTCCGATACGTCGCCGGCGCGCCCTCGAGCGGATCGCGCTGGACGAAACTGCTGACCGGCTCGGCCCGCTGCCACGCCTCGTCCGTCAACTCGCCATCGAGCACAATCGCGGCGCTGCTTCCGAGGGCCGAGGCGACAATTTCGTTTTCGGCCTCGGCGGCCCACCCTGGCGCCCCCGCCAGCAGTACGGCCACGGCCCCAGTGGCCGCACTGATCCCTCGGATCGTCAGACCCACCCCTTAATAGACGTCTGTGACGACGTTTGGGTTGAACCCGGGGATCATGAATCAGGAATCAGGAATCGGGCATGGGCCAGCCTGATTCCTTCGAAAGCGACCGGCTTCGCTCTCCCAAGTTGGCATCGGCGTCCGATAGGGCTCGTCTGACTCCGGACAACCACTGTCGATCGGCGTCGAGCGTACCGGTCGCGCTGGCAATCGCACGTGACGTCTCGCTGGGGGCAGGGCCGCCGCGCGTCCGCCGGACATCGACGAAGTGACGCGGGCTCATGATCGTCGCCAGCTCATCGTCGGTGTAGCGCAGCGGCGTGCCGGCGAGCGCTTCCGAGACGCTCGACAGCGTGGCCGCCAGCGACCCCTCGGGCCGCTCGCGCCGTGCGGCCATCAACCGGCCGACGATCGCATGGGCCGTCTTGAACGGCAGGCCGTGCTCACGAACGAGATGATCGGCCAGCTCGGTGAGCGTCGTGCCGCCTTCCGCCGCACGCGCCTGCAGACGGGCGACGTCGAACTCCGCCGTCCGCGTGCGGCCATCAACCGGCCGACGATCGCATGGGCCGTCTTGAACGGCAGGCCGTGCTCGCGAACGAGGTGATCGGCCAGCTCGGTGAGCGTCGTGCCGCCTTCCGCCGCACGCGCCTGCAGACGGGCGACGTCGAACTCCGCCGTCCGCGTCGCCGCATCGACGAGCGTAACGGCGCGCAGCGCGTCGCGAAACATCGTCGCGATGAGCGGCTGCAGATCGTCCTCGGTGTCGACGATGTCGCCGAATGGCGTGTTGTGAACGCTCTGCACGATCGCCGCGGCCTGGCCGAGCGCCTTCGAGCCGATCGCGCGCGCGTGCTCGAGCGCGACCGGGTTCCGCTTCTGCGGCATGATGCTGCTGCACTGCACGAACCCGTCGGCCAGACGCAAGTATCCGAACTCGACGGTGCACCACAGCAACAGATCCTGGACGAAGCGGCCGAGACCGACGAGCAACACCGAGGTCGCCGACGCGCTCTCGAGCACGTAGTCGACCGTGGCGATGCTGCCGTAGGTGTTCCCGGTCGGCTCGTCGAATCCGAGCAGCGTGCTCGTCAGCGTGCGATCGATCGGAAAGCCCGTTCCGGTGATCGCACACGCCCCCAGCGGACAGCGGTTCGTCGAGGCGTATGCGGCCTGGAGCCTCCGGGCGTCGCGCTCCAACTGTTCGACGACGGCCAGGAGGTAGTGCGCGATCGTGGTCGGCTGCGCCGGCTGGGTATGGGTGTGCGCCGCGAACAGCGTCGCGCGGTGCCGGGATGCGAGCTCGATCAGACCGGCGCGCAGATCGGCCACCGCTTCGACCAGCGCGAGGATGAACTCGCGCTGCCGCATGCGGTACATGGTCATGTCGATGTCGTTGCGGCTGCGCGCGGTGTGCAGCCGTCCGGCGACCTCGTCACCGCACGCGCCGACGAGCAGCCGCTCGACGAAGAAGAAGAGATCCTCGCACGTGCCGTCGTACGGCGTGCGCCTGATCTCGTTCACCGAAATCGCATCGAGCCCCTGGCGCAGCGCACGCGCGTCGTCACGACCGATGATGCCGCGGTCGGCGAGCATCACCAGGTGCGCGTAGTGGATCGACATCAGCGGCGACAGGAAGAGCGCCTTCGCATCCTCGAAGTTCTCGTTGAGAACCTGCGTCACGTACTCGGGATCGAAGCGCACGAGCTGAGTATAGCGCCCTGAACGACCGGCGCCAGCGGTTCACCGTTCACAGTTCAGGGTTCAGAGTTCCGCGTTCCCAGTTCGATGTTCGCGGTTCAGCGTTCGCGCTTCGGGTTCGCGTCCGTCGTTCGCGCGAACGCGAAGCGGGAACCGATGAACAGTGAACCTAGAACCGAGAACGGGGAACCCTGAACCTTGAACGATGAACGGTGAACTACTGGCGCGCTCAGGCCGCGCTGCGCTTCCGCGGCGTATCGACGCGGTCCGGCGGCGCGAGCGGCGCGCGGGACAGGACGAACCGGGCAAGGTCGGCGGTGAGCAGGGCGCGGCAGACGTGCTCGCCGACGCCGAGACGCGCGTCGAGGACGTCGGCGGTCAGCTGTCGCGCAATCGCATCGCTCGCCCACAGCGGACTGACGACGGCCCGGTGATGCGCGATCTGCGCGCTGCCGAGGGGGCGCCCCGACCAGTGCAAATGGAGCGTGACCGCGTCGAACGAGGTCGCGTCGTCAATGGCGCCGATCCCGTTGACGAGATCGATGTTTCGTTCGGTCACGCGCATCGGGAGGCGGCGACGCGCCGACGGGACCGCGACCGCCGTGCACCGCGCTCGCACGATCGCCGACGGCTCGAACACATGCGTGTACGTCGTGGCGCTGCTGCGGCCCGGACGCCAGAACGCGACGTTCGCGCTCGCCCGCTCGAGCACCGCCCGCATCGACGATTCCACCGAGCTCGAGTCGAGCTGCACGCGCGACCACTCGCGGCAGAACGGGGCGCCGGCAGGCAAGGTCGAGCGAAACGGCTTCTGAATCGATCGCGGCAGCGCCAGACCGGTCACCGTCATGACCTCGGGGTCCGACAGGAAGATCTGCACGAGCCGCGATACCCATCGCGGATCGACGATCGCTTCGCCGTCGGTAATCGCCAGGATGTCGCCTCGGCATTCGTCGACGGCGCATCGCGGCGAGGTGCCGGCGCCGGTTGCCGCGCTGTAGCGCACCTGTGGGTAGCGCTCGCGGACGAGTCGCTCGACGCGCGTGCGATCATCGGACGCATCGACGACGACGAGGTCGAGCGGCGCGTAATCCAGACGCTGAAGCGAGTCGAGACACGGCTCGAGCCGGCCGGCGCGTGTGGTGTTGCACACGGCGACGGTGACGAGCGGACCGCTGTTCGATTCCTGCGGCGTCGACTGCAGCACCGCCGTCAAGTCGAGCGTGCGCGGCGGCGCGCCATTCTCCAGCGCCCGTTCGGCCAGCACGAGCGCGCACGACCAGGCGTGCTGTTCGAGCAATTGCCGCAGCAGCGTGGACACATCGACGCGTCCGCCAGTCACCGGCGCGGCACCCCAGCCAAGCGGACGACCGTGCAGCCGGAACAACGCGAGCACCGAGTCCGCATCGCCTAACGCAGTCGTGTCGGGAAACGCGCGGGTGATTTCGAAATCGAGAACGGCGGCGGACGTCGACATGGACAGAACTGATCTCTCTTGCTGCTTTACTGCTCTACTGCTCTATTGGACCGCTCTGCGCGATTCTTCGTTGCATTGCATCGCTCGGAGCGGCTCCTAGGCCGCTGTCGTCAATATCGGCAGCGACCTCGGCCGGCTTATTTGTGCAAGAGAGATGCCGCGTCAGGACGTCTGCAAAACCGTGCCCTTCAACCAGGCGTTCAGCCGTTCGGCCTGAATCGGTGTCGCAATCGGGTCCATTTCGATGCGCCAAAGACGCATCGGTTCGGCGCCCAACGTCAGGTTGAGATCGAGGATCCGCTCGCGACGGGCGACCAGCAGCGACACGCGCTGGCCCGGGCTGTATTGTTCGAGCCGCTGCTCGAGTCGATCGGCACGCACACGAAAGTCGTCGATGGCGAGGATTTCGTCGTCCACGTTGAGACCGGCTTTCCAGGCGGGCGTGTCGCGCTTGACCTGAGTCACGACAAGGCGACCCTCCTCGATTTTCGTGAGCGCACCGAGCCACGCCTTTTGACGTTCGCCCGGCCGCGGCGTCTCGGGTGTGAACCGCAGCCCGAAGTAGTCGATCGCCTCGGCATATTTCAGTTCGGCCGTGCCGTCGATGGCGTCGCTCCAGAACGCGGCGAGCGATCGGCCGCTCATGTCTTCGACCACGCCGCGGAACTGCTGCGGCGTGAATCCGCGACTGCCGGAGTAGATCCCGTACGCCGTGCGCAGCGCCTCGTCCAGGCTCTTCGTCCCTCCGCTGCCCCGTCTGATCATGGCGTCGAGCAGAAACGCGATGACGCATCCCTTCGTGTAATAGCTGACCGACGTGTTCGGCGAGTTCTCGTCGGGCCGGTAGAGTTTGATCCACGCGTCGAACGAGGCGAGCGCGGCCGACTGCACGCGCCGGCCTGGCGTCGTCTGCAGCGACTCGATCTTTTCAGACAGCGCCTCGAGGAATTCGTCGCGCGTCGTCAGCCCGGCACGGTGCAGGAGCAGGTTGCCGTAGTACTCGGTGATGCCTTCGATCACCCACAAGCTGCGGGTGTGCGCCTCTCGTTCGTAGTCGAACGGCCCGAGCTCGATCGGACGCAGCCGCTTGACGTGCCACACGTGAAAGAGCTCGTGGCTGACCAGCTCCAGCCAGCTGACATACGCCTTCCGCGTCCGCGTCGCCCATCGACTCGCCATCAGCACCGCCGAATTGCGATGCTCGAGGCCGCCGGTCGCTTCGGTGAGCAGGTTCAGCAGCACGTACTTGTCGTAGGGAAGCGAGCCCCACATCCGTAGATGCTCGCGCGCGATCGCCTCGACATCTCTGACGGCACGGGCGCCGTCGAACACGCCGCCTTCGCCTTCGTTGACGAGCAGGTGCGTCACACCGTCGACGATGAATTCGTACACGCTCGGATTGCCCAGCAGGATCGGCGAGTCGACGAGGGTGTCGTAATCAGGCGCGACGTATCGGTGCGGTTCGCCCGTCTCGGGCAGGCCGGTCACCGAGCGTGCCCAGCCTTCGGCCGGAATGGCGGTGACCTCGTGCGGTCGCACGACACCATCGGCCAGCGTGAGGAACGTCGGCGCACCGTTCAGCAGCGCAAACGACGACTCGATCCAGTTGGTCCTCACCGACATCTCGCGGCCGTACACGCGGTAGCGCACGACGATCGACGGCCCACCGCCGGTCGCGATCTTCCAGCGATTCTTGGCGATCTTCTCGACCGCCAGTTCGCGGCCATCCGGGCTTTCGGCCGATACCGCCTCGACGTGCCGCGAATACTCGCGGACCAGATACGAGCCTGGCGTCCAGACGGCCATCATCATCTCGACGGCAGCGCCGTTGGCCGGTACGGTCGCCGTCACCTCGACGTAATGCGTGTGCGGCGCTGGAAAACTGAGGGTGTAACGAATCGGATCCATGGGCCTCGGCCCTATAGACTAATTCCGAGTCGACCGTGTCTCATCGCATCGTTGCACGACAACCTCGCCGTCACGTCGCCGCACCGACCGTGGAGCGCGAGCCGGCGGTCGTCGCGTCATTCTTGAGTGACGCCGCACACGTGCCCGGGGGCCACGCGGCCGGCGTGGCCTTTCCGCGCGACGAAGCGGAGGTCGCCGCGCTCGTGCGCGAGGCCGATCGCGTCCTGCCCGTCGGGGCGCAGTCGTCGTTGACTGGCGGGGCCACTCCGCGAGGCGAGATCGTCCTCAGCACGCGGAAGCTTTCCTCAATCGGTGCGTCCGCTGCTGCGGAGGTCCGCGTCGGAGCCGGCGTGCAGCTGGCCGAGCTGCAACGCCGTCTCGCGGAGATCGGCCTGTTCTATCCGCCGGTACCAACGTTCGATGGGGCGTTCGTCGGCGGAACCATCTCGACCAACGCCGCCGGCGCCAATACGTTCAAGTACGGTTCGACCCGCCCATGGGTAGTGGCGATGACCGTGGTGCTCGCCAACGGCGACGTCGTCGACGTTCGGCGCGGCGACACGATCGCGTCGGCCGACGGGTTCTTCGAGATCGCGCTGACATCGGGACACCTCGCCCGCGTGCCCGTGCCTGCCTACACGATGCCGACCGTCGCCAAGCTCTCCGCCGGCTACTTCGCCAGGCCTCACATGGATCTCATCGACCTGTTCGTCGGCTCTGAAGGCACGCTCGGCGTCATCGTCGAAGCGACGATGCGCGTGATCGCGCGGCCGCGGCGCGCGGTCGCGCTCGTACGCTGCGACGGCGACGCTCAAGCGATCGCGCTGACGACGGCGCTGCGCGACGAGGCGGCGGCAGCATGGCAACGGCGCGGACCGCTCGACGTGTCGGCCATCGAGTACATGGACGGCTACGCGCTGCGAGCCGTACCGTCAGAGGCGTTCGAGCGCGCGTGGGTGGACCGACCTTCGCTCGAGTCGGTCGTGCTGATGCTGCAAGTCGAAATCGGAACCGACGAGGACGCGACGCTCCTGCGCCTCGACGAAATCGTGCGGGCAGCCGGCGTCGTCGACGACCCTGTGGTCGCCACACCCGACGACGACCGGGCGGCCCAGCGCCTGTTCGAGCTGCGAGAGGCGGTCCCGGCCAGTGTCAACGCGCGTGTCGCGGCAGCGAAAGCGCGGTCGCAGCCCGACATCGAGAAGACGGCGGGCGACCCGGTGGTGCCGTTCGACCGATTGCCGGACGCACTCAAGGTGTATCGTGCGGCCTTCGAGCGCCGGGGGCTCAACTACGCGATCTGGGGACACATTTCGGACGGCAACCTTCACACGAATCTCATTCCCTCAACGATGGAGGACGTGCTCGACGGACGCGAGGCGATCCTCGAGATCGCGCGCGCGGCCATCCAGATGGGCGGCGCACCGCTGGCCGAGCACGGCGTCGGCCGTAGCGCGCTCAAGCAGCGGCTGCTTGGTGAACTATATGGGGCTGACGGAATCGAGCAGATGCGCGCCGTCAAGCGAGCGCTGGATCCGGAGTGGAAGCTGGCCCCGGGGGTGTTGTTCGAACCGTGAACCTCTAGTACGCGCTCCCCAGCCACCGATCCCGAAACCGGCGCTGCTCCTCGGTGAGCACCTGTCCCGCATCCTCGACCGCCACCAGCTCGCGATGCGGATCTTCAGTCAGCATCAGCGTAGCCGTGGCGCGCTGACCACGCCGCTCGAACGTCACCGTGAGGGAGTCGCCAGGCTTGCGGGCCGCAATCGCGCGCTCGAGCTCGAGTGGAGTCGTCACCTTCGCGCTGCCAATCGAGACGATCACATCGTCACGTTCGAGGCCAGCTTTGTATGCCGGTGAGCCGGATGGCACGTCGTCGACAATCCGCACGCCGGTCGGCGTCTCTTGCCACCGCAGATCGCCGGCCCAGCCCCGGCCTGGGGTGCGGCGGCGCATCACGATGCCGGCCCGTTTGAGCAGCCGCTCGAAATCGACCACGTCGTGACCTTCGATGTAATGCGCGAAGAACTCGTTCGCAAACGCTGCGTCGCCAGTGAACGAGCCGAGCAACGCCTTCACATCGCCCAAGGTGTAAGGAGTCTCGACGTATCCCGGCACGCGTGTGCCCGGCTTGCCGTAGTGCTCCCAGAGCGCGCGCATGAAGTCGTCGAGTGTCGCGCTTCCGTCCGTGCGATCGCGCAGGGTGAGATCGAGATCCCGGCACGCGTGTGCCCGGCTTGCCGTAGCGCTCCCAGAGCGCGCGCATGAAGTCGTCGAGTGTCGCGCGTCCGTCCGTGCGATCGCGCAGGGTGAGATCGAGACCCATCGCGATCACCGAGCCCCACGTGTAATACGAGATGAACGTGTTGTCGAAGTTGGTGCGATCGTTCGCCACCGCCTGATCGACGAACGGCGCGAGCTGGCTCATCTCGATCGGCGTACGCAGCGTCCGTCCCGGGCTGATGATCACCGCGTCGATGGCGCCGCCGAGATCCTGGAGAAACGCTCGCAGGTTGGTCAACCCGGCGCGCTTGAGTACGAGCGGCCCGTAATAGTTGGTGAAGCCCTCGGCCAGCCACAGCTCACCCGACATGTTCACGTCGTCGAGGTTGAACGGCTCCAGCGATTTCGGACGGATGCGCTCGACGTTCCAGCCGTGGAAGAACTCGTGCGAGATGCTGTCGAGCAGCTCGGCGCGGGCCGTTCGAATCTGCTCGGTCGACGTGAGCACCGTGGAATTTCGATGCTCCATCGCATCGCCGCCGGCCCACGGGAGATAGTCGGCCAGGAACGTGTAGGTGTTGTTCTCGTACGGCGGGTACTCGCCAAACACGCGCAGCGCCTCGCGTACGATCGATTGCACATCGCGCGTCAGCGCATCGAGCTCCGCCTCGGTCCCGCGGTGGTGCGCGATGAATCGAAAGACCGGCGTTCGCGACTGATCGCTGACGGTGAACGTCCGCTGACTGAAGTCGCTGAATTCAGTCGGGCTGTCCATCAAATACTGCAGGTTGGGCGCGCTGAAACTGTATGAGTCCGTTCCCGGCATCAGCTGCGTCGCGACTTTCCAGGAGGTCCCCGCCGGCCGCTCGAACCGGACCTGGATCGTCCGACGCTCCTGGCCGCGCGCCCACATCACCGCGGCCGGCATGTTGATATGCGCGTGGGTGCCGTCGACGGCGAGGTACGTCCCATCGAGCCGATCGCCAAACACTTTGTAAGTGACGCGCACCGATCCTGAATGGCCGGTGACGTCCCATCCATGAGGATCGGGTCGAGTGATGGTCAACGCACGGCCGGCGTCATCGACCGCGCGGACGTCGAACACGTTCTTGGCGAAATCGTGCGCCGCGTAGCGGCCCGGTGACGAGCGGCTCATGCGAAGCTGCAACGTTCCCGACGGCACTTCCGGGAACATGGCTTCCACCTGCATCAGATGATGTTCGCGCTCGGGAAACGAGAATTGGTAACTGAGAGGCGCTTGGGCCCAGGCGCGCGGCGCGACGACGAGGAGCATCGCAACGGTCGACCAGGGGCGCAGCCGGCGCATCGATGGATGCTACCTTACCTGGCGATCCACGCGTTCAACGTCCACGCTCGCAAGACGCGACGACACGAGCAGAACCGGCCCAGATGGCACGCGGCAATCGTGCTCGCCTCGAACGTGAATGGCTCGATCGCCGGCGGACGAGCGGCGTGACCCAACGTGATGTGTGGACGGAACCGGGCCCCGCTCGACGCCGTTCGATACCCGGTCACCCATTGCTCGTCCCGAGCGCGGGCGTCGCCACCAAAAAACGCCTGGTGATCGCCGACGTGGGCATCGAACGGCGCCGAGACGTCGAGGACGTGGCGGTGCAGATCGACGAGCGCTGGCGTCGGCTCCACGTCCATCCATACCGACCGGCTGCCCGTCGCACCACCGGCGACGCGCACGAGCATGGTCGAAAAAGCCTGTGTCGACAGGCCGATCAGATCGAGCAGCGCTGGAACGTCGGCCGCCGCGACGAACTGCTGCAGCAGCGTGAGGTGAGGCAGATACTCGGGCCCGAGGAGAAGACCTTCTGATTCGTCACGCGGAAGCTGCGCGCTCAGCTCGATCGCGCGTTGTGAGACATCGGCTGGCGGAAGAATGGCGATGTCGATGGCGAGGGCTGCGCTCATTGGCCGTTTTGACACACGGTCCCGAAGCTCAGACCGCGTGCCCGGAGTAACGGAATCAAACGCGCTGTCGCCTCGACCGCCTGCCGCTGGTCTCGACGCGGGGCCGACTCATCGCCGTCGTGGATGACGACGATGTCGCCGGCGTTGGCGCGCTTCGACAATCGCTTGACGATGCTGTCCGCCGTCCTGCGACGGAACCAATTCCAGTCCCACCGTGCCCAACCCCATCCGATCAGGCGGTAGTTCGCTTTCTTCAGCCCCACAAACATCTCGCCACCACGCCACCCGGCGTGCGGCCGGAAGGCCCGGCACGGTCTCGACCCGGCGAGCTGCTCGATGCGATCGGCCCTGAGCTCCAGCGCCCGGCCCAGGTCATCGGCCGACAACAGCATGAACGCACGGGACCCGGTGTGCAGCGCGACGGAGTGCCCGTCCTCGAACATCCGCCGGACCAGCGGTGCGGTCTCGTCGGTGATGTGCTCGTCGATCAGGAAGAACGTCGCGCGCGCATCCTGCTGCTTCAATACGTCCAGCAAATCCCCCGTCGTCGATGGATTCGGGCCGTCGTCGTACGTCAGGTACACCGTTGGCGGCCCGCCGCGCGGCATGTGCCACACGGCCTCATCACCGGCCATGACGTCGAGCAGGAACGGCGCGGGTGCCGTGTGCACCAGCGCCATGAGGCCGACGCCGATCAAGGTGAAGACGATCACGAGGCCGCACTCAGCGGCAACGCCCGACCGCTGAACCTCCGAATCGTCCGCAGCACCACGTCGGCCATCATGTCGAGAAACAGCGGGTCGTCGTTGACCGTCTCCGCTCGCGCCATCGGAAGGCCGAGCTCGCGGCACACGTTCGCCGCTTCGCGATCGAGATCGTAGAGCACCTCGACGTGATCGCAGACGAAGCCGATCGGGCAGAGCACCGCTGCGGCGAGGCCTGCGGCCTTTTCAAGGCGAAGGTAGTCGCAGACGTCCGGCTCGAGCCACGGATCGCCTGGACGTCCGCTGCGGCTCTGATACACGAGCGCCCAATCGTCGACGCCGGCCGCAGCCGCGACAAGACGGGCGGATTCGCGCAACTGCGCTTCGTATCGAGACGAGGCGGCCATCGACGTCGGGATGCTGTGCGCGGTGAAGATCAGCCGCGCCTGCGCGCGCGCATCCGGCGGCAACCGGCCCAGCGCTGCTCGCACGTGATCGGCGTTGGCCGCGATGAAGAGCGGATGGTCGTACCAGCTGCCGACGAACGTCACGTCGACGTCGTGCCCCTCACGCCGCAGCTCGGCACGTGCGGCCGCGACGTTCTCTCGGTACTGCTGACAGCTCGAGTAGGAATGCTGCGCCGCCGCGATGAATCCGATCGCGCGCCTGGCTCCGTCGCGGTGCATGGCCCGTAGCGTGTCTGGCAAAAGCGGATGCCAGTTGCGCATGCCGACGTAGACCGGCAGCGGATGCCCCGCGGCGGCGAGCCGCGCGCGAAGACCCGCCGCTTGCCGCTGCGTCATCTCCGTGATCGGCGACACGCCGCCGAACAGCTCGTAGTGGTGCGCTACCTCTTCGACGCGTTCGGGGCTGACGCGACGGCCACGCAGCACGTTGGCGAGAAAGGGTCTGATGTCATCCGGCCCTTGCGGACCGCCGAAAGAAATGACGAGAACCGAGTCGAACACTCACCGATTATCGATTGGAAGCAGCGGCTTGCGATCGGGTGGCAGACGCTGATCCACGGCCGTCAGCATGAAGCCGGCCATCGCGTAGTCGCCCATGGTCATCACAATCTCGAGCGCGCCCTGACGGCCGAAGAACTCCACCATTTTCGCCCACAGCTCTGAGCTGACCTTGTGGTCGCGGAACAACGCGCGCGCAAGCCGGATCACCGTCGCGTCCTTCTCGCTCAGTCCCGCCGTGTCCTTGTTGAACTTCACGACATCGATGACTGACTGCTCGAGACCTGCTCGGAGCGCCGCCGGTTCGTGCCCCGACCACTCGTACTGCTGGTCGAACTCGCGCGCCGCGAGCAACGCGGACAGCTCGAAGTAGCGGCTGCCGGCAACCGTCTTTCTCAGGTACTGATTGAGGGCCTGGATCGGCTGGGCCGCAGTCGGGCTGTACATCGACACGGCGCCCGGCCCGGTCGGCGACATCCCGCGTCCTCCGGCCGGCGCGAGGTAGTCCCAGATCCGCTTTCCTTCTTCATCGAGATCGGCGCGCTGAATCGGCGGCAGCCGCGACAGCGACACCGGATGAATATCGGCCGGCAATTGCGTCGACTGAGCGCCGAGGACCACCGACGCGAGGATGACGAGTGCAGCTGCGGAGCGCATGCGCATGAAGCCTCTCCTTGAGAGTCGCGATGTTACTCGACGCCACCCGGCAGATACGCGATCAATTCTTGTCAAAGTTCAACGTCGCCGAGTACGCACGAACTGCAACCCTCGAGGGCACACCGACACGAAAGGCCACTGTTCAGACGTGGCACAGCTCTGGCACATTTCGTGGTCTTCAGGGAGGGACGATGTACTATGAGCGCATGCAGGGAGATCTCGGCCCACCGTCTGGAACGCCGGACACGCGACTCACCTACGACGATTTCCTGCTGTTCCCGGACGACGGGTTACGCCACGAGATTATCGACGGCGAGCACTACGTGACGCCGAGTCCGATCCCTCGTCACCAGGTGCTGCTGGGCCGCCTCCACTTCGAGATCGAATACCACCTTCGACAGCATCCCGGGATCGGGCGCGTCTTCCTGTCTCCGCTCGATGTGGTGTTCACGAAGTGGGACGTCGTCGAACCCGACTTGCTCTTCATCGCGCGTAGTCAGACGGACATCATCAGCGACAAGAACATCCAGGGGGCGCCGGCGCTGGTCGTGGAGATCCTGTCGCCCGGAACGCGGAGGACCGACGAACAGATCAAGCTGCGGCTGTTCGAGCGTGGCGGCGTGGGCGAGTATTGGATCCTCGATCCCGATCGCGACCTCGTGAAAGTGTTCTCGCGCCAGCCGGACGGATCGTTTCCGTTGACCGCAGAGTTAGCACGCGAGCGCTCGGACGTATTGAAGACGCCGCTGATCCCCGACCTCGCGATCTCGGTGTTCGAGCTGTTTGCTCCGTAGTGTCCGTTGCCCCGTAGTGTCCGCCTTAGGCGGACCTTTGTCCGTTCAATCCGCTACCCGCCGCGCTGGATCTTGCCGCCGCGCGCGGCGACCATCAGCTTGACGATCTCCTCGGTGATCTTCGGCTCGAGCCCTTCGGTGTGTCCCTTGTCGAGCCGCACCACGTCGGCGACGACGCGCTTGTCGCGGCAGCCGCGGAACTCGAGGATGTTCGCCGTGCCGGGTCGCGGCAACAGCCCCCATGACTTGCTGCCCGGATTCTGCCGCGTGCCGTCGTAGACGTAACCGGGTTTCACGTCGACGACCTCTCGTTGCTTCACCTCGCTCGAGCAGCTGTACTTCTGTGCCCGTTCGGACGCCTTCGGCAGCGCACTGATTTCGTGCTCTCCAGTTTCGAAGATGTGTGAGAAGTCGCAGCCTGGTGGCGGAGGAATCGTGAGCGCTCCGGCAGGCAGGCCTGCCGGCGGCGCCGCTCCTCGCCCGGCCTGAGGCGCCGCGCCCGTCGCGGGCGGGACAGCAAACCCCGATGCGCGACCGGCCTGGCCGCCGACGCGGCCACCCGACAGGCTCAGGAACCCATCGACCTTGGAACCAAAGAAGTCGCCGCACACCAGCCGCGTCGATGTGAGACCGCCCTGCGAATGCCCCGCCAGCCAGAACGCCTTGATGTTCTCGCGGCCGATCTGTTCGATCACCGTCGTCACGATGTTCTCGAGATAGCCGTCGTCCTCCATCGTCCACACACGGCG